>ERZ808275.56-NODE-56-length-75850-cov-16.701258_pt1 | contig 75850 bp, 100 predicted proteins | sample MGYA00520894_ERZ808275 | MGnify/ENA primary metagenome ERZ808275 (study PRJEB31516, sample SAMN03275598) | gut metagenome | biome: mammalia-associated habitat; material: feces | host: Papio cynocephalus | place: Kenya | collected 2012-08-03 ... | reverse complement strand
GGTTCCATCACTTGTTTTAAATGTGCCAAATGTAATACCTTGTTCGCCATTATGATTAATACCTAAAATATAAACATTATAATCATTATTCACAGCCAAGGTACCAACAGTACCCTCAACATGAATAGTTTTAGTATCACCAGGTTTGAAGCCATATTCCTCAGCAAGATTGTTTTGACTAATATAATTAATTTCATCCCAAGTATATTCATTTAAAGTTTTACCTTTTGCAGGAGGGTTTGGATACCGCAGCACTTTCCCGTTTAAAGTAAAAAATTTACCATCTTTAGATAAATAAGTATTTGCCATTACAATTCCTCCTTTATCCCACGTCAACAATAGTAAGAATCACGTTAGCCGTAGGTTTCTTACTTGCGGTAAACACAATCCCCGTGCCTGCGGTCGCCTCTGCGTCAGTAATATAGGCGTATTCAGCAGCATTTTCAATGCAAGACACAACTGGGCTAACCGACGCCCGCAACGCAGTATTAGAATAGGTGTATTTAAACACACTACCACTTGCTGTCCAATTTGCGGGAGCCAGTGTGACGGAGTAAGACTTGGAGGTGGCTGCCGCCGCATCCGCAGTGGTCGCCGCACCAACGTCAGCCGCAGTCAAAGTAATATCACCATTCAAAGCATGACCATTAATTTTTTGGGTATTCAATACGTGACTACCCTCATCACCTAATTCAACCCATTTATTGTTATCTTTGTCACAAACATATTCCTTAGAGCCAAAAATAACAACATCGCCAGCCGCGTAGTTCGTAGTAGCAGGCAGCGCAGTTACAGTACCTCTAAAATGCATTGCGCCAGTCAATCCCGCAGTCTTATTATCTACATAATCAGTAGTAGCAAAACCGCTATCATTAGTAATTTCGCTTGTCTTACTAGGAATAGTAGGTTTATTATTTAAATCATCGTAATTTCCGCTAAAAGAACTAGTGCCAGCCCCAATATTGGCTCTAGCTTGAGTTTTTTGAGCAGCGGATAAACTCTGAGAAGCATCAAAATGAACAGCAGAACCATCGTTGACATTATATGTCTGATTGTTCGCTAATTTAAATTTAGTAATCTTATTAGATGCCATTGTGTATCCTCCTTTTAAAACTTGTTTTGTTAGTCTAGCTATCACTAACAAAATAGGCGGGGTAGCCGAAACCACCCCGCCGCATTTTCATTTATCCTCTTGCTTTCCAAGTAGCATTTCAATCATCCGACGGAGCTCCTCGTCTTTCAGATCGTATATGCTACCATCTGGGAGTAGAACTTTGGATATATCAGACATTCATTACGCCTTAGTGACAGGAGAGACTTCGATCTCAACAGTCTTGGGAGTCTGAGCAAAGGACTTAACCTCAGGAGTAACATCAACGCTAAAGGCAGCCGCGGCGTCAGCCTTCTTGTAGGACACGCCAGTAACCAGAGCATTCTCGACCTCAGTGCCAGTAAAGGTAGGAGCAGCAGCCAGGGCAGCCGCAGTCACGTTGGCAACGGTGTCAGTCTCAACGGTCTGCAGGGTATTGGCAGTGAAGGTATCCTTGGCCTTGGAACCACCAGAGAACTTGGTAGTATCAATCACAGTAGCCTTACCGCCATCGAAGGTACCAAAGTTAACAGTACCAGCACTGAAAGTACCCTGAGCGGTCACGGCATCAGCAGTACCAGCCGCAGAGAAAATCAGAGTCTCAGCATCCTCGGAGCCAGCGGCGCCGACAGTAGCAACGATACCCTCAGAAGCAAACTTACTAGTGGTAGCATCGCCCAGAGAAGGAGCGACATACTCAGAGCCAGTCCAAGTAGCGGCAGAACCAGCAGTATAGAAACCAGTTTCAAAAGCGGCAGGAGTGAAAGCGCCCTCAGTAAAGGAAGCAGCCTTACCGCCGGTCAGACCAGTAACAAAGGTCTTATCGCTAGAAGTTAAATCAATTGCGGGCTTGGACACAGTACCAGCGGGAGTATAGCTAGCTTTAGTAACAACAGCATCAGCATCGGTCAGAGTAACGGTCGCGTTACCGGCAACGGTCATGGAATCCATAGTAATGCTATCAATGGTCTCCAGGGTGGTAGAGCCCTTGGCAGTATCAGCATAAGCCAGCTTGCCTAGACCCAGAGCAGCCTGCAGCTCAGCAACAGTGATGCTGTGGTCCAGAGCAATGGTAGCGATGGTAGTCTGAGTGGAAACATAGCCGCTCAGGTTCATCTTAGTGTTGCCGATGGCTTCCCAGGCGTAGGTATAGGCCTCAGCTTCGCCAGAACGAATGGTGATGTACTCAACATAGGAACCAGCAGCCGCGTCTTGAGAAGGAACCATATAAATCTTGTACATGGTATCCGCAGAAGCGACCACGGAAGGACCAGCACCGGTACCAGCTGCGTCAATCACAACATCAAAATTGTGAATCTGGCCAACCTGAGAATCAACATAGGACTTAACGGTAGCAGCATCCACAAGACCGGCGCCAGAAATGTTTGCGGCAACAGCCTGCCACGCAGCAGCACCCAGCGCCTCAAGAGCGTGGGAACCAATCAGAGTATTGATGTTAGAACGACCAACCGCATCCTTGATTTCAACGGTAGTGCCATTAGCAAGTTTAATCTTGGAAATATCAGCCATAATTTAAAATCTCCTTTATAAAATAGATTTTTATATGTTAATCCCAGGGTAAATCTAGGACTAAACACTCTTCATCAGTGTTATCTAAAGTCAAAGCAATAGAATTAACACCTTCGGTTACGGTTTTCTGGCTCATCGCGCCATCAGTATTCTCACCATGCGCTTGGTATAACTTCATCATGCCGGCAAGGTCAGCCGTAGCTTCGGCAGTCAGCGCCGCATATTTTTCGCCAGTCCAGGTGTAACCGCCATTAGAATTTTTATCAATATACAGACACTTTTCATTTTTCTCTAAAGGAATTGTATAAGTGCTATCAGTATAAAAATTCTCATTAAAATAATAACCAGTAAGAATTAAATCCTCTTGCGAAACAGGTTCAAGCTGTCCGCCTGCGGAAACAGTATAGCTAATCCAGTTTCCATTTGCATCTTTAACAGAAATATTCTCACCATTGTAGTCATACTTGGCAATCCAGACTCTTGCTTCCATTTCACTATCAAACTTAGTGCGCTTGATAAGTTGCTTTAATGTACCTTTTTCATCATAATAAAAAACTTCCGCATTGTCGGTTTGTTCATTAGTGATGATTAGGCTCTCAGGAAGAATAACACCCTGAGCAATTTTGTTCTTAATCTTGTCTTTTGCTGCATAAACAACGTTAAAACTCATTGTTATTCTCCTTTCTTGGTTACTACATACCAGCCATCCACAAACTTTTGTTCATAGCCTTCTGCGATATATTGTTCATCAAGAGCAAGAATGAATTTACCGCCTTTGATTTCAATGTTGAGAGGTCTGTCACCACTGTTTTTGATGATAGTCTTGCAATTACCATCAAAAATACCGCCATTGATGATCGTGCGGCCGGGGGTAACTGCGGTGCCAAGGTCCCGGATGCTCAACGGATAATAACCATCTAAAGTAGTAAAATGACCATCATTGATAATCATTTCAACACCATTGTTTAAAATGGTTCCATAGAACTCGCCATTGTTAATAGTTAATTTACCGCCATCATCATTCTTAATTGCATAAAAACCATTGAAGAATGAACCGCCATTAACGATGAGTTCAGGATACTGCTGATTGCGGCCAGCCACATATTCTGCAGCATAATTTTGATAGCCATTTTCAATCATGGATGAAATAACGCCAGGAGCGCTGAATACGCCACTATTAATAGTCATTTTACCATGATTTACCGCAGTATAATAGGAGTTACCCTTTTCATCAACCGTGCGGCTGAGGTTGCAATTATCGAGAATTGCCTCTCCATTTACTAATAAAGCGGGTTTTTCATTTTTGTTGCACTCCAGGCCACCGTTCTTGAGGGTAGCTTTACCGCTCGCCGCAATAGTCATGGGAGTAGTATCATTGTTTACGGCTTCAACACCATTAAGATTAATAGTTAATTCCTTGTCAATAGAGATGGTATTATCGCCAAGGCTGTTTTGAATAACTACTTCATCACCAGCACTAGCCGCCGCAATAGCCTCACTTGGTGTATCGTAAGTTTTACCATTTACGGTAGTAGAGGTATCACTAGAATCACCATAGATTTTCAGCACCTCTAAGCCTGCGGCACTGCTACCATTAATATCGGGTAGGTCTTTCCATGCGGTGGTGCCATTGCCAATGCGAAGGATATTTTTATCAATCGCAAATCCAGGCTCGCCATCTGACAAAATAGGATTCTTGGCGTCCCACTCCGCCAGGGTGCCTCGCCGCAATTTAAATGTGGTTTTGTAAACGGTAGCCATTACACGCCACCTCCGTCATAAATAATATCTCCGCCGGATTCTCCAGGATTTCCACCGTCGTAATCAGTATTACCACCAGAGCCTCCACCAGTTTGAATTTCAATCCATTGATATTTATTATTTAGCATATAGGTTTTACTTGTGCTAATATCAAATGCCGTAGATCCAGGGGATAATTGGCTAGTATCAATATCATAAATCTCATTGAATGTATCTATTACGAATTTCTTAACTGAATTATATGTAGAGCCATTCGCATAGACAGCAGTGTATGCCATGAGTATTCCTCCTTTGCTTAAAATTCATTCTCCTAGTATATATGAAAAAAACCTCATGTGAATTAAACACTTTTGTCCAAAAATTTTCTAAAGGCTAAATTTATTTCAGGTATATCCACCCACAGCGGCCCAAGCAGAACTGCATAAAAAAAACCAGCCCCGAAGGACTGGTTTTCTAGATTACGCATGATAGTTTTTATGACAATTTTTACACCACATAACACCATTCTCAAGATCAGTAATGCCTCCCTTGCGCCAAGACACAAGATGATGGGCTTCCATTTCACCGCGCTTGAACCGTTCGCCGCAAACAGGACAAATTCCATTTTGACGATTATACATTGTGGATTTTTGTGCCTCGCTAAATGACCGATGCTTCAGCAATGTTTCATCTCTTGTTACACAATATTGAAGAATCTTACCCATAGAGGGAAAATATCTCTTCCCTCTAGATTGTTCACTTGATTATAGCTGCCATATACCCCTTCGGGTTGCTGGTCATTACCTTCTATCATATTCACTCAATAGGACGACATAAGTGAGCTTTCGGGAGCTACCCTAGACTTTATGCCGTAACAACTTGCGTTGTACATTGCCTATGCGGGACTGGTTACCACACAACGTTCACCCATCATTCACCAATAGTAATTTTTGCATTACTTTTTATTTTCTAAATCTTCTATGTCAATGTCTTGGGCTACTTGTACCTTGACCTCGTCTTATAGTTACATTGCTATAACATCACGACAAACTGCCTTAGTGGTATTTCTTGAGTTTGCGGCGGGTACCAAGCCGACACCTTATCAAGATTCAGGCTACGCTTTTAACGCTTGCCTTCTATTGCGACAGCGACGAGACAGTAGTTTTGATAGCGATAACTCCAGTACATCCTCCCGACCGGCGAGAGCTTTATCTCTCGTTGTTTCCAAACTCACGAATGGAAAGCACTGCCGCAATAACGTATCCGTCATTACTCTCAAGCAGGGGGCGTCTTGGTTAGGTGAGGATTCTCAGCCACATGATATTGTGTCTGCACTGAGTTATATAACAACCATAATCAAATGAACAATATTCACTTTTCAACTTTCTATATTTATTATACCAAAAATTTTTTCAAAAGTCAAATTACCGACTAAAGAGAGGAGATGGTAGTTTAGCGAGTTTGAGGCCAGGAGGAACACTACCAAACTAGGCCTATGGCAGGGGTGCTGAGTTCCGCCCTCAGTCCTAGACTTTTAGAGAGTCAAGTGCTACTATTACACCACACCCCATATAGATAGTTTATCGACGTATCTAGGTCAATGGCGCCGCAGGTGTGGGTCGAACACACGCATCAGGGAGTCTGGTCAAGGTAATTGGTACTGCCCCAATTAAATTCACTTGAATACCTTGAAAGTCCCTTGCCTTACCTCTTGGCTACTGCGGTATATAGGTGCGGCCTGGTATCTCAACGTTAACCCAGCTTAGCCACTCGGCGTGGAACCGCATATTAAAAATTGAGGTAAAGGTCTTGCACCTTTACGATTTACTTTGAATAATGTTTGCAACCACTATTCAGCGACGTATTATATCTATTACTGTCATTACGTCTAAGTAAATTTTTCATTAAAGTTTTTCCTATAAGTCACGGGCTTGCTTGCCCTCGCAGCAGGGATCGAACCTACACCTCCAGCGTTTTTCGCCAGCGGGCTGCCTATTACACCATGCGAATAACTTATGACTTCACTATTCATAGGGTTGTACAGGCCCATGTTAGAATAGTTTGTACACGAAGTCTATAACTTTAATGGCTCTTTACTCACTACTCAATTTTAATTAAAAGTATTTACTCACAGGGAAGAAAGTCTTATCAGCCGCGTCCTTGGTAATATAAAACACGTCACCAACAGTACCTTTATCAATCGGCGCAAACAAGAGAACAGAACTTGCGCCCTTATATTCATTTGCGGCGCCCACTAGCTTCACCACATTACCATTGGCATCCTGATAACGAGAACCAAAATTGATTTCCATTTATTCCTCCCTCACTTTCTATAAATATTATAACATAAATTTTTTAAAAAGTCAAATTTAGAAACTTAATCCAGGCGCCGATGAGCGTAGCGAATCAAGCCTAAGCCTAATCCCAGTAATTAATAGAACAAATGAAACCAACATCGTCCCAGCGCAGGACCTGCGGCCGCACGCCCCAGTTGTCAGCAACCGTCAAGGTTTTATTGGTAGTATCGTAGCCAATAACCGTAATAGTATGATTATGATATTTACCTGCCTTCCAAACATTCATGATAACTGGATTACATTTATCAATCTGGCCGCAAATGGTTTCATAAGTAAAACCTATACCCTTGAGGTACTTTACACTTGTTTTTGCGGTGGGGACTAAACATAGTTTACGAGCAACCTCATTAAAAATAGTGCGAATAAACCACGGGTCAGTACCTCGTTTACCCGTATAACCATACTTGCGGGCGATGTTTTCAATCGCAGTGTAAATGAGATTTACAGATTTAGTGTGCGCGAAATAGAAGTCGATCACCGCAGTCAGAGAAGTTAAAGTGCAATCATTATCCTCGCCATACTTATCTTGGTCAAGACAGCGGAAATTCTTGAGTTGATTAGTTACCACGCGGCAACCCTCCTTTCTGTTGTGGTTGAAGATGTCGGTGCTGCCCCGCTACTCGTCGTCCCAGGCGACGTGTGTTACTGTTACACTACATCCTCAATATAGACTCCATAATCAGATTTGAACTGATTTCCTCTCCTGGCCCGTCTGTTATCATTAAAGAGCTACCTTAATGTTTTCTCATGACCAGTTAGTAAGTATGCACCATACACCAATGGAGATATGCTGGGTTTTGCGAGTTGCACCAGACGAGTCGAACGCCGTGGTTCGAGGATTCTAACCTCTCTGCACCCAGCTGGCTACTACCGTTCACCATCCTCTGCGTTTACTAGGGCTTGGAACCTACCTCGGCCGCATTACAGTGATGTAGAAATATCACTTGGTGCTGTGATATTTCTTATCTTCTTCTGCTGAAAAAATCAGATCATCTACATCATGAAACATTTTTTACCATCCTTTCTTTTGTTTAATCAAAATGGCTTACACTTTTAGCCTTTGCGCTCTGCTAAAACCTCTTCCTGCATCCTCATCCTCAGCCACTTTGTCTCAGATGCCTAACAAACTCCTCCACGTCTGGAATACATTTGTTGACACATCATATTGCGAGGGCTAGTTCATCACCTCGCCGCACGGCCTATCTCCACCACATTGCCGCTTTGTGTAATCTTTCCTTGATTACCAGTCAACCCCGATTTCGTGGGGATTTGTTGCAGGATTTGAGGTTCAGTCACCCGTCTGTGTCCATCTATCCTCTCGGTAAGGACTCATTTTCTCAACTTATCCTACTTTTGTTGAGATATAAAAGCTAGTTCCTCCTTGCGGCAGTGGGTCTACCGCTTTAGCCGCTTGCTCTTAGTGGCAGCACGTTCAATAATATTCGCATCGGAACCCCAATAGGCGCTTTGGTTGCGGAAGTGCGCTCTGCCCGCACGACCTCCAGACTATGACTCTGGCGAGATACTAACTTCTCCATTCCGCAATATAAATGAGAGAATCCGGCTGACCTATTCAACCTCCAGACCGTTTTACCAGTTCGACACGTCAAACTTCATAGTACATCTACGACATCTTTAAAAGAGGAATTACTCTCATATAGGTTTTTGAGGCTAGCCTCATGGTGCGGAGCACGAGATTTGAACTCGTACGCCCTAGGGCACTAGATCCTAAGTCTAGCGTGGCTGCCTTTACACCAGCTCCGCAGATCGTAACCGCTATTTATATACATAGGGCGGTCAGTCCTATCTCGGTTTCCTTTGCCTCTATTTAACGTCCTTAGCCACAAGCTATGTATCTCACATAGTAGTTTAACCGCAAGCCATGTCGTGCGACGAGATAGTTTAGTGACTTGTCTAGGTCAAAAATTATTTAAATAACCAAGGAATAGTATTCCTCAGCAAAATACCATTTATATCCATACGCAGTTTGTCGTTTATGATTACAACAAGCATTAATATGGGAGTCTGGTTTGCCGATGGATTTACCCGCATCTGCTGCCGATGAAAATTCGGCTATAAAATTGTTTTGTTTATCAGTTTGAATAACAGGTTTACTATTTCGTTTACAAGATATTTCTTGAGAAGATAAAATTTGGATACCTTCATTCTTTAATATTTGACTAATCCATTTTCGGCTATGTCCAGTTATTTCTGCGACTTTTTTTATATTTTGAACTTCTTGATATACCTTAACAATTTCTTCATAGTCAATATATCGTTTACTATCCCCGCCCATCGTCGCGTTATAACCTGTAGAACCATAGCAATTATAGAATTTAATCCAATACTGCTCACGCTCTTCTGGATTATCGGTTTCTTCAACTAACTCTACATGAAAATGCTCAGTTCCATACTTTTTCATAGCAGCATACAACGGACGTTTCTCATAGCGTTCTTGCCGATATGCTCTACAATGTTCTTTAAAACGTTCTTCAATACTGCGTTCAGTTTTTCCGATATAAATTTTCTAATTTATATCATTGGTAATCTTGTAAATAAATGCCATACAATTTTTCTCCTTGTAATTTTATTTACTCCTTTACTTAGATTAGCTTCAAGGAAGAGAAGGAGCTACTCTTGTCGGATAATTAGCTAGATTATCCTATCCTTAAAGCTAGATGGTGTCAGACACGCGACTCGAACGCGCACATCCATCTCTGGATACCAGATTTTAAGTCTGGGGTGTCTACCACTTCCACCAGTCTGACATATCGTATACTCTACATTATAAGATTTTTCAACGGGCTGCCGCACCTTAACTACCGACTATTTAATATCGCCACAATCATTACAGAGCTTAGCGATAACCTCGTCCTCTTACCTTACAAATATATTATAACATAAATTTTTTAAAAAATCAAATGCTCTCTGATTAACTAGGTTCAACGCTCTTTTTAACGATTTCAGCTTTCATAATATGACCAAACAAATCCATTGTAATAAATTTACCACCATTGACCGTGTACTTAACGCCTAACTGGCTGAGTTTGTCTTTCAGTATCTCTATTAGTTTATCTTTGGTTTCATCACGAAACGCCTTTTTATCATCATCGGGGAGCATAGACTTTGCAGATTTCAAGGAAATATCATATAATTTCCCATCAAGAGTAACAAGATTGTAAATTCCATTACCCGTCATGGAGAATTTGCGGCGATAGCTTCCCACAGGCAGCGACTCCCGCAAGAGCTCTCCGAAGGGAAACTCAAATTCCCAAGTATATTCTTTCTTTTCATAGAATTTACGCATTTCTTGTTTTTCTCCTCTCTTAACTTTCTATAAATATTATAACAAAAATTTTTTAAAAAATCAAATAAAGGAGAAAAGGGCAGGTATGCGATGGAAATACCTCTATCTGCGCCCTGCGTCGAAAAAGGGGGAATCGACGCAACCACCACGGACTAGGTCGTTTATTGTGCCCTAGCTGCACTAGATGCCTTTCACATCAGATAGTTCCTATATGGCGCGATAGGAAGGCTTCGAACCTTCGCACGGCTTTCACCGCCTAGCAGTTTAGCAAACTGCCCTCTTCAACCACTTGAGTACTACCGCATATTAATCTAATGTTCTTCCATTTGCTAATTCAAAAATTAAATTATCAACACAAGGAATATGCTCTACTGTTTTTTCATATTGAGTACGATGATCAACTCCCTCAATGGCGATAAAACAATTTTCACATTCAGTATTCTCGCAATAAGAAACTGCTTGTTCAACTATTTTCATAGGAACGAATCCTCTAAAATTTTCCCAAGTCATATTATCCCTTTCTTAAACGAGCAGTTTATAGTGATGCTCAGCACTAGCCATGCTTTTACGTCGAGTTTCTTTCAGGTTTAGGCGTGGAGCCTCTAGCCCGTTACGATCGGGCGACTAGGGGTTACAAATCCCTTATTTTGCCAATTAAACTATAGAGACAAATAATCGAATAGCTGCTTCATTTGAGCAATCCACAGCTACTCTTCACAATAACTCATAAAACAGAAACGTCCAAAGGTAGTTGCTCAAGCTACTTTCTTTTGTTTCTTGGAAGGTGAGATTTACCCTTTCGCAAGTCTGGCGAATTGCGCTTACTGTGATCCGCAGAGGCGTGCCAGATAATTAGAGCATTGATTATCCGGTTCAATTACTCAAAACCTTGACTACCCAGCTACTATAAGTAACCGAGTCATGTTCTTTGCAGAACTGATATCTGCGCAAAACGGTGGACCAGGATCTTTCGATCAGCCCTAAGAAAAAAGAGTCTTACGTTATGTATTGCCCATTACCTCAATACGAAGCAAAACTCTGGATGGGTGGTGACCCTGGCGGGGTATGATCCCGCAAACTCCAGGTTGAAGGCCTGGTAACTCTACCAATTCGTCCACAGGGCCAGATTATAGTGGCGAAGGGCTGAGGTGTCGATCCCCATACGGTCTCCCGCACCAACGGTTTTCAAGACCGTGCTTGCAGCCGTGCAAGTTAACCCTCCATATGGAGCAAGCGAGGGATCCTGACACCCCATCCTCGGTTTGGAAGACCGAAATACTAGCCTTTGTACTACGCCTGCATATTAATGTCTGCTCCTAAATTTTTCAGTCCGAAGAAACCTTTACTCAATGCTGCATCACTGTTAGTTGGATGACATTGCCGCATACAGACTTTCCACTCCTCAAGATCTCTCCGTGTTAATGCCCGGTTAGTTGAGTGAGATTCCTTACCTCGTCATTAACTGCGTATGCCCTTACGCTATTATTTTCATTTCATTAATTGAAAATAAAAAGCTTTTAATCTGGCAGCCTCTCACCGGCCTATTATACGATAGCCCCATTTCGCTTAGTTTACTAGACTCCATGTCCTCCACTTGGAAACTAAGAATACAAGGTGTGGTACCCAACTCGCGGATTGAACGCGAAACCTTGCGATTATAAGTCGCACGCTCTAGACCGATTGAGCTAGCTGGGTATGTGGTGCGCCTGGTCCGGATCGAACGGACGTAATACCCGCATTAAAAGTGCGGCGCCTTACCACTTGGCCACAAGCGCATATGTCTGTTCAATATCCAAGGCCCCGCAAGCATCTTGAACCCAAGGGACAGACAACCCTGGCGGTGATCAACCGCTAGCAAAGCATCAATAGCGATAAGTGAATACTTTCCACGGCTTCCCACAGAAATGTATATAGCCGAAATTCTTGCGCCAAGGGTACTGTTGTATCCTATTTGGACCTCTTGCTTGAGGCAGTATTCGCAGAGAGTTGCAACTATCAACTAACTCTCTTACTTATCTAAGGTTTTCGTTAGACTGACATGATAGTTATGTCAAATCTATCCAAAGCGCGCCACGAGGAGGCAACCTTTATGCGCTTCATAAAAGTTTTCTTTCTCAAACTTTCTATATATATTATATCAAAAATTTTTAAAAAAGTCAAATCAGAAACAAGAGTCTGGAATTGAGAGAGTTCTTATTTACTTTAAAAAATCTCCCAATTCCATTAAACTCTTTTGTCCAAAATTTTACTTGCGGCAGCCCATTAGCATCAGCATAGGTAGCAGATTATTATCACTACCACTCTGGCTCATCAACGCGTACATCATCATAGGATTAGACATATCAAACTGGCAATCACCGCCGTTAGATATCATCATAAATGCCATCATAGTAGCCGCATCACAGTCCTTATCTCCCATCAGAGCCAAAGGCCACATATTGCCAAAGGGATTATCGGGATTTGCGTCAATGCCAGACATATCGAGCAGAGAGACGAGCTTGGTCACAAACGTAAACCCAAATGGGGACCTACAGAACAGGATCTCCTTGCTCTCACCCGCACGAGGATCAATCACGCTCGCGCAAGTATCACCCTCGCAAACATCAGCAACAACGCACATAGCCTTGCCCTGATGCACGATAATATCACCAGTCTTAATGCTAGTAGGAACAACGGGGATTTTATAAATCAGGTTCTTGCTCTCAAAGTTGAATACGTCAACATTAATAATAGAATCGCTAGAGCCGTCATAAGACACCCAACTGCCATTAAGGTTCTTAACTGCAAGGCCGTAAGGGGACAGCCGCACAGTGTCATTCTTCACGGGGCCAAACTCAAAATTCTTAAAGAAATTCATATCCTTTTTCTCCTCTTTATTTTCACTTGTTTTAACTTTAATGGTTTCAAGCTGGGTTCTAAGTCTATCTACTTCAGACTGAATTGTATCATATGAACTATATGCTCCAATAGGATAGCCCGTTAAAGAACTTCCATTATCATATACCCAATCTGTGGCTGTAGAATACGCATTATTTACTGCTGTATTGCAAGTGGCGGTCGCATAATTACTATTTATTGAACCCATTTTTATATATTTGGTGAGGTCAGATGCTTTTTGTTCTTTAGATGTTACTACATAACCATATAAATCATAGTATTTATTTTCTAAAAAATCTAAAAATGATTTCATCGAATACCGGGATAGGTTAACCGCAGTATGTCGCTGGGTATCACTTACTATAAACTGAGTTGACTGTATTGCTAAAACAATAGTCACATTGCTATCACGCCTCGTCCAATCATTCATAGTAACCCAATATTCATAAGGAACTCGCTCATGTCGCTTTTGCCTCACGGCTGCCGCAAACTCATTAATTTCTTTCTTCCATTCAGTGGGTGTCCATACAACCAAATGACCTCACTTCTCCTTTCTTTAATAATATTATAACATAATTTTTAAAAATTGTCAAGTCGCATCGGTTTGCGGCGGTGCCTCTTCAACAATAGGTGGAAGATTATGATAGCAGTTTTCACATACTAGCTCGCGGCTGGCGCTATCATACACTAGCCCAACGTTCGGAAACGGGCGGCCGCATATCTCACATTTCCATGCTATTGTTGAAAAGGTTTGACACGCCGCATGGGACTCAGTAAACCCCGATTGCATGGCCACGCCGCAAAGTTTTTCCTGGAAAAAGCCGCAATCGCCGCAAGTCCTATTCATATCTTGCCTCCTGTTTCTTCCCAATGGGTTTTAATGCGGTTAAAGACTTCTTCCGCAGTTAAGTATCCCTCAACCATGTCGCCGTTATGAGTCAACCTCATAATTTCAATAAGACCAGTTTGATGACCATAGCTGCCCCAATGACAAATAGCATCACAAATAGGCCAATCTTCTTTTCTAGGATACCATACCTGCGGTCGGCCGGTATTGACTGTTACGTCAAAAGGAATATTCGTTTTTTCAAGCATAGTGATTAGTTCGTCTACTTGTGTCCACTCTGGGATACCACCATACATTTGTTCAAGTTCGCGGTCTGAATACACGTTTAACCCCTTTCTCCCAGTAATAAACTAGGTCTATCCATAAGGCTTGATACCATTTGAGTTTAGTGCCCCAAAAGATTTTAACTATCTTTGAAGGGCGAGTTTTTAAAACCGCAGAAAACGTAGCGGGCGATGAAATATTTGTAAAATATCCCGTTTCATTCTCTATTGCATATGTAGGTTTATCGTCAAATGAAATGCGAATAGGCTTGGTTTCATCGTCTGTGACAATCCAGATGACTTCTTTGTTGTTATCAGCTCCCATATTTTTCTCCTTACTTTTATCTTAATTATATTATAACATAAATTAAAACAAAAGTCAAGAGAAAACGGGAGTCTAGACTCCCGCTTATCCCTCATCATATATCATCAAACTTCCATCCTCTTGATATAAAGGACATACACCATGGTCGGTCACAAGATACAATACTCCAGTAACTCTATCTGCGGCGACCACCGATCGGGTCCCCAGAACATCTCCTCTATCAACTTCGATAAAACGCTCTCTATCACTAGGGAAGAAGAGATGTGAGGCCGGATGCCGCAAGGAAATCATGACTCTCCCCAATACCCCTACAAAGAGAAACGCAACGACGCAGTAACACAACCGCCGCAAGAAATCTTTAATAATGCTCTCGTTCAACACGTCTAATAGCCTCCTGTTTCATTTCTTCAAGGTCAGAGGGTGAAAAGTAATTATCTGCGGAAAACTTACACTGCGCGGCGCCTCGCCTGTAGGCCCGCATCATCTTACGAATAATCTGTTCGCGCTCTTCCTCTTCCTGCATATAGCCCAAAAAAGCACTGTTCATCGCTTCTCCTCCTCATATACAGGGTAGTTTTCAAGGTCAGCTACAATACGCTTGGCTGTGCTCTCAGATACCATGAGATCGGTTTCATAAAATTCACGCAGAATGATAGACTCAATGGCCTGAGAGTCATCAAACAGAGTGGTCATTAGATACTCCATTGCGGCGGAATAACTTGCGGCAGAGAGAAACCCGTGATAGGTAGTGTCATTGTCTGACTCGTTAATTTTTACAATATAATAATAAATGTTCATAACTTACTCCTTTACGTCAATAATATCAAGAGCGCAAATATCCGCAACCCACCCCTCGCGCAAAAATTCATCGACAAGAGATTCAGTTTCCTGCGGGTCCCAGTTTTCTTCTTCGCCAATCTGACGAATGTACTCAACGCCGCAATTCAAGGCATCTGCGCGCCGCATAAAATAATCACGATCGCCTTCGTCTATATAATAAATAGAATAAATCTGCATTAGTCTACCTCCAATCCTTCATATGCAAAATCGCTGTTGTAACAAGTGAGCAAATCCTCAAAAGCCTGCGGCGTCTCGTCAGGAATAATATGCCACAGCCGTTGCCACGCATCATACTCCTTGTCACCAAGCATTAGGTCTTCCTCACAGAGTGTCCGCGTTTCATACGACTCGAAGTGGGCGCCGCACATTTTATTCAGAAAAATAGTGAGACTAGGGTAAGTCGTGATTTCTTCTTTTGTTTCATCAAAAGCAAAGACATCATAACCATATTCGTATTTGAGCACAAGAGTTTTCATGTTAGTCCTCCATCATTTCCTTGGTAATGCACATAATTTTGCGGCTACCCTCATATGCAACCCAATTATCCCACCAATAATCAATTACTTCCTCTTGCTCTGCATCATCGGGAAACATTTCCCGCAAGCAAAGCTCGCCCATGCGGAGTGCATTGTTGAGTTCTCGATAATAATGTGAACCGCCATCCGCGAACCAAAGCTGATAAAATTCCATAGGTTTTCTCCTCTCAACTTTCTATATATATTATATCAAAATTTTTAACAAAAGTCAAAGAGTCATATAAGTCTTGGTTGCGGTGTCCCATACCTGCGTCGGTTCACCGGCGGCCGCAATACACCAAAATTTGTGTCCCCATTCTGCGGAAGCGCGATTGGGGTAGGTTGCGGGGATAGCCATGCGAGTGGGGTCAACCCAAATGGCGGTTTCGTACACCTCGCCCTCAAAACAAGTGTCGATAGTGTATTTACCTACTGTAGTATGACCAACCCCGTCTACCTGCTGCAACTGATCGAGCGCCGCAAGAAACTCATCCATGTTCTCAAACTTACAATACTTGTTAATGAAAGCGTCATAGCCAATTTCCGCGGCTTCCGCGTCAAGGGTTTCAGTAGGAATATCATCCCACTGCGACATAATGCGGGCAAATTCCCAATCGGTACCATGGTCTGAAAGATCTTCATCAGGATCCCAAAGGCGAGCATAGGAATCAAGTAATTCATATGCCATCTGTTCAGCTAATTCTTCTGCCTCTTCAAGGGCGTCTATTTCGGTTACACAAATATCATAGACTCCATGAGAACCTTTGTACACCTCTTCGGTTGCGTAGATTACTACTCTCATATCAATTCCTCTCTTTATTTTCTATAATTATTATAACATAAAAAATAAAAAAAATCAAGAGTGAACCAAAGTTCACCCTTGAGAGTATTATAGGCCCAGTTTTGCCATTAATTCTGCTACCTTGCGGCGGTCCTCTTCACTGATCTGCGGCGAGGGTTGCTCGACGGGGGCAGGAATGGACTCCTCTGAAACGATAGTTGGGGAGTCGGTTGACCAATCTAGAACAGCCGCCTGCCGCACAGGAGTCTTCGCGCAAGATAGAACCACCTTGATTTCCACTTGATCTCCCTGCTCGGTAAATGGAATCCGGATTTCTTTATCATTATTGTAAAGAAACGCATCTGGGAAGGTTTCGAGAATTTTATTAAGAACGCGGGTCTTGCTTTCGGTTCCTTTAATTGCCATTGTTATAAATCCTTTCCATTTGTTTAGTAATTCCTCTAATTCGTTCGCAGTAGAAGCAACCATAAGAGGGGTTTTCACACACTTGTTTACAGTTTAATCGATGTATTGCAAAATCAGGTGTAAGAAGCTGATTAGACACTGACTCGCTTGCGGGGAGGCTAGGAAGTAGCGCGTTTAAGTTACCTCTAAAAGAACCTTGTGCATAATATCGCAAATTAGAGGGGTTAACGCATAGTGCATCAAAGACATCCTCGTACTGATGTATATCTTCGGGTCGCGCAAACCAAGAGGAAAGGAATTGGACATTAGGGTCTGCCGTCGCAAAGAGAAGGGTATCCGTAAACGTACCTCGCCATTGCCGCAACTCCTCAGAGGAGAAGGTTAGCGGCGACTCAAACCGCACCGCCGCGACTCCTTGTCTTGCGTAACGATTAGCCTGTTCCCAAGTATTTGCTCCTTCAAGATACATAAAGGGATAAGAATGAATAGGGCCAAAAGATTCGGGAACTTGGATAATGAATTTCGCTAAATCGAGTTTTTGTATCTGAGAAATATCGGGTTCTTCAAAACAAATGATGATGTAGGTTTTATCTTTACCGAATAGGTTTACCGCGGTTTTGAGTTCTTCTTGGAAAATACAAATGTAATCTGTATAGTCATAAATATCTTGGAGTCGATCTTTGCGGATTGGGGTTAGCGATGGTGCATAGGCGATAAGATCCATGATTACTCCTTTCTCTTGATAAAGGGAAACGGGGTCCGAAGACCCCGCCGCAATTACGCACGAGCGTACATAGTCTTCTCAGCAGACTTGCCCTCGTCGTTCTTATAGCGCTTAGTGGACTTAACCGCACGCTCAAACTTCACCAGCTTAGTCAGCTTGGGAATCAGCTTGCTCTTGGTAATATCTAGACCAGACTTCTCCAGAATCTCCTCAGCGGACATAGGCTCATCAGTCAGAACCGCATAGACGGCCTCAGTCATCTCGTCAGACTCAGCGGCCTTGGCCTCACGACGCTTCTTGTCAGCAGCGGCGCGCTTGTCCATGGAAGCCAGTTCCTTCTCAGCATACAGCTGAATGTCCTCGTTGGTCAGATCGCACTCGCCAGTAGTAGCCAGAGTCAGCAGACCGTTCAGAATATCGCGCTTAGTAATCTTTTCCATTTTAATATCTCCTTTTAATCATTAAATTTGCGGCGAGGGGGCAATGGAAGTGTTCCCCTCACTTTCTATATATATTATACTCTTTTTTTTTGAAAATGTCAAATTGGAACGGAGTTCCAAAGTAGACGAGACTTCATCTCGCACGGCCGCTCGTTAGAGCGAGTTGGGTTTTTCTTCTTCTATCTTGTCGTTACAATAAAAACAGACATAATCGTCTATGTCTTTGTCAAACAAGAGAGAGTCAAGGTCTTTGCGCTCGCCGCAACAGTAACATTTGCGGCGGTGGGAACAGTCTTCGCACAGAATTTCAGAGGCCCCGTCTTCTAGCGTGTCAATGCGCTTGCCGCAAGATAAACATAATGCGGGGCCAGAATAGTTATATTCTACGAGAGGGGATGTAGAGGGTAATTCTTGCGGTTCGCGGGTGAGGTAGTAGCCACCAAGATATGCGTCATTATACATATTGTTAGTGGTAAATTCGCGCCAAGTATCTTTTGCGATAGGGAAACAATTGTTAGCGGTGTTGCGGATTTCGTGGGAGTAGTGCCAATTTAAATTCTTAGAAGCAAGAGTAGAGATAATTGACAATACTCGCGCGGTTGCTTGTGCGGCGTTGTAAGGGTATCCCCGCAAGCCAACAATTATTTCTGGGGTAAAAAGAATAATTTGACGCCAATATTTTTTTCCTTGCGGAGAAAGGATACTTGCGGTGATGGCATAAGGGGAAGTTAACATTTCAAGACAGCCCATGCGGTAATCTCCGGGACGCTTGATGTTTGAACCTCTTGTTTGGTGCGGGAAGAGGGATAAACAAGTATGCCATCCAGTTGTTTCTTCTGAGAGGGTAAGGTAATCCTCGGGAAGGATAGATAAGCGGAGAGTACCTTGGAGAATGCGGTTTGCGGAGACTTGCGATTGCGCGAGACGGATTTCCTCAACAAGAGAAGAAAGCAGGGAAGAATTTGCGGCCGCGCAGAAGTGATTAATGAACTTGAAGAATTTGCGGCGACCATCTAGGGTTAGAGAGATACCTGATTTAAATGTGATAGTACCCTTTGTGGGGATGAGATTATTGAAAATGGTTTCATCTGAAAAAATTTCTGAAAAATTTTTAATAAACCAATCATACGACTCCGCGGTAAGACAGGTTCCTGCCGTTGTGCGTATGGCCTGCCGCAAGGTACAGAGTTTATCTTTTTGCGAACGAGAAAAATCATCGAGATTAGAACTTGCGGTTAGGGGTACTGTGATTGGCTGCTCGTAGAATCCAGTAGGACCGAAGAGTTTGGTTAGGGTAGAGCGCCCATAGCTAGCTTTTTCCTCGTAAGCGGTCGCCGCAATGGGAGTGGGATTATACGATTCGAGAGAGAGAATGCGAGAACGAATTTCAGAGAAGGACATAGGTTTCCTTTCTATTGATTAGAGTTTTGGGCGATGGTGCGTTAGCACCTTTGCTCAATCTCGAATCCCGTCCCCGAACAAGAGACTAATAACGTCGCTGATGTCTTTCTTGGTGAGTTTACTTGTAGACTCAAGCTTTTCTGCGGCCTTGTGAATATTGACATAGGCGTTAACGGCTTGCTGGAGATAATTGAAACATTCCCTGCGGTAGAGGTTATAGTCTTCGGTGTCGAGGTCGTTGATAGTAGAGCCGTTAGAGAGGTTAGCAATACACCAAGGACGAATGATAGAGTCGAAAAGGTCTTCCCAAGAGAGAGTAGCGGGATCTTGCGGCTCGTAGTTTGCGGCGATGGTCTTCAGCTTCTTAGTCTCTTCTTCTGCGTAGAGTTCGTCGAGAGTATCGCAAATGGTAGACTCGAAATCATCCCAGGAGAGATTAGACGCGGCGAAAGCCTCGCGCAGAGTAGTCATGGGGTTAAAGGAATCAGAGGGAGTGGAGTTTTCAAAAGTAAACACAATAATTGGTAAGCTCGTTTCACTCGCTTACCTAGGAACAAGAGAAGTGGGTAAGGAGGGGAGCTTTTCTCCTTTCTTTTTTTTTTTTTTTTTTTTTTTTTTTTTTTTTTTTTTTTTTTTTTTTTGAAAATGCGGCGGTTGGTTTGCGAGGGTAGTTCTTTACTTTATATTTATATTATAACATTATTTTTGAAATTTGTCAAATGGTTGTTCGTTAGAGCAACTAAATGGTGGTTGGTTAGAATCCTAGTGCGGCTATTTTTTCTTGTACTGATAGAGTTTTTTCTTTTTGCGATGAAGGTGTGAGTATCCGATATAGCTTGCCGCAGGATTCTGCTATTTTATTGCCATCGTTATCTAGCTCAAAGCCTGTCATGGTTTGCGCGAGACCTTGGTTGAGGAAGTCCTCTTGAGTGATGGTGATTGGTTCAGTTTTGACCTTAAGATTATTGGTGTCATTTTTGACCTCTTGTTGTGGCGGAGAGGATCGCTCGTCAGAGCGACTATTTATTATATTTATACTATTTATATTATCTATTTCTGTATTCATTTTTGACCCTGTTTCTAGATCATTTCTGACCCTATTAGGGGTCAATTTTGAACTAGTAATTGGTTCATTTTTGACACTATTGGATTTCTTATTATTATTGGTGTCATTTTTGACCTTAACATTATCTAGGTCAGTTTTGATACTATTTGTATTAGGGTCAGTTTTGATATTATTAGGATTAGAATAAATGTAATAAATATTACTTCCTTCTTTACTTGGGCGGACATATCCTTTGTCTTTTAAATCGCTCCATGCGCGTTTGTAAGTGCTTTCAGAAACACCAAAACTATTCATAAAAGCTTGTTTACTAAGCTCATTTGTAAAGCTGGGATCATGTCGAATAAGCCAAAGATACATTTGAAATCCTGGTGCAGATAGCGTTTTACTAGCTTCAATCCAATCTTGATTGGAGATTAGAAGAAAGTCGGAGGAGGGTTTAGTTTTTTTGGTTTTAATTTTTTTCTGGTTGGGTGTAGACATGGTTATTCCTCCTTCCGAAACTCTTGAAGAAGCTGGTTAAACGCTTCACGGAATTGAGGAGTGTCGATAAAAAGGTAGAAATCTCGCTCTGGGAATTCTGGGTTGGGGATGGTTTTAACAATGTGGAAACCTGCCAGCCGCAAACGATAAGCCATGCGGCGAGAATATATGGTATAGGTTTTCATAAGGTGTTTTAGTCCTTTCTATTGATGTAAGTAATTTGTTGTATCAGTATGATAAGCAGTATGTTATATTTAATTTTAATAGGGGAATTCTTGTGTCACTTGTTTGACGCGAGAGAGGTAGGTTTGGAGTTTTAAGATAGTGGGGTCTGAGAGATTACGTTCTCCGCGTAAGTATTTGCGGAGGAGGGATGAGTCGACTCCGGCTTGGTTTGCTATTGCTGTGGGAGTAATGCCAAGAGAAATGAGGGAATTGAGATAGGTTTTTAGCATGGGTTTTGTTTCTCCTTTGTTTGGGTCAAATTTGTCCCACAAGTTGGGACGGGTGGGTAAAAAAATTTTTAGAGGGTGGGAATTACCCTCTAATATTATTGAAAAATTGAGTATGTGGATTAATTAGTTTTGTCCTATGAAGGAAAAATTTTTTGGTTTGCGGAGGTAGGAGGGAAGGTGGGAAGATTTTTAGGTTGAATTTATGTTGCGAAAGACTTGTGGGTTACTGACGTGGTGGACCGATCATACAACCTAGGGTGGTGAAGCTTCTATCTCACTCTATAATCGGCCCATTTCTAAATCATTATAACATTGTTTCAATATATTTTTTTATTTTTTTAAAATGTTCTAATAAAGTCTCTGCTTCTTTATCAGTTAAATTACCTTCTCCTCTTATAAAAGCCTAGAATCTACGAGAATTAACTCCGCATCCTTCTGCCATTTTACTTAATGGTAAACCAATAGAAAAGAGAATAGCGGCATTTCGTCTTACGAGCTTCTTTTCTGGGGTATCCTCATATAAAACTGGCACAACAGCACTCTCCTTTCCTATTCTTAATTATATTATAACAAAAACATAAATAAAAATCAAACTACCGATCGGATTGCCGCAGAACAATCAGCAATCGCATTTCTTTCACAATTTATCATAAAAATTGAGTCTCTGAGAAGAAAATTCCTTAGCAAATTACCTAGAATTTAGCAATCTTTGTTATGTGAAAATAGAAAAATGACTTTCTGGTCGATTATATTTAATTTTATTTAATTTCTAAGGGATTTTATTTAAAAATTTTCAAAAAATTTTTTGTAATTTCAAATACCCGAGCGTATCACCGAACGGTGGCGCCCGCACTCCCTATTCCATCTATTGATATTGCGGACGAGCTAGCTCGTCCGCGGTTTTCGCGCTTGCGCGAAAACAATTACTTCAAGATTTAAAACTATTAACCTATAAAGCTATATTAAATAGTTTTAAACAACTACGATCGGTAGGCAGGCCGTAGGCGAAATGTTTGTACCATCCCTATAATAATTGGAAGGTACAAACATTTAGCAAACCATATCTTTTATCTTAAATTTAGAACAAAGGAGTATATCAAAATGGACAAAAATCCTAAAATGAATTTTCAGTTTAAAATTTAAATTTTTAAGACAAAATTATGTAATTCTTATACGAGAATTTTCATATAATATTGAGAAGGCATTTTATTTATAAACTTCTTATTAAGAAAAGTGCCTTTATTTATGAGTCTATTTAAAAAGGACTTATAATTAAAGGCAATTTCTTTACAAATACTTTTTAAATGAAAAGAGGTAATTTTTTAAAATGAAAGATTTAAGCAAACAAGAAAAATAGCAAACTAGATTAAAACTTGGAAAAATGACTATGCGAGAACTGTCTACTTGGTTTGGATTAAAGCCAGATTCCCTTAGTAAAAACCCTAAATCCAAAGAAAAGAAGTTAAAAGCTCTAACTGGATATGCTAACTATCATTTCGAAGGCAAGGCTCTTATCATTGATGAAATCTTTATTCCAGAATTTAATACCGCTTATGATCTAGTTGGAAAAGAGTTTCTTAAATACTGGGGTAAGGGCAGATCGGCTGCTCGTGAACAACTTAATATTGACACGTGTACTTATGTAGCTAGAGCTATTTATGAGGCGCATCCTGAAATCTATAATCAGGTAAAAGAAAGTACATTTATAGCTTATGCCCAAAGATATAAACGCGAAGGCTGGAGTAAAAACGGCATTGGCTATGGCCCAAAAGGTTATAGTAATTACATTTACATGAATCAAGAGAAAGATGAACCCTTAATGGGCGAAGAATTAGAAAAATTCCACAATTGCCTAGGTCGTATTTTTAATGGCTCTTGGCAAAATGATCAAATTTTAGGTTTATTAGAAGACTACTATCAGGGAAATATTAGCTTATCAGAATTAAAAGACGGTATGTTTATATTAACAACTGAAAAGTTAGACTGGTGGGAAATCCATGATATTGTTGAAGATGAATTAGGGTATTATCCTAAGAAAGAAACTCAGCTTATACACAATGTAGTTCGACCAAAGCAAGAGTCATATGATTTTAATGCGGCAAGCCTAGGTTAGTAGATATGCTAATCTAGGCTTTCTTCGTTTTATTTAACTTTAACCCTCGGAAATACGAAACTCTTATCGTTTTCATAGTAGACTTGCGGTTCCGGGTCAGCTTCGCCGCACATATAGTCATAAAACTCCATATCTTCGTCTACCATTTCTTCTTCCTCTTGTTCTTCCGAAGTATAAGATACTGAAGGGCTAGAGTTAACGATCGGGTCGTTATGCGATTTGCGAATGTCTTGTACTAACGTTATAACAAGTGAGGTATAAAGCCAAGGTATAAACAATATCAATGCGGCCATGGCGAGTAAGTAACCTATAATCAATGCGGCGACCACCGATCGGTTTGTTTTTGCCGATCGGGTTTTCCTTTCGTTAGTTTTGGGATGCGGCAACGCGTTATGGAGGCCGCAAGATTGAGGGAAATTTTCGCTATGGGTAGAGATTAGAATGAAAAACGGGGTTAGCTGTCGCTAACGGCCCGCCGCGTTAACAACATCTTTCTCTTGATTTTTCAATTTTCTAATTCTCTACCCGTAGCTTTTTACTTAGGAGATTTCTTTCTTTTGTTAATCTCTTTGTTGAGAAAAAATGAAAAACGTATTCTTGCTCAATTCTAGAAAATTATTCAGAAATTTCATCTGAATCGCGGGAAGGCGTTGCATTGGGGCAAGCGATACACAGATAACGCATACCATCAACCATGGTGGCATAGAATTCCATCTTGTCTCCTGCTTTGATGCCAAAGCTGTCTCTCAGTTTAGAGGGGATAACGATACGACCCAGGGGATCTACTTTGCGGGTTTGGTCAAGATTCTTCATAATTTTGTTCTCCTTTCACGACAGGGCGGGCACTGTCTTTAAAAAAATATTTATCTCTTATTTATATAAATATTATACCAAAAATTTTGGGAAAAATCAAATCCGAGTTACTAAGCTAGATTTTACGAGAATTTTTCTAGTATCAAGAGAATAAACAGAAACTCGGCTTGGTTCGCCAGAAGCGAGCCGCCCAAAAGAGGGCGGCCCAGTTTATAGTTCTACCTCATAAATTTTTCTTATCTTGATTTCCACTTTGTCAGGTTTGCGGTTGCCGCAATTAAAACGATCATTCCGCACAAACTCGCCCACGCCGCTTTCTTGCCATGCTTTACGGTTTCTATCCTCATACCGCAAAGTATTATACTTAGAAAGCCGCACATGAAAATCATACTCGAAACTTGCGGCGGGTGGCAAGGTATATTCTTTCGCACGGCGATAATGTCTTGTATGTTCAGTAGCCCGCCGCCGCAAATCATTAGTAGTGCCTATCTTGAGAATATAGTTACCATCCACGTCAAGATAATGCCCCACATACAGAAACTCTTTTTCCATTCTCTTGATTTCCGGGGCGGATTACCCGCCCCGTTTACCTCGCTTCTCCGTCAATGTAACTTCATAAGTCTTACCCTCATAAGTAAACCGCAACTGACGTTCCGGGTTTATGATTTCAAAGTCTTTATAGTCTTGAAACAAGTTTTCCACAATTTCCATCAGGTGTCGCTTGATGCTGTTAGGTTTCTTTTCTCTTGTTTCTAACTTGTATGCGGTAGGTTTCTTTGTGCCGGTAGTGGTATACTTCTTGCTTGCGGCTTGCTGTTCTTTAGTCAGCGGGAACGGATTGCGTCCTGCGTCAATCAGTTTGTCACAACGGATAATGTCCTTTGCTTCTGCAATAGAACATCCCAATTTGTCTACAAGGTGGTCAATGCGTTCGTTATCGCTCAAAGATTTCTCCATGCGGTAGACCTCACTTTCTAAATGGGCGGGGATATTTCACCCCGCCCGTGGGGAGTTAGTCAGCGTTCTTGCTCTTGTAAGGCTTGATGCCCTCAATGGTATCAAAAGTACCGGGTGCCATAAAGACAGTCTTGCCCTTGAGGGTGCCCTTTTCTGCACGCTGTGCGGCTACCAGCTTATTACAAATGCTTGCGGCGCGCTGGCTCTGCGTACCGGCGGGGAACACCTCAAGCGCAATCAGCTCCGCACAAGTAAAGCACTCGTCACGGTGCTCCGCAAAGAACTGCGAAACGGTATCCATCATAACGGCGGCGGCTTCCTGCGCCTCGGTGGGCTTCTTATTCACATTCTTGCGGTCAAGGAGGTCAATCTGGTGGGTAGCCCACTCCCGCACATTATCGGCGGTCATACCAGCGGGCAGGGACAGGACGTCAACGTTGGACAGGATGGCGTTAAAGAAGTTACGGTTAGTCAGCTTGTTCATAGTATCAATTCCTTTCACTCTTGTTTTTGTTTTCCTCTTTTGAGGTTGTCTATATATTATCACATTTTCTTGCTTTTGTCAAGGGATTTTGCAAGAATTTGTGGAATTTTTTTTTAATTTTTAAGGTACACATCAGCGGGTTTCTTTGTTTTTCCCCTCCTGACATTTATTAGTATAGCAGATAGACCGCCAAAAAGCAATAGTCAAAATGCATAAATTTTGGGAAATTGCAGCGGGTGCTTTTGTGCAAGTTGCTTGTGAAAATTTTAACGTTTTGTAGATACAAAAACAAAACTCGGCTCCTTGCGTTCCACAAGGAGCCGCCCAAGATTTCCTCTTAGGCGGCTTTTCCTCCTTACAAGCTCAAAGGGTTGATTTCAAATCCCTGAAAATTACGAATATCCTGACAGCCCTCATCAAAGCAAATTTCAATGTCACCGTGGTTTGCCAGATAAGAACGAATGTTTTTTTCAGCTTCTCGCAAAGGCCGCAATTCCATATCTTTATCTGCGGCAATATCGTTCAGTTCATCAAAAGACATCCAGTTCTCAATGTCTTTGAAAACTACTTCTGCGGGGTCTACAATACCACCGCAACAAAGGCAAATAATATAATTATCGCCGTTGTCCTCTACACAATGGATACCGGAATGGACGGTTTTTTCCTCGTCTACAAAAATACACTGTTTAACAATCATAATTTTTCCTTTCCGCGGTAGGGGATTACTCCCCGTACCGCATAGGCTCATTTCGTACGAGCCGCATAATCGCTTTTTGCATATCCGTCATTTCAGGAAATTCCTTGCTATTCTCAAACAACAGCTTTCGCATAGGCTTTTTCTGACGGAAACAATAGGCAAGAATTTCCTTTTCAATCATCACGTCCGCAAGTCCTGTATGCTCCTCTGCAAAGTCATGATTGCCGCTAATGAACTGATACAAGATTTCCGCAGTTTTGCGGTACTGTCCATTTTTGGTTTTGTAACCATTTTCCTCGCAAAACGCTCTGTAAGTTGGCATAGGGACGATTACATCTGACGCCATTTTAAGTGTGTCCCAGATTTCCGTTCCATAGGGAAACCAGTACCGCCATTTAGACTTAGTACAATAGCGCTGTGTGCTATTACAAGCGTTAAGGTCAAATCGGGCATTGTGCGCGCATACTGTCTTGATATTATAGCGTTCCATAACATCCAGCATAGCGCATCGGATTTCGTAAAGGTCTGCCATCTGCCGCAAGCCTTGCCGCAAATCCTCTACATACATAGGAATTTTGTCCGCATAGTATGCGCTCTGCATGAGGTCACGCTCATATACGAATACGTCACGGTTTACATAGCTCGCGCACTCGTATACATTTCCGGACTTGTCAATCACCGCCCAGCCTATATCATAGACAAGTACGTTGGACATATCAAGTCCAGTTTCTGTGGGAATGGTGTTGGCAGTTTCGGTGTCAAGCATTAGAATATAATGCCGCCGTTTGTCGATTGCCATTTTATCAATTCCTTTCTCTTGTTTTTCGGCGGGGTGTTTTCCCTCACCTCTTGATAAGAGTATAACAGATAGGGTAAGAAAAAGCAATAGCAAATTGCACAAATTTTGGGAAATTGTAGGACGAATGTTTGTGCAGTTTGTTTGTGAAAAATTTAACGGTTTGTGCGTAGAAAATAGAAATTCGGCTTGTTGCGCCCACAACAAGCCGCCCAAGATTTTGCTCTTGGGCGGTTTATTTTCCATCTTTTTTTCCTTCTTTACAGAAAACTTGCGGCAAGCAGTCCCGCGGCGATGCACATCAAGATAGCACTTACCAAATATTCCCATCGTTTCGTCTGTTGATACAAAGTAAATCCCGCAAATGCGCCACTGACATTGAGAATTAGAAAGATAATTCTGATGATAATCATTTTATTTCTCCTGTTGTTTATTCATCAAATGACCAACTTCGATAGTCCAGCCGCAATCTTGACAAGTATAATAAAATGTTTCGCTCCCCATGCGGATTCGTGTTGCCCCACTTATACGATACTCACCGCCGCACTGTTCGCAGATACCATTATTAAACCTATTGGCGTCATTATTATGTTCTTGTCCAATTAAACAACCAAAGCCAAAAAAGATACCGAAACAAGTAACAATAGCGATGATTTTGCTCCACCAGTGGCTGCGGCCAATGGCAATAACTAAACCCACGGACAGACCAAGGATGCTACCCATCAACAGACCAGCGGTAATCACATTAGACATTTTCTTATCCTCCCTTGCGGCGGGCTTTATCTACCCGCCGCAATTTTAACCAAAGTTTTCAGAATATTAAGGATATTTTCCTCGGTAAAAGCTACACCAGTCCACTCCTCACGGTTGCGCTTTTCATCATCAAACAGAATACCGTCCGGCATATCTGCCACAAGATACTTAGGAACGCCATAGGGCACAATATGAATTTCATCCCACTCCACGCTGGGGAGTCTCCGCCGCAAGTATTCCATCTTAGCGGCTTCCACTTGCTTATTATAGTCAGCACTTCCACTTTTAGAAGTCCAGCTAATAACGCCTACTGCTATACCCGCCGCCTGTAATTTATGGATATAGCGAGCCAACAGAGAAAAGCTAATCAGCGGAGTGGCTACCTCATAGGGAGTAGTGTCCTCATTTTCCAAATACTCAAGCCAGCCGGGGACGGAGTAAAGCCCAGCAAGGGTACCATCCAAGTCGAAGTAAACGGCGGGAAAGCTGTTCAGATTTTTCATGTGGTGTACTTCCTTTCTCTTGATTGTATCTGTATTGTAGCATATTTTAGGAAATCCGTCAATCGTCAAATTGCACAAAATTTGCGGTGATTTTTTGGCATCCTGTACAATAAAACAAAACTCGGCGCGTTTCCTCTGAAAACGCGCCGCCCAAGGTTTTCCAAGGGCGGTCACGCTTATCGGTTTAGATATTCCATTTCATTCTTAATAGCAAGAAGTTCGTTGTACTCATTTTTAATCTCTTGAAAAGATTTCCAACATATTCCTTTATCCTGATAGAAAAACAGAGCAGGATAAGAAACTGTTTCTTGCGTATCATCGGCAGGAAAATTGTAGTTATACTCATCGAAAAGTTCTCTCAACCTATCTGCGGCTTCCTGGTTTGCAATATAGATAAAATAGGCTTTATCAATAGCTTCGTCCCAGTCGTCAAGAAGAAGAACCTCCTTATTACTGCCCATCATAACCACGGAATTTTCCAATCCCTCGGTCTTGCACTTCAATTCATGCGCGCGACACTCGTCTTCAAACGCAAACTCTTTGCCGCACACTTCACATTTATAAGTAGTAATTTCAATCATTTTACTTTCCTCCGTTTTGTTTCTCTTGATAACCTTTCTGCATATATTTTTTAACAAGTCGTAATACGGCTTGATTTCTTTGCCCTTCCGGGTAGAAACTTTTTACTTGCGTCGGGTCTGCTATCCACATAGTTAATATGGTAGTTTCTGCGAGATCAGTCACAAATACTACTCCCGTATCTGTCAATAGCCGCATAACCTCACCGCGTTCATCTATTACCTTGCGGCGGGCGATAACCGTTCCAAAACCTACGGTAGTAGCAATATAGGCTATTCTATCAGCGCGGTCAGTCAGAGCGTGCGTGCTAAACTTCCAGTGAAGGGCGGCAGTCATGCCACCACCTCCGGAAACAGAGTGCGATAAAATTCGCCTTTATAACAAGTGAGATACATATCCTGCAATTCAATAGCAAGGTCAGAATTGCTACCAAATAGGCTCATAGTGGTAAACTCAACCGCGCCAACCGCCTGCATAAGGCAAGCCTTTGCCGCATGATAGTCCTGTTCTTCATTCATGTACTTGCCGCACAATGCAAGTTTAGTGTCCAGATATTCACGAAGCTGATTTTTAATGTTCATTTTCTTTACCTCTTGTTTTGTATTTCCTTAGGGTGTTTCCCTCTTGGATTGTCTTTATTCTACCATAGGGAGCAGGAAATTACAATAGGCAAATTCAACAAAATTACTTGATTTTTAGGAAGATTATTGTGCAGAATGACCAATGAGTTCGATCGTGAAATTTTTAACAACCTTTGTGATTAAATAGAAATTCGGCTCGTCACCACAGATGACGAGCCGCCCAAGCTATCTTGAGCGACCCGTTTATTTACATCTGGTCTAATGCATTTTTTATGTCAAGAATATCTCTTATCATTTCATTTTCGTTGTCAAATTTATCAAGGGCAACCGTTGAGCCGTCTTTCATATTAGCCCATATGGTATCACCATTTACATCAATGTAACTTATGTGGTCTGCATTGAGAATAGTTGTTTTGTAACGAATAAACATTTGATTTCTCCTTCCTTACCATTCAAAGCAATATTCATGCTGGGGAGTAATGATAGCGACTTTCAGAACACCAGTTTCTGGGTCGGGGAAGTGAAAGCCAGCAGTAAAAGTGTAAGTGTTGTGAGAGATAACTACAGGATAGCTACCCTCAACCGCACGAGAGGACCGAACTATGCCTGCCCACTCACTACGCTTATAATAGCTGGGATTGGCATATACATCCTCAAGGGTATAGCCGTCAACAATAGCATTATCAAAGGCATCCCGCCAGGTGTTCGCATGGGCGCTGTCTTTCTTGAGATATTCCATATTGAATACTCCTTTCTCTTGATGGTACTATTGTACCAAAAATGCGGCGGGGAGTCAATGACATTTTGTACAAAATTCATATGGATTTTGGGATGCTTTTTGTGCAAAATGACGAACCGCAAGATTGTGAAAATTTTGGCATATATGTGAAATATTTAACAAACTCGGCCCGCACCGTGGAAAGCGGGCCGCCCATTATATCTCAAGCCACGGTATTTGTCAATAGGCGATATGCACAAAAATTAAGGGTGAATTTCTCCACCCTCAATTATCGCAAACTCCTAAACTCTACTAAATTTCCATCTACCATTTTATGCCAGTAGAGTTTACCGTCATATCTGATAGCCCGCAAGCGATAGGCATGCCCGTCCCATGTGTCATACATTTCATCTATCATGTATTCACCGTAGCGGAGCACATCCTTTTCACAGGCCGCATCACAAAACGTGTATCCATTAGCTTTCATTTGTTTCATCCTCTTTCACGAAATCATAGTTTTTTTGGAAGTAATCATCAAGAGCTTCTATCATAAGCTCTACCCCTATATCTCCCATCAGCCTAATAATATCCTCAGAGGAATAATGGTCGATAATCCAGTCAAGAACTTCATCCGTGTCCATTGTTTCGCTTGCGTCAAGGCGTGCATCAAATTCAGTCTCAAAGGTATCGCCATATTGATTTTTCCACATAATTATATTCCTTTCTCTTGCGGGCTGGGGTAGTTCGTATACCCCAGCCCATATATTCGTTTTAGCAATCAGCGCCGATGCAGTGATATGCATACCACATTCCGCGCCGCTGAACCAACTTGTACCAACAGGTCATAGGCTGGCCTGTGCAGTCGTAGCCATAGGACGGCCGCAACTCATATCTTTCCTCAAAGATGCGCTCGACTTCATCAAGAGGAAGATTAAAGTAGGCTTCCAGAATGGGGACAAGGACTATGACAGTGCCATCGTCATACTGTTTGACCATGCGGCCGGCCTTGAATGTATGTTCTGCGTCAGTTGCCATGCGGTTCCGCAGGTCATACTTGAGTTGTGCGATGAGGGGTTTAGGGATGCCGATTTCTTTTTCCAGAGTGTGAATGACCTTAAACTGCGTTCTATACTTGTTGTACATAGTGTTCTCCTCTGCGATTAACGAAATTTAGTTTATTTGGTTTAGAGTGGGCGGAATTTCGTCCGCCGCACTCTTAGTCCTGCGTCAGATCCTCGTAGATTTCGCGCAAATATGCGCCGTTAGTACTGCTGGAAATAAACTGACCATCCCAGTAAATCTCGTAGCGCAAGGTCTTGCCCTGCGGGTTACGAATGGCGATGAACTCCACGCCATTATGCGTGGCAAGAAGTGCTTTTCTCATAGTATAGCCTCCAAAAATCCGCATACCACAAACGTGGTAACAAGTGTAAGGATTAGTGCGATGCCCGCAAGTATGTCATGTAGTTGCTGATAGTTCATGATTAGTCCTTTCTTGCGGGACGCGGCAAGTTAGTCCTACCGCGTCCCGCGTCCTTGCTTATGCTGTAATAGTGATGGTATTTGCATCAGTCATGCTGACCAAATAATAACACCCATCAGCATCTACCATCCACCCCTCTTGAATTTCTGCGAACATATAACTAAAGATTGCAAAATCCGCTGACTCAAGCCCCCATAGCTCGTTAATAGTGCTGGCAATTTTATCAGCGAATTTCCAGTCATGTTGATGTTTCATGTCATCCATATAAGCAATTTCGCAGAAATCGTCCTCAATAGTGTTGACGATTTTATAGAAAGTCGTGTTGTGTCTAATAACGCCCATGATATATATTCCTTTCTTGCGGGACGCCTTACCCTTTGCAAGGCGTCCCGCGGTCTGTTAGTCCTGATTATTTTCGTAGTCCTCAATGACACCGAGGGCCTCTTCCTCACCGGTATACCACTTATGGCCATTCACAAGATAACCGTCCCCATAAGTGCTTTCTACGATGACTTTGCCGTCATAGCTTGCGGCGATGAACAAAGGCTCGTTGACAGGCAATTCTGCATACTTGACAATGATATCGTCGTCAGTGATGGTGATACAGTCTGCGTCAATCTCTGTATCGCCTATATTGTCACTATTGATGTGCCATGTGACGCTATTGCTTTCATGGTTGAGGTCCAGCAAGGCGTTCATATAACCGTCATGAGGATACAAACACCATCCCCACGCGCCGACTTCCTCTTGCTTGATAAAGCGGATTTTGCCGCCTGCGAAACAGACATAAGAACAGTCTGCTAACACAAGGCACTTGTGGTTTTTCTCCGCGATAGTCTTGATTTCGTATAACTTCATAGTATCAATTCCTTTCTTAAAATGTTTCATGTGAAACAACAGGTTACACGTTTGCGCTTGCGTTGGTGTGCTAATGCGTCACTTCTCCCGCTTACACTTGCGTGGTCTATTGCCTATTCAGTTTTCAAGGTACACGGCGCGAACACTGACCGTTCAACTTACCCGCGCGGGAGACTTCCCACGCATGGACGCGGGCGGCGCGCTTGCCGGTTCAGTTTTCCCTGTCCACGGTTAGATGATACCATACGCCGCAAGGGATTGCAAGGGGAAATTTACAGTTTTCGCAAGTTTGTGCAAATTGTACATTGACTGACAAGCGGGGATCTTGTTTGTTGTGTATTTTGCACAAAGAGGGCGGTGGTGTTCGTGCGGTGAGATAGTGAACGAAAAAACGTGTACATAGGGGCGGGTAGTTTTTAGGAAAATAATTGTTTAATTTTTAACAATCGTCTTTGCCTGGACAAAAAATTTTCCAAATCCCATTTTCATTTCACCCTATCGGTCTTACTTATAATTCCACCCATTAGTAATTACCATATTAAACAGCACTATCAATTTCATACTCCCTCCTCTCCCAAGTCCCATCTTTTCTTTTCTTTACCTTCCAGCCCTTATCACTCATTAAAATATCAATTCCCATTTCCTTTACCCACTCCAAAAACGCGCTCCTGTCTGCCATCCCCATTCTCTCAAAAATATCAGGCACCCAAGCCGTCCCTACATACGGCCGTCTACCCTCAGCCGCAATTTCTTTATTTCTAACACTAGCCCTTTCCGCAGTTTCCAACAGCATGTCATCCGCCGCGGACTCAAAAACCTCATTATTCAGCACATTAAAATTTAAATACATTTCCTAATCCTCCAAACGAAATATTATACACATTCTCATCCTGGTTTATCCTCTCCTCAATCCATTTAACTCTTTCCTCAATTAACTTTGTATCATAATCTTCAATACTATCATACCCTCTCACACCCACCAGCCGCACATTATCAATACCCCAATGCATAGCATACCAAACCGCGACTTCTTTAGCTTCTTTCTCATTTATCTTAAAAAAATTCTGATATAAAATTTCTTTTGTAATAGTATTATAAATCACATAAAGCATTTCTAATCCTCCTTTATAATAATATTATAACAAAAAAAATAAAATTTGTCAAATTCTCTTCCAACCCCCTAGCCGGTTACTACGTAACCGTCTACTCTACTTTTTCCTCTTGATCTCAGTTTTGAGTTCTTTAATGAGAGTTTGAGTACCCGTAGGGTACGAAAACCGAATTAAAAACTCAAAACAAATACTTCGTAAAGGTCTAGCCAAAAAATCTACTACTCCAAAATAAATTTGACAAATGAAAATTTTTATGTTATAATATATTTAGAAAAGAGGTGAAAAAATGACAAAATTAGACTATACTCTAGAAACACCTGAGGAGCGTACCTCATTCGTTTCTAATCTTATATCATCCCTACCCGACCCCTCTATCCTCACCCCCCAATACTTAGAGTCTCTCGCAGATTATCTCATAATCGCCTCCGAGAAACAAGAGCGCAAAGATTCCCGCAAACGAGAACTCTTAACCGCCAACCGCAATTCAACAATCTCCAAGTATGAAACTTCCTACGAGGGTCTAGCATCCAACCTAGAAAACGGTGAAGATGGTATCTATAACCTAACCTCATCCCGTGATACCCTCCTAACCCCCAAAATTTCCATTACTCCGCAAGACCTCGCAGAAATTCCTCTATTGCGGCAGCTCCGTGATACGATCGTAGCCTGGGAGGGCGCTCTCCGCAAGGCAACTGGAAAACAAGCTTATATCATCAAAAAAGCCCTTATTGAAATGCGGAAGGACCAATACCTCATAAAGCAAGCTTACCGCAAGCCAATTATTTTCCACAAACTCTCTAATCGCGGTACATTTCCTACCTCTCTTGATGATAACTCCTCATTGCGGCGGGGTGAGTTAAACGTGGCAGGAGTCTCGCTGATGGATCCTACAGTGGTAGCCGCAATTTTGTAGAATTACTCTCGCTTAAAACAAGATAGTTATGATCGATTTGAGGGAGACACTTGGTATTTAATCCAAGCCTTTGAAGATCTAACTGACAAAACACTTCATGACCAGCCAATTCTACAACGTATCTTAGAATATAAAATAGATGGTAAACAAAATGCAGAAATTCAAACTCTCCTCAAAGAAGAATTTGACGTAACCTACACCCCAGAATATCTTTCCGCAGTCTGGTGCAAAAAAATCCCCAAACTAATCGCAGAAGAGGCTCAGTTTGACTACGTGATTTGGCAAACCCGCATCCGCAATCTTCCAACAAAAAAATGTACTTGCTGCGGGCAAAATAAACCAAAGCATCCTCTCTTTTTTTCAAAGAGTAATACAAGTAAAGATTTTTATTATTCAATTTGTAAAAAATGCCGAAAAATTAAGTATGCGGCAAGGGCTAGGTCGAACACGACGCAAACCAACCCCTCCGCGCAATGAAAGGAGAGATGCTAAATGGCACAACGAAGATGTGCGAAATGCGGTCGTCTGCTACAAGATACCGATTTCTACACCTCAAATGACATAGACCGTTTCCCTCCCGACGGGAAAATGGCTGAATGTAAAAAATGCTGGACAATGCACGTTGATAACTGGGACCCAGAAACTTATAAACCTTTACTTGAGCAATTAGACATCCCCTACATTAAAACCGTATGGGATCAACTCTTAGAGAAATTTCTCTCAAAAAACGATCCACATAAAATAACTACAACAAGTGTTCTAGGTCGTTATGTTTCTACTATGAAACTTACCCAATGGCGCAAATACCGTTGGAAAGACTCCGAAGAGCTAGCCGCAAAGGAAGAAGAAAAATTACGGCAAGCGCTCGTACAACAGGGATATGCGGGCGAAGACCTAGAATTAGAAATGAAACGAGATTTTGGTCCTCCTCGACCAGTCTCTGACCTGCGGCAGACGGATGACCCCGCCGCGGATCCTTCTCCTATTGTTGAGGAAACTGCCTATGATAAAGAATTGGCAGACAAGTTATCAGAAGATGAGGTCATGGGTCTTAAACTTAAATGGGGTGATGCTTATCGTCTCAGTGAGCTTGTCCGCATGGAAAAACTTTATTCTGATATGATGGCCTCCTATGATATTCAAACCGCAAGCCACAAAGATATTCTTATTTTCCTTTGCAAAACCTCTCTTAAACTAAACCAATTGCTCGACAGCGGTGATATAGCAGAGGCGCAGAAAGTTGCAAAGATGTATGATACACTCCTTAAAAGTGGTAAGTTTTCGGCGGCTCAGGCCAAAGATGAAGAGGCTGACTTCGTAGATTCGGTGGGAGAGCTTGTTGCTCTTGCTGAGGAGGAAGGATTTATTCCCAAGTATTATATTTCTCAACCAAATGATATGGTAGATCAAACTATCATGGATATGCAGAGATATACTTATAATCTAGTAACACAAGAAACTAGCTTAGGTACGATGCTGGAAACCGCAATGAAGCAAATTGAACAAGACCGTGAAAATGAAAAAACCATGAATACCGAAGATGATGATACCTCAGATTTATTTAACTATGATGAAAAGCCTCTTACTGTTGATGATTTTAAAACGTTTGACGAATTTGAGGCTGAACTTGCGGCGGAGAATGAAAAGGAGGAGGATTCTTAATGGCACTTGCTGAATTAATTAATCTTTCTCCTGATATTAAAAAAGTTGGCTTGTCTGAGGAGCGCGTGCGGCAAGTGATACCTGTTGTGCGGCAGTTCGTCTCCTTTTGGCGCGCTTATCCAGATTTATTTATTGATTTCCTCTAGACGGGTGGAGATGAATCTAGACCTAAAAAATTAAAGTTTTATTATTATCAGCGGGTTAATTAAGGCCCCTTAATTTGGTAACAAATTAAGCAAAGTTACTTAAAAGCTGGGACACCCTAAAGCTAAATTGCTTAATAAATTTAGTTCCAATATAAATTTATTGAGAGCGAAAGCGGAAATAAGTATTTAGATGAGATATGGCGTAAGCCTAAGTCTTACAAATGGGCAATCAGCACTTATTTAAAATTGGAGGTATTTTTATTTTATGAAGCCACTAGGTAAAGATGGTTTTGAAAGGCGAATTAAAGAACGCTTTCCTGATGAACAATTTGATATTATAAAGTATGAAAACACAGCAGAACCACTAGAAGTCAGATGCTGTAATTGTAATGAAATAATTAAAGTTAATAAAGCAATAAATTTTTTAGCTCCAACAAAAGCCCATGGTTGTAAAAACTGTTTTGGACTATGGAAGGCTCGTGAGCAAAAATTAAATAAAATAAAAGAAAAATACGATATTATAGATACTTTTGTACATGATACTCATACACATTATACTATTAAATGTAAAAACTGTGGTCATGAGAGAACTTCTTCCTTGGCTAATCTTTATAAGCATTTGGACTGTGGATGTGCAACAGGAGTTTATAGGGGCAGGACGGCTGAAGAATTTTTAAATGAGGTAAATAAAAACTCAAGAAAAGGGGAATTTACTTTATTATCAAATTATGTAAATCAATTAACCAAAGTTTTAATGAAACATGATTGTGGATTTATCTGGGAAGTGCGGCCAAGCGATATTATTAATGGCAGATCTTATTGTCCAAGATGTAGACAAAAAGAAAGTAAAGGCGAATTGCTAATTAGCAACATTTTAAACAATTTAAATATAGACTTTCAACGAGAAGTAATTATACCTAACACTAGACAAAGATTTGATTTTTATTTTGAATTACAAGACAAAAAATTTGCTATTGAGTATAATGGTCGTCAGCATTTTGAGCCAATTGCCTTTTTTGGAGGCGAAGAAGAGTTTAAAGTACAGCAAGAACGAGATAAAAGAAAAGAAAAATATTGTAAAGATAACAGTATAGATTTATTAATAATTCCCTATTGGCTTACAGACACTCAAATTAAAGATACTATAAAAAATAAGTTCAACGACTATCTCGATATGAGAGTAGAATCAAGTGATTCGAAACAGTAACTCTCTTAGTATAAGAGAAAGATATAGTCTCATCTCATATGAAAATATGAGCAAGTCTTTATGGCTTGATGTCTAATTAACGACTAGACATAAAGATAATGTTTTTTACGAGTTACAGCGCGGTATAAGTATGTATATGCAGTTTTCCCGCGCGCCTATTCGAAGTCTTTCCTCTCCGTGCTAACTTTGATGATTAAAGCGATACTTTATCCGGGCGCTAAGCTATTTGTTACTGCGGGAGGCAAGGAACAAGGATCGGGTATTCTGAAGGAGAAAATCCAGGAACTATGCGATCTTGTTCCAGCTTTGCGGCGAGAGATAGACTGGTCACGTGGAGCAACAAAAGAAGGAAAAGATTATTGCGAATACCACTTTAAAAATGGCAGTATAATAGATAACCTTGCGGCGAAAGAAAGTAGTAGAGGTAAGAGACGGCATTCGGGACTCCTCGAAGAGTGTGTAGGAATCGATGGAGATATGTTGAATAGTGTGGTCTTGCCCATAATGCAGATAGATAGGCGCACCGCTTGCGGATTACCTGATCCAGATGAACCGCTCAATAAGTCGCAAGTGTACGTGACTACCGCTGGATGGAAGAATTCATTCCCCTACCAAAAGCTCATCTCTTTGCTAGTTCGTATGGTTATTGAGCCAGAGAAAGCATTCATAATGGGTGGAACATGGCGCGTACCCGTAGCCGTGGGACTACAGAGCAAATCATTTATTAAAGATTTACAACGAGATTCAACGATGAATGATGTCTCGTTCAGCCGTGAGTTTAAGGATTTGGACTCATTAAATTATTGTGAATTGCTGGAAACTCCTGAGAGCTATATAAACTACAACGTACAGATGAAATATGCTGCGGCGTGAGAGTCAAAAATTATATAGATTGGACAATCAGCAGCGAAGCCCCGAATAGGGGAACGTTCAAAGACTAAGTTACTAACAATGCGTTAGTCAGTGCAATACTGCGTATAAAATAAAATAGAAAGGTTGATACTAAAATGAAACAAATTATTGTTGATGGTATTAGTACCTGGTACTACATCACAGAGGATGGCAAGTGCTATAATGAAAAGACTGGAAAGTATTTAAAAGGACAGGTTAATTGTCGATCGGGATATTTTTCTTACAATATTACTCTTCCCGATGGCTCGAAAAAGCGACTCCCCGCGCATAGACTTGTTGCACTTGCTTACCTACCCGAACAACAGACATTGGAAAAAAATCAAGTGAACCACAAAGATGGAAATAAATTAAATAATTGTATTGATAATCTTGAATGGGTTTCTCCTAGCGAGAATCAACAACACGCACTAGATAATGAACTTCGTAAATTTGATCATGTATTCTGTTTTGATAAAGATAAACGTTTAGTTGCTGAGTATAAAAATATTTCAGAAGCCGTAAAAGCTACAGGTGTTAGTAAATTTACTATTGGTCAAGAAGTTAATAAAGAAGTAAAAGAATTATCTGGCGGTTTTTATTGGGGTAGAGAACCTGTTTTAGGCGAAACAAAAAGCTATCCTAATTTGGGTAAAGCCAAAGAGGTTTATCAATATGATAAAAATGGTAAATTTATTCATTCTTATCCATCAATTGCGGAGGCGGCTCGATCACTTGGGCTATCAAGAGGAACTCATATTGGTGAGTGTTGTCGTGGTAAATTAAAATCCTGTGCTGGTTTTGTATGGAGATACGCAGAAGATATAGTCTCACCATCTGAGGAAACTCAGAGAGAAGTTAGCGAAACTTCGCAAGATTAAGGAATCCGCTTGGGCCGGAACAGTCCAGGATGCATTCTTCGATGGCGACGCTTTCGATCGTTGCCGCAAGCTTCAAATTCCAGAATATGAGGTCTCTGGGCGATCTTCTGCGCGAGCCTATTACGTCATAGGATACGACGTTGGCCGCAAAGGATGTGCCTCGATCGCCACCGTATTCAAGGTAACGCCGCAATCTCAAGGGCCAGCTGTCAAGTCTCTTGTTTGTATTTATGAATTAATGGATGCTCACTTTGAAGATCAGGCAATCTGGCTTAAGAAAACTTATTACAAGTATAAAGCGCGTAGGCTAGTCATCGATGGAAATGGGTTAAATTGCCTAGCCCATGTAAAACTTTTTGAATTGCTGGAAACCCCTAACGTAAAGACGAGGGCAATCAGCAGCTAATCTTTCTATTGTTTTAGGAAGCAAGTTCAACGACTATCCCGTGAGGGAGTACACTGTAAACGATTGACAGTGGAAGCGGAAAGCACAGAAATGTGAAGATATAGTCTAATCTCATAGGAAACTATGAGCAGTTCATTAGAGAACGCGCTTGAAGTAGTGAATCAAGTGGAATACAAATTAAATGTAGGCATCGGTCTTATAGACTACATGGTGAAATCCCAAACTGACCAAAACGATGATTATTACCCACCCTTTGGCGTATATAATGATGTAGATAATGAGTACAAAAAATATAAAACAGATGATACAGAGCTAGATGCAATGTATATTATCAAAGCAAATGCGCCGATCAACACCACCGCGCACGCGAACTTCCAGTCGCAAATCAATACAGGTAAAGTGCGGTTTTTGATAGACGCGAATACAGCCAAAGCAAGGCTTCTCGGCACGGTAAAGGGTTCAAAAATGACACCCGAAGAGCGCCAAGCTTATTTGCGGCCGTACGACCTCACATCTGTTTTGCGGTCTGAGATGCTTAACTTGCGGGAGGAGAACACTGGCACGAATATTATCCTTAAGCAAGTTAATAGAGGTATCCCCAAGGATACGTTCTCATCTGCTGAATATGCTTTGTATTATATTCGAGTAGAGGAAGAAGATCGTAAACGCAAGAAAAAATTTAATATTGCTGATGCGATGTTTATGACCTAAAAATTTTTTTGAAAGTTGGGGCAAAGTTAATTAATACTATTGCCCTAATTTTCAAAGATACATGAGAAGGTATTTTTAAAAGATTGAGAGGTGAGGCTAATAATGAGAGCGTCTAGAGGCGAGATTAAAATTGAAGAAATTTTAAAAATGAACGAAATTCCTTTTCAAGAGGAATATTCTTTTCCCGGCTTGGTTGCACCAAGTGGACGTCCTCTTCGATAGCTTTGACTTTGCGGTCTTTGATGATTCGGGTAATCTAGACTTCCTGATTGAATACAACGGTATTCAACATTATCAACCTAAGTCAAAGTTCGGTGGAGCAAAGGGTCTCTATCAACAACAATATAATGATAATTTAAAACGTCGTTTTTGTATGGAGCATGGGATAACGCTTGTCGAGATTCCATATTCCGACGAAGCGTTCATTAATTATAATTACATTATGGAAAAAGCAGGATACTAAATGAAGGAGGTGAAATCTTGGAACGGCAAGATGAAATCCGTAGTAAAGGTTTCGACCTAACGAATCCTAAATCTGGATTCATGACTCGTTCTGAATTTATTGATAAATTTGGACAAGATGCATCTACTGATTATGATACTTATCAACAGTACGCAGAGATGCGGGCGGGCCTCCGCACAATTAACGATGCTGTAATTGATGTTGGAACTTATAAACAAATAAACACCAATTACGGTAGTAAAAAATATGTTCTTGAATAGATTGATAAGGGTAATGTTCAAGAATTGCGGCGAATCTCTGATTTTTATTATAATTCTAATGGCATTTATCGTAGAGCTTGTCAATTGTTAGCTATTTTATATAGATATGATTGGTATGTAACCCCTCAAATGGATGACTTGGTTTGGAAAGATAAGAAAGAATCTAAATTACTTAAAGATGTGGGAACTGTTTTGCGGTATTTAGATAATTCAGAAATTAAACGTACTTTGGGCAATATCGCTTTAAAGGTAATTCGTCAAGGCGTTTATTATGGCATCTGGCTGGACTGGGATGATAAATTTTCCTTCCAACAGTTACCTGCTGATTATTGCCGGAGCCGTATGTTCAGTGGAATTGAACCAGTCGTAGAGTTGAATCTTAAATTCTTTGATGCTTATTTTCGCAATGAGGAGTATCGTATCAAGGTTTTAAAGCTTTTCCCAAAAGAGGTTCAGCAGGCTTATATTAAATATAAAAATGGAAAGTTGCCTTTACTCTACCCTGGAGATACGGCAGGTTGGGTTGCGCTCGACCCCGGCACCGCAATTAAGTTTTCTTTAAGTGACAGTGATTATCCTAATTTAATTAGTGTAATTCCGTCTTTAATTGACCTTGACGCCGCGCAAGAGCTTGACCGCAAGAAAACAATGCAACAACTCGTGAAAGTCCTTATTCAGAAACTTCCACTTGATAAAAATGGAGATTTGATTTTTGACTTGGATGAAGCAAGAGACATTCACAACAACGCAGTTGCAATGTTAAAACGGGCGGTTGGCATTGATGTGTTAACGACTTTTGCAGATATTGATACCGTAGATACTCAAGATAAAACAACGGTTGCGTCTACTGATCCCTTGCAAAAGGTTGAACGTACCGTTTATAATAACTTAGGTATTTCTCAGAATTTGTTTAATACCGAAGGAAGTACCGCCCTTGAAAAATCAGTTATTAATGATGAGGGCAGCGTGCGGGATCTGGTATATCAGTTTCAGTCTTTTTTAAATAAGGTTGTTAAAAAGTTTAATCGTGCTGGTCATTATTCATTTAGAGTAGAGATTCTTGAGACTACTATTTACAACTATAAAGATCTTTCAAAAATGTATAAAGAGCAGACACAAATTGGCTTCGGTAAGCTACTCCCGCAAATAGCGCTTGGCCATTCACAATCTGCGATTCTATCAACAATTCAATTTGAGAATAATGTTCTCAAACTAAGTGAGATTATGATTCCGCCCATGATGTCTAGCACGATGAGTTCTAAGACGACTTCTCAAAAATCAGCTAATGAACAAATTGTGACAGGCGAAGAAAAGAAAACAGCAGGGCGGCCTGAACTTGAGGAAGATAAAAAGTCTGAAAAGACATTACAAAATGAAGAAGCACAAAAGTGAGAGGAGTGAAAGAGTATGATGCACGTTAGTGTTCCTATTGATTCTACCATAGAATTTATTGAGGAAACCGAAGTCTCTCCTCTCATTTCTAAGGTAAAAATCAAAGTTTGCTACGTTGGTGACCAGCCCAACCGCAATAAAACAGTTATCACTAAAGAACTTGCGGAAGAGCTAGGTAAGAAGTTACCAGGTAGTCCAATTTGCGGCGCGTATAACCCAGATACTGGAGATTTTGAGCAGCATAACAAAGAGATTCAAATCAACGGAGATTCCTTTGCTATTGTTGATGTCACTAAGCCCTATGGTTTTGTTGATGTAAATGCGCCAGTTTGGTTCCAGAAATTCCTAGATGATAATACGGTGGAGCGTGAATACCTTTGTACAGAGGGTTATCTTTGGACGGATGCATATCCAGAGTGCCAGCGCATTATTGAAAAAGGAAACAATCAATCACTTGAATTTAATAATGAAAATTTTTCAGGAGTTTGGACAAAACAAGATAATTCAAATGCGAGATTTTTCATTATAAATGAAGCGATAATTGAAAAATTATGTATACTAGGCGAAAATTATGAGCCTTGTTTTGAAGGTGCGCAAATCAAAACTGAGTTTTCTCTTGATGATCAGTTTGCGGAAATGCGGCGGACCATGTACAGCATGGCGCAAGACCTTCATGAAGTTTTAAGTAAAGGAGGAAATACAGTGCCTACTGAATATGCTGTTGAAATTGGTAGTTCTCTATTTGATGCTATTTGGGACAAGATGTGGCGTCTTGGCAATTATCGTATTAAAGGCATCTTTGAAGAGGGCGACCAAAAGTTTGCTATTATGCAGGACCGCGACAATCTAAAGTTATTCCGTTTAGATTTTCAGTATGATGAAGAAAATGGCTTTGTTCCCGCTGATGAAGTTGTTGAAGTGACTGAAACGTTTACCTCGGCCGCTACTCAGTATTCTGAGGAAGCTCTTGATGCTTATGAAACCGAGTATAAAGCTAAGCAAGAGCCTAAAGAGGATGAGGGCGAGGACGAAGACGAGGAAAAGAAAAAGCCTGGTCAGGAAAACTCTCTGGAGGGCGATGAGCCAGTTAAAGAGAACTCTCTGACTGAGGAAGAGCCAGCGGTGGAGCCTGAGGTTATTGAGGAGCCCACTCCCGCTTCTGCGTATAGTCTAGATGAGGTTGTTGAGTATCAAGAGTTACTAACTAAGTATTCTGCTCTTGAGCAAGAGAAACAATCTATGGAGGATGAATTAAAGACTTTGCGCGAGTTTAAACTTGCGGCTGACCGCAAGGAAAAGCAAGCTATGATTGATAGCTTTTATATGTTATCTGACGAGAATAAACAAGATGTGATTGATCACATTGATACTTATTCTCTTGATGATATTGAGGCTAAGTTAAGTGTTATTTGCGTTCGCAATAAGGTGAGTTTTGTTAATGAAAATGAGCCCACCGCACCTACTGCCTATAATTTAAACACTGCTTCTGATAGCATTGAGGAAGAATGGATTCGTGCTGTCAAGGCTAAAGAAAATTCTAAAAACTAATCTATAAGGAGGATATATAAATGGCTAAGACCAATTTAAGTGGCGCGAAGTTCGTTAAGCTAGGATATGGGCAACTCGAACCTAACCATCTGTCTGCGCGCCGGAACGGTAAGATTTATGCTCAGCTGCCTGCCAAGGCTGATATTGAGATGCTGCAGAATGGCCAGTTCGTGAAGTACAACTATGCGGCTGGTGTTGTTGATTTTGAGGGCGAGGGTCCTTGGATGCTCGTTTTCAATGAGCCGAAGGTCTATGAGGATCGTCAGACCAATGCTGATTTTGCTATGAAGAAAGAGGATTATGCTCCTTACGGCTATAGCCTGAATGATGATACCCTGTCTCAGTTAAATGGTGTTTACAATGCGGCCAATGATGCTATGCCTGCTGGGACCTCTATGGTTCCTCGTGTTATGACTACCGATGCTGGTGACATCATGACCATTAATCTGGTTGATGAAGAGTCTCTAGCTCAGGGTGATAAGCTGGCTCCTAATGCTAAGGGCATTCTGGACAAGGCTTCCGCTGCTGCTGCTACCGAATGTGTGTGGCAGGTTGCCAAGGTTTATACCATGCCCGATGGTCAGCCTGGTGTCAAGCTGATTCGTATTAAGTAATTGAAAGGAGAGATTAGAATATGTTAGAAATGAAGCAACTACTTGCGTTGGCTCGCGCGGCCGCTGATGCTAATCGCTCCGCCGCTACTTGCTATAGTGTGAATGGTGAGAATCTGAGTGTTTCCGCCATCAATGATACTCTGCGTGATCAGTTTAATGAGATTGCTGGTACTTATAATCTGTATCGTGAGAATAAGACCAAGGTTTACTCCCTGATGGAGACTGTTCTGGATGATATTCTCCCCACTCGTGTGCTGCAGCGTTATGCTGACTTTGCTGAGACTCAGACCTTTGCTCAGGGCACTAAGCCTGTATTTATCCGCAAGACTGGTAAGATGCGTGCTAAGCAGTTCATCACCAAGGTCGGTCTGGCTGGTCGTTACGAAGTGTTCGCTCTGGGTGAGAAGAGCTTCGAGGTCGCTACCTCTGCTATCGGCGGCGCTGCCGCTATCGGCTTTGAGGAGTTCCTGGATGGCCGCGTTGATTTCGCCGAGCTAATTAATATCGTGCTAGAGGGCATGGATGAGCTGGTTCTGCGTGAGATTGCTAAGGCCCTGATGGCTTCTATTGGTCAGCTACCTGCCGCAAATAAGGTTTCTGCTGCTGGCTTTGATGAGGCTGGTATGGATCGTCTGATCGCTGTGGTTTCCGCTTATGGTACTCCTGTGATTTATTGCACTCGTGAGTTTGCCTCTAAGATGGTTCCTCAGACTGGTTGGATCTCTGATAATATGCGCGACGAGATGTGGCGCAGTGGCTTCCTGGCTACTTACAAGGGTGTGCGCGTGATTCTACTGCCTCAGTCCTTTGAGGATGAGACTAATGCCAAGAAGGTTATTGATCCTGGCTATGCTTGGGTTATGCCTACCGGCTCCGCGGAGAAGCCCGTTAAGGTTGCTTTCGAGGGTTCTGCCCATGTTCGCGAGGTTGAGAATGATGACTGGTCCCGCGAGATGCAGACCTATCAGAAGGTCGGCGTTGGCGTGATGTTCACCAATAATATGTGCTCTTATGTTGATACTCAACTGCAGGGCAAGCTGGACACTATCTAATTCCTTGGGGAGGGGATAAACTCCCTCCCCAATTTATTTTTATTTGAGAAAAAGGAGATAAATTAAATATGGACAACAAGATTTCTATTACCAATCGTAGCTTTGGTACTGTTATTTATAACATTCCTGAAATGGGAATTCGGCGTGAGTTTGCCCCCAAAGAAACTAAGAAAATTACTCCTGAAGAGCTAGAAGCATTGACCTCTCAGCCGGGTGGCCGTGAGCTAATTGAGGGTTATTTGTTAGTGCATGACGCGAAAGCTCTTGAAGATATTGTTAATATTCAAGTTGAGCCTGAGTATTGGCTGACTGAGGAGAAGATTCCTAATTGGATGCAAACTTGCTCTAATGATGAGTTTCTTGATGCTTTGAATTTTGCGCCCGATGGAGTTAAGTCTTTAATCAAGGATTATGCCGTCAAGTTGCCTTTAAATGACTATAATAAGATTGGTGCTATTAAGGACATTCTTGGATTTGACGTTATGGGTGCAATTCGCCTTGCCAAGGAATCTCAAGAGGACGTAAAGCCAGTTGCTAACACAGCTCGTCGCTCTAATCCCAACTATAAGGACGATGCGGAGACCCCCTCTGCCGCGACAGCTCCCGTTCGCCGCATGAGTTTGAATAAGTAACATAGGAAGGAGGCAACTAAATGACCTCTTTTGAAAACCAAATTGGAGACGCCTTCTTCGCGATTATTACTGATGATTTATATGCATTTAATCCAGAGACGGGAGAGGGCGGCCCCGGCATTATGACCAAAGAAGAAACGTAGGATGATTTAACGAACATTTTCAAAGCCGCGATTCCTGGTTTTGAATTTCCTCGTTTTGCTTTGTATGATTTTGATCCAGTAACTTGCGATTACGCAGAAGATTTAACATTGGAGGAAATTCGCATCATTGCAAATCTTATGGCTCTTGTTTGGTTACAAAGACAAATTACATCAATAGAAAATACTCGTCAAAAATATTCAGGTTCAGCGTTTAAGCTAACCAGTCAAGCGTCTCATTTAAGTAGATTGCTTTCTACTCAAGAGGCTTGTGAAAGAATTGATCGCCATGCACAGCGTTTATACAAGCGCCGCAAAAGAGATGAAGATGGAAGGTATTCATCTAATTGGGGCAGTCTAGTAGGAAAGAGCGTATTTGATGGAGACTAAATACAATTTTTCTTTTACCAAGGATACGTTTGATACGGATATGCGGCGGTTGGTTAATCAAGTGTGGAAGCTTATCCCCATGCGTGAAAATCAAGAGGATTGGGAATTACATTTAAATACTATCGTAGAGGAAATTGCTGGATTACACGAATTGTTTGATTCTCAAGTGAATTATTTAATTATTTTATCTAAATTAGAGGGACTACGACATCCGGTGTGTGAAGACTTTATGATATATCGTAAAACAGTATTTAGATGTATTGACCTATTAGGGAAACTAACACATGAAGAGTAATCAAGCTTTAATGCGGCGACGTCTTGAATTACAAGGCGGCGTTGAACAAGATAAACGAATGATTCAAGATAAGTATAAAACTTTCTTGGGTTCATTGAGATATTCGTATCAAGCTTGTACTGTGCGGCGAGTACAGGAACGGGAAACCGCAATTAATGTTACTGATAACCTTTCTCTTGTTGAGGATTCTTATCGTGCATTAATTAATCCTGATAAGCTAAAACAAGATTATGACGACAAGATTCTTTCTATTGATTACAAAACCGAGTATAAACCAGGTGATGTTTTTGAATGGATAACTGAGCATGGTTTAACTACTCATTGGATTATTTATTTACAATCGCTGGAAGAAGATGCCTACTTTGAGGGTGAGATTCGCCGGTGTAAATATATGATTAAATTTAGAGACGATAAAGATGGCAAGATTTATTCTACCTACGCAGCAATCAGAGGCCCAGTTGAGACTAAGATTGAGAGTATTCAGAAAAATCAAATTCGTATTGATGTGCCTAATTTATCTCTAAATATTTTAATCCCAAGAAATGAACAAACAGTAAGATTGTTTAAACGTTACTCTGAATTTATGTTTGACGGTAAATGTTGGCGAGTTCAAGCGCCTGATTCTATTTCTATGGAAGGTGTGCTTGAAATTAATGCAGAAGAGTATTATAAAGATCGTGACACGGATACTGATGATGTAAAAGATGGCTTGCTTGAGTTTGAACCTATCCCCGTTTTAGACGATGGAGATATTCAAGGTAACGGAATTATTAAACCAAAGATTGCAGAGATTTATTCTGTGAATACTGAAACCATCGGGACTTGGAGTGCAAAGCTTGGAGAAGGGTGTGCTCCCGTCAAGCTGGAAGCAGATGGCAATACTGTAAAATTAACGTGGCTAAAGTCTACTAGTTGCAGTTCTGGATTTGAATTACAATGGAGTGCGGGGGACGATGTGCGTAGCCGCACTATTGTAGTTGAATCTCTGTTTTAATAGATTGGAGAAAAAGGTATGAGAGTTAATTCATATGAGTTTCCCAAGTCTAGTTTCTTGGGAATGCCCAAAGATTGCGCGCTCTTGATGGATAAAATTTTGAGTAATCAGAATTTACTTAAACTTATTTATTATAATGGGCGCGACTGGAAGGAAAAGCCAGATTTAACAAGTGAACAGATTAAAGATATGCTGAGTAGCGATCCAGAGAAGCGGCAAATTTCTCTGATTCCTAGGTTGTATATTCATCCAGAGATTCATACTTATTTACATATTTCATATGGTAAATTTATTCCTAATGCGACTAATCCTCATTATAGAGATAATACTTTCTATATTGATATTTATTGTCATTATGAAGATTGGGATTTAGGTAATTATGAATTAAAACCGTATCGTATTGCGGGCGAGATTGATGCCATGTTAGATGGTAAACATTTAACAGGTATTGGTGAATTACAGTTTATTGAAGCAGGACCAGCTATTTATAATGAAGATTTTGCGGGAGTGTCTCTGACGTATTATGCCATTCGTGGCGACGAAGATAAGAAGAATCCACTTGAGTGATATGAATTTAGCCTTGATGTGCGGCCACGACATACCCATCGCCGCATTTCAAACGGTTATCCATCCTTTAACTTTACGAGAAATTGGTTTAATGGGTGAGGATAATTTCTTTGAAGCAACCAATTATCTTTGTTTAGAAAAAGAATGGATAACTTAGGACAAAATTGTTTTAGAGACATACTCAAATTTTCAAATATTTATGAAGGTACTACAAGATCCAGCATCGAGTGATAAAAAGGAGTCTGTTCATACTTTGCTTTCTCTCTTGTTTCCTCTCTGTTCTGTGTCGTTTACTCCAAATTCTATATTACTTTATAATAAAGAATTAAAACAAGCCAATATGATAGATGATAACACATTTGGTGATTTTTAGGCAGTCATAAAGAAGGTGCTATGTTTAGGAGATATGCGGCAAGGGGATAATGTTACATATAACCCTGCTAATGAGCGTGCCAAGCGCATAGCTGATAAATTGATGAAGAGTCGGCTCAAGATAGCAGAGATTAAAAATAATAAGAAAGAAAGCGCTTTAACTAAGTATATTTCGATACTGTGTATTGGAAATAGAATGTCATTAAATGAATGTTTGGGACTAACATTGTTTCAATTGTTTGATTTAATGGAAAGGTTCAGCTTATATTCTAATTGGGAAAATGATTTCCGCGTGCGGCTTGCGGGTGGAGACCCAAAGAAGGAAGCTGAAAATTGGATGAAAAATCTACATTAATATAAGGAGGAAACTATATTATGAAATTTGGTTCTCGTGAAGTGGCCAATGTGGTTTTCCGTGCTAAGAACAAGATGGCTCTGGGTTCTCGTACCTTCTATAAGGATGAGCCTGTGCTGTACTTTGATACGCTGAAGACCTCTGGCCTAGAGGGTGCTGCTACTAGTGTCTACGCTCAGGGTTAATTATTAGCTCCTTTTATCAGTGATGATAAAATGATAATTACTTTAATTGCTGGAACGCCCAATAGAAGTCCCCATTGGGTAATCAGCAGCTAAGATTCAAAATTTATAAGATGGAGGAATTTGTTAATGGATAAGATCCAAATTAGTAAATTTTTGCCGGAAGTAAAAGATCGTTACTATATCAATAGACAAGGCGAACTTTTTACAGACGATGGTTAGAAAAAAATGAAAGATTGTGTTAAAAATGGATACGTTAAGAACACGTTAATCTTAAAAGACGGACGAGAAAAGGCTTATTTTCGACACAGATTAGTGATGATTTGTTTTAATCCCATTGAGGATTATGAAAAATTGCAAGTGAATCATAAAGATGGAGATAAATTAAATAATTGTGTTGATAATCTAGAGTGGTGCACTAATCAAGAAAACCGTATTCATGCTGTAAAGATTGGTTTGGCTGCTTCTCTTAAAGGAGAAACTAATCCTGCTAGTAAGCTTATTGAATCTCAAGTTCTTGACATTATTCAAGATTTATTGCACAATATTCCTTATTCTGATATTGCAAGAAAGTATAATTGTTCAAAAAGCACAATTGGTGCAATTAAGAATAAGAGAAATTGGAAATATCTAACCCAAGATATAGATTTTGATTAAAGTTCAACGACTATCTTCGTGAGAAGAGTACACTACAAGCGATTGGTAGTGGAAATGGGTAAATTCTTTTGATATAGGAAAGAATAAGATATAGTCTGATCTATACGAATATTTAAATGTATAGCAGTTCATAAGAGAACGCATATGATGTAGCGAATCATATGGAACAAAATGGGTTGGGGCAACCCTCGTCTGATTGCTTGGGAAGGCGATAAGACTCTTACGCTCACGATGCAGGATGCTCTGCTTTCTCCCGAAGGCCTAGCTATTCTTTCTGGTGCTGACCTGATTGCGGCGACCGCTGATGCTCCTATTTATGTGCATCAGACCTCTCAGGTTGAGGTTAAGACCGCTAATACTATCGTCCTGCCCAAGGGCATTGTTCCTTGTTGGAACGGTGGTCGCAAGAGTGGCGCTACTGATGCTGGTGCAAACAAGTATACATTCCATAAGGAGGCCGATATTTTCTGCATGAAGCTAGATACGGATGGTGAAATTGCGGGCGAGCCTTGTGTGCCGGCTAGCGTGACCGTGGACGGCGATGGCGCTGAGGCCGTTGCTACTATCAAGTGTCATGCCGATGGTGAGAATATTACCACAGAGTTGCCTGTTGGTGCCGTTGTTCTGGTTGATTATTATGTCGCCAAGAAGGCTGGCTTCCAAGCTGAAATTACCGCTGATAAGTTTGCTGGTAACTTCTATATTGAGGGCGAGACCCTGTTCCGTCGTGAGTCTGATGGTGTGGATATGCCTGCCGAGATGATTATTCCTAACGGCAAGGTTCAATCCAACTTTAACCTGACGTTTAGCAACAGCGGAGACCCGGCTACGTTTGACTTTACTGTCGACTGCTTCCCTGCCTACACTAAGTTTAACAAAACTAAGAAGGTTCTGGGCCTGATTCAAGTGATTGATGAGGAGTCCCTGAGTGCGGAAGAGATCCGTGAGGCTTGCGCGGTTGGTTAATTAAGATTTTAAGGGAAGGAGTAATCCTTCCCTTTTTTCTTTTATCAAGAGAGAGAAAGGAGTAGAGTATGGCAAAACAAATATCAAGAGATTATAGGTATTATAGCAATAAGCGGGGTTATATTATTTATACACCTAAGCACTATAAAGATTATATTGAAAGTTATACTGGCGGATTTGTTAATGCAGCTATAGAAACGGCCTCTGGCGGCACCGGTCGGTTTTTAAGTATGGCACAAGGTCTTGCGGGGGCTGGTTCGCGCACTCGGGGAGGCATTACCGCAAAAGAAGATGTTGAAGAAATGTATGCTAATATGTCAGATATAATTACCTCCGCGTGGACATCTAGTCAAGGTCAACTCATGAATTCTCTTGCTGGGATGCGGAGTTCCGTATCAACTGAAATAGAAAATGCTAAAACTGATTTATATAATCTAAGTGCTTTTACGACTCTTTTGGATTAGACTTTAACATCTATTCAAAAAACACCTAATTTAAAAAATGCATATACAACAATTGCAAGTCAATGGGGTAAAGATAAAGTTAATGTTCCAGATACAATTCCACTCGCTGCAGAAGAAATTAAGTTATTAAAACAAGTTTGTTCATCGTTAAATGTTTTAAGTAGTCGTTATTCCGAATTGACTAGTAAGGGGATGTCTGGTAAGATGGCTACCATGAAGCTAGCCAAACTTCTTCATTTACAACTAAGTACCATTTTGGGTGCCATTGGTGAGTTTGTAGGATTGAATGATATTGAAAATTTTGTAGACAACTAGGTTTATAAAAATTTAAGTATTGTAAAAAATGGAAAAAGTTTAATTACAGGTAGTTTACAGTCAGAAGATGGGGGCACAATTAAGCCAGACATTATAACACCTTTGTTATCTATTACCTCTAATGTAGATAAGAAAAAACTAAAGTTTGAAATGAAGATTGCGGCATCAGTTAAGAACTATCCTAGTCTCACAGGAAAAACAGAAAAGACACTAAGTAAAAAAGAAATTAAAATTCAAGAAAGTGGTTCAGTTCTTGATTATTTAAATAGATTATCTCCAGAAATGAAACAATATGCAGCTAACGTTTTAACACATGATTGGACAAAAGCTACAACATAGAGTTTAGCAGTACGGCAAGGTATTGCGTCAAGATTTTTTAATGAATGGTTAGCCGGTATGGGCAATCGTACTAGCGACCAACAAGAGCTGAATGTTAGTAACTTTATGTTAGTTAACGGTAGATTATATTCTATGTATGATATTATTAAAGCTGTCCAAAGTTCATTTAATATTAAAAAATCTGGCGATATAGACTCAGTTATCAGAGTATCATTTTCTAAAGGAGACAGTGGTAGAACAGGCATTGATAATACATATATTGGTGATCCTGATTACCCTAATTATGCACATGGATTTCAACGCAGTAATACTGTTTGGGGAGAGTTAGCTGATTTGCAGTTAATTGCTTATATTAAACCATGGATTTTTGTAGATATAGCTACAAAGAAATACGGCGTACCGGGAGTCCAAGTGTTTTGACTTGACAAATCTTAAAAAATATGTTATAATATAAATATAAAAGAGTAAAAGGAGGTTCATTATGAACTTTAAAGATTTTAATATCGCAGTTGAACCCGCGTGCGGCGAGGTCGAATTTAACGGTAAAACAATCTCTGTGCGGAGTTGGCTACCTACCGCCGCAAAGATAGAGTTTATTCAGTTTGTAGTTGGCCATGCGATGAATCCTGACCACGGCACATTTAGTCCTGTTATTACTTCTGTGTTTGAGACTATTGCTTATATCAAGTATTTTACTGACATTGAGATTGATGATGAGGACCTTGTGGATCCTGGTAAGCTGGCTGATGAGATTATTCACTCTGGTCTGTTGAAGGCAATTCAGGGTGTGGTCGAATCCTATGATAGACATGAATGGATTGATATTTCTTTGACTCTTGATGAGACTATTGGTAACATTGAGCGTTATAATGCCTCTTTTGCAGGGACTATGGCGGCAATGAATACCAATGCTGCCGATCTGGGTAATCAGCTTGATTCTATTATGGAGAAGATCAAGAACAAGGAAGGCATTGAAGAATTAAGCGCAATTAGAGAATTTATGGACAAAACTGAATAATCCTATTTATTGATTTTTTAAAATAAATAGAGAATAGTTTAAGGCTCTGAGGTAAGACTATCTCAGAGCCTTTTTGTATTATATGAGCGAAAGGAGATTAATATGGCTAGTAAAAGAATTGATTATGTAATTGGCTTTAATGCGGATACTAGTAAGTTGAGTAGCGCGTTAAAGCAATTAGAGAGTCAATTAAATAATATCGCAGTAGGGAAGATAAATAACAATACCCTTGGTATTGAACAAATTCGTGAAGCTAGCAATGCCGCGACGGTCTTAGCGGCTAATTTAAAAGCGGCTATTAATGTAGATACAGGTAAGTTAGATATTGCTAAATTTTCTCGGTCATTGCAAAATAGCAATACGACTTTATCTGCTTTAAGTTCTTCTTTGTCTAAGATTGGTCCTCAAGGACAACAAGCTTTTTAGAACATTGCTAGAGCAATTACAGAGGCCGAAATGCCTTTAAAGCGTAGTAATGAGTTAATGGATAAGTTATGGGTCACCATGAAAAACACTGTTCGTTGGCAAATTACTTCTGGCTTTTTAACCGGATTTACTTCTACTATTGGTGATGCATATAGATATGCTCAAGATTTAAATGAATCTTTAAATAATATTCGTATTGTTACCGGCAAGAGTACCGAGGAAATGACGCAGTTTGCTAAGCAGGCTAATCGTGCGGCCAAGGAGCTTAATACTACAACAGCTAGATATACGGACGCGTCGCTAATCTACTACCAGCAAGGCCTAGATGATCAGGCCGTTAAGGCTAGAACTGATGTAACGGCTAAGTTCGCAAACGTTTCTAGAGAAAGTTTAACTACTTCTTCTGAATACCTAACTGCAATTTGGAATAACTTTGCTAAAGGCTCTGAAAATCTTGAGTATTTTGCGGATGTTATTGTGGCATTAGGTGCGGCGACCGCTTCAAGTTCACAAGAAATCGCAACTGGATTAAATAAATTTGCGGCGACGGCTGAGACGGTTGGTTTAAGCTACGAGTATGCGACGGCCGCACTTGCGACTGTTACTGCTACCACGCGTCAATCTGCGGATGTTGTTGGTACCGCTTTTAAAACCCTATTTAGTCGTATTCAGGACCTCGAACTTGGCAAGACTCTTGATGATGGTACCACTCTAGGTAAATACTCTCAGGCTCTTGACGCTGTTGGGGTTTCTATTAAGGATTCTAATGGTGAACTTCGTGATATGGATGCCATCTTAGATGATGTTGGCGATAAGTGGCAAACTCTAAATAAAGACGAGCAGGTGGCCCTAGCCCAGGCGGTCGGCGGAGTTAGGCAATACGCACAGTTCATCGCCTTGATGGACAACTGGGACTTTATGAAGGAAAACCTGGAAACGGCAAAAAATGCAACTGGTGAATTGCAAAATCAGGCTGATATTTTTGCCGAGTCTTGGGAGGCCGCCCGCAAGAATGTTAAGGCATCGGCTGAGGGTATTTATGATTCATTAATTAATGATGAATTTTGGATTGATTTAACTAATGGATTTGCAACTTTATTAAATGAGATTGAATTATTTACTGATTCAATTGGTGGCTTGCAGGGAGTTTTAGCTCTTGCTGTAATTGCCATGAACAAATTTGCTGGCCCAAAGATTGCACAAAATATTAGAGATGTTGCTTATAATATTGGTGTTTTAACTGGTAAAGAGCAAGAGCATACTATTGCATTAAAACAAAGTGCATTAGCGGCCTTGCAAGCATATGCTAATTCACAAGGACAATATTCCTCTGATAAAAATGAAATCTTATTCTATCAGCAATTAGGAAACTATCAATTAGATTTAAATAAGTTGATGGAAAAATATAATGCTGAACAAGTTGATGCCGTTAAACATCTTATTGAACAAGTGCAAGCAGCATAGAATTTAGCTGTTGAATTGACTAAAGTCGCCCATGCCGCTGAGCAAGAGTCCGATGATTTTTTAGTTGGCTCTGAGGATGATTTATATAAACAAACGGTTGTTACACAGATGGGTGGCCGCAATTATATTACTGGTTCTAATCAATTTAATAGCGGATCAGATTATTTACGAGCCATTGAAGAAACAGCGGCAAAGCAAAGTTCTTTTAAGGGTGCGTAGGCTTTATTAAAATCTAAATCATTTTCTTGGAAATCACAAAAGCAACAGCTTTTAACAGTTTTTGGATTAGATAATAAAACAACCAAAGAAGCTTTTAAACGATACGTTGAACAAGCGATTCAAGATGCTAATAAAGAAATGGATAGGTTGCGTAATGAGCTGCCTTTCTTCGGCTCAAATAGCTCTAATCGTAATCCCATAGATTTTTTCTCTGAAGCACAGGCAGCTGGCGCTAAGCGAGGTAATACTCGGATTCAATAGGTCGGTGCTTATATTGATGCTGATCAACAAGGGAATGATGTTTTAAAACAAATTCCAAAGTTTGCAGATCAAACAAATGATTTTGCGGCCTCTATTGTTAAAGCTGGAACGGCATTATCCTCTTTGTCTCTTGCTTGGTCTAGTTTTCAAAGTTTGGGGCGAGTTTTTTCTGACGAAGATTTAACAGCAGGAGAGCGCTTACAAACTTTATTTATGAGTTTGGGGATGTTGTTGCCTACTTTGAGTTCTAGTTTAAAGACCATTGCCAATAGTAAATTAGTTGACAACATTAGTCAAAGCATTTTAGGAAATCTTAGTGTGGGTAAAACTGGTATCAGTATAGCTGAAGGCAGTGGATTAAGTACTAAAATTGCAAAAATTTTTGCAACAAAAGAAACTCAAGCCCTCTCAGGAGCCTTAACTAAAGAAGCATCAGCTTAGATCGCGGCAAATGCTGCAGCTAAAGCTAGTTTAGTTACTCTTGGGATGTGGGCGGCCGCTGCTGCCGCCGTAGGACTAGGTATCTATGCATTAGTAGAGGCTATTGAAACTGATGCGGAAAAGACTAAACACCTCCAAGAGCAACAAGAGCAATTAAAAACTCAATATGATGAGGTACGTAATTCAATTACTGAATTAAAGTCATCCTTTAAAGAATTAGATAGTTTAGGGGACACATTAAAGTCCTTAACCCAAGGGACGGATGAATGGCAACAAACCCTCCAAGATATTAATTTCCAAGTTTTACAATTACTTGAGAAATATCCTGAATTAGCAGGCGAAATTGAAAACGTAAATGGTAAATTAACGATTAGCGCGGCTGGGCAAGAACGTTTTATTAATGCTCAGCAAGATCGTGCTAATGAGCTAGCTAAGGGCTATTATGCGGCTACGATGGCTAAAAATCGTCAAGATTATGAAAATGCTATTGATGATTTTAGAACGGATAAACTCCAAAATTCTGGTGGTTTTGTTGCATCCGAAGCTGTTGTTAAAAAGGTCGTACAAGAAGCTGCTAATGGAAATAGTGCTATTTTTGGTGATAGAGATGCTTTATCTAGTCTGCTTGGTGGAATGGCAAGCGATGAAGTACTAAATTTCATTCAAGATAATACTACCGAATTACAAAATTTAGCTGTTAAATTACAAGCTAATACTGAGTCACAGGCACTCCTTGCCGCACAATTTGTAGAGGCTAATTTTGGGGAAGAAGCTAAAGAATTAAGTGCAGGATTATCCAAGCTCTATGCGTCTAACGAAAAACAATATGTTAATCAAGCAAGAGAAAATGGAATTAATGAATTATCTAAACAAAAAGTAATTGATTGGTATAGTGAAAATGTATTAGGTGGTGCAGAGGGTAAAAAAACGGGTATTTTTGGTTGGGGAGATAGCGCTGAATTTTATAATTCTGAGGGCAAATCTCTTGGGACCTTCTCGTATGAGGCTATGCGGGAAGCCATGGCTTCACAGCAGGGCATGGAAGATTTTTCCAAAATTGTTGAGCCTTTTATTGAGAAATATAAAAATTTAGATAGTACACTCTTAAATACCATCCTTGGATTATCTTCTGGCGATGTTGATATAAATGAACTAGATCAAGAAACTTTCCAGTAGTTGAAGTCTTTGTGGGGAGACAAGCTTATTAGTATGCTCAATGAACTTGGCGAGGATGGAGCGCAAGTTGTTGCAGATTACAATGAGAAAGACTTTTTATCTCAATGGAATGAAACTTACCATAACCGCATTGAATATCTTGGCTCTGATTTAGGCAAAGCTCTAAACACAAGAGACGATTATCTAAAGCAACTTAGTGAATATGATAAAGATCAATATGAAGATATAAAGCTGCGGGCTGAGCTAGATCCAGATTCTCTCTCTAATGATGAAAAACAAATTCTTGCTGATGTAAATAGAATTGTTGATAATTTATCAGAGAATGCTGATAAAATTAAACTTTCTATTAATTCTTCTCTCCGTGAGGATGTAGACGAAGCGTTTGACATTGGTCGTGAGTTCGATACTCTGCAAGAGAAAATTGCAAACGGTCTTGAGATGACCACGGATGATGTAGTTTCTCTCATAGATTCTGGGTATGGCGAGCTCCTCCGCAATTGCGAAGCTACGACCGAAGGTACTATTTCACTTAACCAATCTGTTGTTGATGCTTATGTTCAACAAAAGAAGGATGAAGTAGAAGCCGATCGGCAAGCTAAGATTGCTCAGCTAGAAACCCAACGTGAAATGCTTGTGGTACAAGAAAAGGCTCTGCAGGAGAAGAAACGGTTGCTAATTGAGGCAGCGCGGGCTGGAACCGATGCGGCGGCCGCAGAATATATGGCACAAGCAATGATGCAGCAAGTTATTGCGGATGATGCCGCCTTGCAGGCCGCAGGTGTCGTAGATGCGGATACCGCGAAATCGCAAGCATTAACTGAAAACGCAAAAGCAGTTGCAGATTATACTACAGATACCCTAAATACTACGACTCTTGATGCCGTTAATTCTAATGTTGCTATTGACACCTCGACATATAATCTAGCTAGTAATGTGGTTAATTATTGGAATACGATGGCTAAAGCTAAAGCCAATTATTTCAATATTACTGAAAAGAACGCAAAGAATTTCAAGAATACTACATTTGACCCCGCGTCCGTAAATGTGCAAACGGGCTATTCTGGCTCTGAGGTTAAAGGTTTTGATACCTCTAAATTATCTGATGCGGATGCTGTTGCCAAGCAAATTGAGAAGTGGACAAGTGAAATTGATAAACTTGGTACATTAAAAGATATCCAAGATGCAGCGAATAGTTTAATTGATAGCACAGATACTGAACTTAAATCAGTTGGTGCCCAGATTGGTGCTATTGATGCGGCGCTCGCTCGTCTGCGGTCAGGTAATCTTATCAACTCTACTGTTGGTGGAGGATCGGGTAGTGATACTACTAAAGAGCTGAAAGAAGTTCTTGAGCGTTATCATGAAATCACTCGTGAGATTGAATATCAAAAAGAACTCCTTGATGATATTTCTACCGCGGCTGATCGCGCTTACGGCACTGATAAGATTGAAATGCTCACGCAGAAGATTGAGAAACTTAACAAGGTAGCTGAATTGCAAGCGCAAAAACAAGCAGCGGCCTCCGCATTTGTGGTTTCTGATCTTGAAGCATTGCGTGCGGCTGGCCTAGACGTAGAGTATGATACGGCTAGTATGGAACTCAAGAATTATACGCAACTTCTTGAGCAAATTACCAATGAATATAATAGTCGTATTAACTCCGTAAGCAAAGACCAACAAGATATGGTTCAACAAGAGTATGATGATAAAATGCAACTCTTAGAGAACTATGAGGATTCTATTGATACTTTCCGTGAGCAGCTTAATGCATATGAAGATGCAATGCGGCAGATTGAGGATGCCAAACTTGAAAAAGTTAAGGAAGCGTTGCAAATTCGTATTGATTGGAAAGAAATGCAAGATACTTTGCGGGAGTTCCAAAAGGAAATCAATAGTTCTGTTGGCGATGCGCTAGACAATGGTTTCCGCAATGCTGGATTAGATAGACAAGGAATTGAAGATGAAATTTCTATGTTTGGTGACTATGAAACCAAGATGAATTCCTTGTTAGATATGATTCGTAATGCTAATCAGTATACTGACGTTCAAGCATTACAAGATGAGTTAGCTGATTTGCGGGAGGAGCTAGTTGACAGCGGCACGGCGATGCTTGATTATATTGAGACTCTCAAGGATACATTACCTGATGCTCTTGATGCGGCTGCCGATCGGTTTAATGAGTTTATTGATTTGTTAGAAAATAGTCAATCTGTTTTAAGTTCCATTAATGACTTAGTAGACTTGCAGACAATTAACAACTCTTTAGCTGAGAAGTACGCGGCGCTGGGTGAGTCTTATAATGCTACCTTAGAAAATTCATTTACTCAGGCTAAATTGCAAAAGCAATACATGGAACGCGCTGAAACCCAGTTACGAGAGGCTGAGCTAGCTTTAGCAAACGCTACCCAAGGAACTGCGGAATATGATATTCTAAAGGCAAACAGAGACGCTTTACTTGAGGACTATCAAGAAGCTCAAAACGCCATGCTAGAGGCGACCGCAAGTGCGATGGAAGCCGCCAAGAATCTCTATTCTAACACTCTTGATGATATTTTTTATGAATTTGAGAGTAAGGTTACTAAGGGTCTAGGCTTCGATCAGCTAGAGGCTAGATATAACCGCACCAAGGATGAGGATGACAGATTCCTTGATGGTGTAAACCGCTATGTGGAAACGCAAGAATTAAATAATAAACTCCAGCAGTCTATTGCGGCGGCTAATTCTGATTACGCCAAGGCTACCTTAAAGGCTCTTGAAGATGAGTTTGCAGAGCGTCAAGCTAATAATGATTTGTCAGAGTATGACCTGAAAATTATGGAAGCTAAGTATAATCTCACTCTCAAGCAAATCGCTCTTGAAGAAGCACAAAATGCTAAGAGTAAAGTTCGGCTAGTACGTGGCGCGAATGGTAACTATAATTATCTGTTTACCGCTGACGGTAATGATATTGCCACCAAGCAGCAAGAATATCTCAAAGCGATGCAAGATTATTATAATACCGCAAAAGATCAGACTGAAAATATTACTGGTGAAATTGTTTCCTTGTGGCAAGATATGTCTGAGGAAATCCGCAAGATTTATGAGGATGATACTCTAGACGCGGAGCAACGTCAAAATGCGATTAATGAAATTCAAGATTATTATCAGAAGAAATATGCGGATTTAGCCAAGCAGCAAACCGATGCGGCTAAGGATATGAAAGATGCAGGTAACATTGCACTTGATGATCAGCAAAAGGCAGCTCAGAAATATGGTGACGATACTAGTGAAACCGCGCAGAACTTTCAGAAGAATTTCCAACGTATTTTAGAGGAAATGGGCGGCAATGCAGATGACTTTAATAGCGCATATAGCGATCAATTGATTAACTTAGTGGCTATTGAGGGTTCATTTACTGAAACTACGGCTAGTATGTTTGCTAAGCTCAATGAAGCCTTGACAAAATATAAAGGCAACATTGAAAACATTTCTAACGAGATAGGCGTTTCCTATGACCAATTGACTGATAAAATTAATCAATCCGCGCAAGCGGCTGAGGAATTAGAGCAAAAAGCTACTACCGCAATTGATGAAATCTGGAATAAGATTGATGAATTGCAAGATGTAACTCAGGCGCAAGCTGCTTGGACGGCTGAGGTTTATAATACCATTACTGCTATTCAGAAACTTGCGGCGGAGACTGCGCAAGCTGTACAAAAGTACAATGAAGCAGTGAGTAGTATTAATAGACTTGGCGCGACGGGCAGCTGGAGTGGAGGGTCTAGCTCTGGAGGTGGAAGTGGGGGTACGAATGGAAGCGCTTCTTCTGGAACTACCTCATCTAACCCTTCAACTCCTAATACATCATCTGGATCCACTGGGCGCATTAGAAAACAGTTAGGTCAATTTGATTCTAGTAGTCGTACTTATAAACTCATGACGATGAATGGAGCCGTTTATGAAGGTGGCGGATGGTGGAATTACCCCTCTGGAATGAAAAATCAAATTGAGTCACTTGCCGCTGATTATAGCCGAAGTCAATTGAAGCACTATGACACTGGTGGTTATACTGGTGACTGGGGTTCAGAGGGTCGCATAGCAGTGCTCCATCAAAAGGAACTCGTTCTCAATCAAGAGGATACGAAAAATATGCTTGCGGCGGTCCAAAGTATTCGCGAGTTAGCTCCCTCTATGATTGCGGAAATGCGGTCCCGCATCAGTGGAGCCTCTAATGCTAGCCAAGCGTTATTTGGATCTAGATATTCCAGACAATTTGCTGACTTTAATCGTAAAGCTACCGAGCTCGCGCAAAATGTTAGTATCAACGCTGACTTCCCCGGAGTGCGTGATGCAATTGAAATTAAAGAAGCTCTTGAGTCCTTGGTTCAAACCTCGGCTCAGCGCATTAATTTCTATACTAAATAATTTAAATGGGGTGGGTGTAATAGCCCACCCCGTCGTGAGAAAGGAGAATAGATATGAGTAATTTAGCTGATAGTTTATATAAAGTTATATCAAATGAAGCTAATAATCAATTATCTCAATATCAGGCAGACAAAACTATTTCTGGTGAAATATTCTCTATCGTAGATGCCGCAAAAGGAGAATATAAAGTAAGGTATCAAGATGGAGTGTGGTCAGCCTTTTCACAAGGTAAGACCAAATACAAGATTGGAGATAATGTTTTAGTCAAGATTCCTTTGGGAGATTTTTCTAAAACTAAATATATAGAAGGATATACCTATAATAGCGATATTGACACTGGCAATGATGCTAGCCAGATTGAAGAATCTTTTAGCCCAGATTGGTCGGTCATCTATGAGAAAAATTGGACTGGTGAGATGGGTTTAATCGCTTATGATGGCACTGAGCATAAAAGTGAGATTGTGTTATTTGCGGCTGATGGTGAAACAAGTGATACAGTTTTTCAACAATATGCAAATCGTGGAACAGAATTTCGCATTTCCGCGGAGTTTATGACTACATTTATAGACGCTAAAACTACAGGCAATTATGGTTTGCGGTTGACCTTCGCTACGTCGAAAGAAGACTCTCCTGAGGTTACGTATACTCTAGACACTACGGTTTTTAATGGAGACCCATACCGTAATTCCTACTGGGCGCCGCAAACAATTTTGCTGACTGTGCCAAAACGGTATTTAACCGGCCTCCGCAAGATAGTGTTTTTCCAAGAGGGATTTACTGACTACGATCCGCAAGGTAACTCCACACAACCCAATATCTACTGCCGCAATTTTAAGGCGGAGTGGATTGATGTTAAGGATTTAACGGATGCCTCATACTACCTCACGGTGGCAACGCCGCAAGGAATGGTGTTTACGGATAATTATCCTAGTTTAACACTTCAAGCCAAGTTAATGTCGGGTAGTGAATCACTGATGAGTAAATCTTCTTGCTCTTGTTTTTGGTATGCGGAAGACCCAGGCATTTTGATTGGTGATGAAAACTATGAAAAAATTGCGGGCGTAGGTTGGCGTCGGATTTATAAAGACCAGTTTGATACTATAACAGTATCGCGGTCTGAATGCCCAGCCGCGAGCACTAATTTTAAAGTAGTCGTAATTTATAATGAGGACAAGATTTTATCTAAGGAAATTTCCCTGATTAATTTAATAAGTCAATATGATTTATATTTAGATTTGACCTCCTCAGATACGATTTTAGAAATAAAAGATAAGAAAAATGATAATGTCACAGTGAGTGGGCTGTGGTATATTGAATTGCCAGATACAACTCGCGTTGCGACTGGTGATACCAAGTCTTCTTCTCTTGATTTAACGCCCTATCTCGCATATCCTTGGATTAAGGTTTATTGCAATGTTTATGATGGTAGTACAAAAGTTGGAGTGCTAAATTGGACGAACTATCGCTCTGGAGAAGAAGATGAAGATTTACCTAATTTCATTTTACAGTATACGGGTGATGACGTTTTCCATTATGACGCCAATGGCGATATTTATGATGTTAGTGAATATGACGATATTGAGCATATTTTAAAATGTAATATCGCTACCTCACAAGCTGATTCGTTAACGTTTACAATGCGGTGGTTAGATAGTAATAAGCAGCTTATTACCACAGAACAAGAGTTAGAGAATTCAATGATGCGATCTATTTGGGTAGATGCTAGTGATAATTCTCTGCATTTTAAAGTCAGAACCAAGTTTTATGATACTATGGTTAATAATAGTGTTTATGTGCGGCTGACGGCTCTTGATGGCACATATGCGGACTATGAAAAAGAAATTAGCTTCTTGAAAGATGGCGATCAAGGTACTAGCGGTACGACTTACTTGTGCTTGATTAGACCTATTGATTTAAATAGCGAAGTTAAGCGCACTGATAAAGTAGCTTTACGATATGCAGATGGCACTTGGGGAACTGAGCAACTGGCATTTAAAGCATTTGTATATTGTAATGGAGATTTAATTGAACAACGTTCTGATAAGGCTGATTTTAATATTTCCTATACATGGCAAAGTAGAAACACTGAGATTGTAACTGCGGGACAAGGCATTTATCATAAAGTAAATGTAAAGGTTATGCCAGAGGGTGGCATTGATAGATATTCTAATGGCGGTCACTATACTAGAAAGACAGGGACAGAGGTCCACACGCCAGAAGAATTAGGCGGATTTTATGTTAAAGTGCAAGTTGATATAAGATATAAAACAGAAGATAGAGTAAGTGTATATGCTTATTATCCGATTGATGTTTGTATTGGTGAGTTAGACCTTGCAGCTGTGACATACCAAGCGCCGCAATATATTAAATATTCATCGTCAGGTGTTAATCCTCAATATGATAGTTTGCCTCTTGCTTTTAAAGTAGGCGATGAAGAGGGTAAGGTAGAATCACTAAGTTCTATGCTAGGTGTTTGGGAAAAATATTTAATGCCTGCTTCTCATTACACAGGTGAAAATAATTCCGCGGGATTATTAAAAATGTACCTTGAGAATAATGAAACTGACTATTTATTACATTCAGTGTTTATGTATTTAAACCCTTATGGAAATGAAGCTATTAATAGCTGGGATGGAACTTCTATTACTCTTGATGAAGATGCAGGAATGATCCTGGCGCCGCAAATTGGTGCAGGTAGTAAAAATACTCTAAATCAATTTTCTGGTGTAGTAATGGGTAAAGATACTACGCAAGATAAGACTGGTCTATATGGATATAAAGACGGTGTAAACACGTTTGCGTTGAGAGAAGATGGTAAAGCTACTTTTGGTACTAAAGCATAGATTACTATTGATGGTGAAAATGCATAGATTACTGGCAAAAATAGTGGCGCTGATGATGGTCAATATATGACTATTAATCTTGTTAATCAAGGTAATGGAACTTATGCTATTTAGATTGGTGAAAAATTTCTTGTTGATTATGAGGGTAATTTGAAATGCATTAATGCAGATGTGGCTGGTACAATTATTGCTACGGCAGGTACAATTGGTGGTTGTAGTATTATTGATGGTAAGCTGATAGTCCCTACCGCTAATATCACTGGAGTTTTAAGTGCTAGTCAAATTGATGTTGCTAATATTACTATTGGTGCGGGCTAGATTACTGGAGTACTTGACGCTGAACACATTGATGTTAAAAATATAACAATTGATGCTGGTCAAATTGAAAATTTAACTGTCACTAATGCTCAAATTACTGGCACTCTGGAATGGAGTAAATTAAATGGTTTAGCTCCCGCTAGTAAATTAAGTGGTGAAGGTAATGATTTAGAATATATTTATACAACAAAGGGAGTTATAAAAGAACTTGTTGCATCTGACGCGGCAGTTGGTAATTCTATTACGATGGGATCTGCGGGTACGGTTATTAATGGAGGTGGCATTACATATAAAAATAGTTATAAATCTTGGGATGATATTATTAATGGTGCTACTTCTACCACTAAAACTGCAGTATTTGGTTAAGAGGTGAAATAAATGGCATTAGCAACATTTCATTTTAGCAATCCTATAACTAGTGTTACGTTTAATGGGAAAACTGCAACCTCAAGTCCTTCCTCCATAAGCTATTCAGCGACTGCATCAATTTCTGAAATTACAGTAACAAGTGGATGGTCTGGCACTGTATATTGGGATATCACTTCTGCAATGTCAGACCCCTATCAATTAGCCACTGTTTCAAATGGTAGTGTAACAATGACCACTGCCAAATTAACCTATACGGGTAGCAATCGTGATGTATATCTTTCAGCTTCTGGCGGTGGAGGTACTACTCCTAAATTAACTATTGGTGGAACATGGCCCAGCTAGGTGGGCGCAGTTTATTTTAGTGATAGTACATACGTTTCATCCACAAATAAAAGCTGTGATTTTACTAATTCTAAATATTTTAGATTAATTTCAAAAACAAATGATGCTAATGGTTGGACTGGAACTATTTATTGGGGGACTTCCGCGGGTAGTACTTCATATCCAATTGCTGATATTGATGATGGCGTTATTACTATGCGAGATAGCATAGAATAGGTTGATTATAATGGGTATAGCCGAACAATTTACTTAACCGCGGTAGGACAAACAACTTACAAATATCGTATTCATGCTATGACAACCGCAGATGGTTCTTATTTCTCTGGCGGCTCATAGGATTATTATATGCCTTCGTCTAGTACATGGTATACTTCAAACACGGTCAGTAACACTTTTAATTTAAATAATTTACCTACACCAACTCGTGCATATTACAAATTAGCAGGTTGGTCATATACAAACACGAGTAATGCCACAGCACATACGGGTACGGTTGATGTCAGCGCGACAACGGACGGTAAAGTTAATAATTTCTATGCAGTTTGGACGCTTGCTCCAACTATTGTACTTAGCGCTAATGGGGGTAAATTCTAGGATACTCAATCCACGACTAAAGAATATACAAAGTAGACGCCTGGGGATGCTTTTTATTTTACAACTCCTTCTGGGCTAGTAAAGAGAGATGGATATAAGCTTTTGGGCTGGAGCGCTAGTGATACAGCTACGACGGCGGGGTATGATACAGACGGCTGGGTAACAGTTGGAAATAGCACCGTTCAGAGGTATTATGCGGTTTGGTAGAAAACTGAAGTAACAATTACCTTACAAGGTAATGGTGGTTTATGGGGCGGCAATTTACAATATCGTACTATCAAGAAGGATGTTGGAGATACTCTTTCGTTTGCAGATTATGGCCCTAATGCGACACCACCCTTGCAAAGAGCATATTATACTCTAGCTGGTTGGAGTGCTAATCCTAACACGTCTCCAGATAATCCGACCTATGGAATAAATGGCTATGTTACAGTCGGTGCAACTGATGCAACATATTATGCCATTTGGAAGCATCATATTGATCCATTTTACTGGGATGGAAATAATGGAACAACGGATTCATCTATTATTGCAAAAGGATTGCCTGTAACTAATTTAACTGCTGAGAGATGGAATAGATTAAAAGCTAAAATAAAAGAAATATCGGCGGCAAAAGGAGTAACATATACTTATAGTATGGTGTCTTCCGGACAGGGAATTACTGCCACAGAATACAATGGGGTTCGTAATGCTATATATAATATACCAGAGCATGGTGCTCTTCCAGATGCAAAAACGATTGGGTCAGAAATTTTAGCCAGTTTGTTTAACGGAACTACCTCATTAAAATCTGCGCTTAATGCGGCAATCATAGCATGGAATAATTCATAAACTGAGGGCGGATTAATTTCCGCCCTTATTTTTTTTGGACAAAACTAGATAATCTATTCAATCGTTTTTTTAAAATATATAGGAAATAAAAATGAGATAAAGGAGGCACGTCTATGGCAGTTTTATTTGCGCCAATTTTGCGGACAAGTCAACCCGCATTCGCGGCGAGCCAAGATGCACTGACTGTATATTACACGCTGCCGCAAGCAGCTTCTTTAACGGATATAACTAACATAGAAGTCAAGGTAAACGCACAAGATACCAATGGTAATGTAGTTAATAATACTGTAGGTATTTTGTCTTTATCCGCGATGAAAGATAGCTTTTCTATTAATAAAGGAGAGTTAAAATCTGGGCACTGGGCGGCTGGTAAGCTATATAAAATTCAAGCTAGACTAGTAAATTCTTCTGGCCAGAAATCCGAGTGGTCCAATGTAATGATTACTAAGGCTATCACCCCGCCGCGAGTTAAAATCCTTAACGGCGAAACAACAGATAGTGATACCAACGAGATTTCTGCTATTCACAGCGAGACAGAAACCATGCCTACTTTTTATGGTGATGTAAAGTTTGCGGCCGGCGAATCTGAATATCTAAACACTTATCGCTTTGACCTATATCATGATGGGGAATTGGTAGAGTCTTCTGGAGAAATCCAGTATAATGGCTCTACAGAGGCGCGGCCGCAGTACCGTTTCCGCAAGCAATTGCCCAAGTATGACACATATTCTGTTATCCTTTCTATTGTTTCTAACAACGATTATGCGGCAGAGAGTAAATCATATGACTTTGAGATTATCTCAAGCACGGTTGGTGAATTAACTAACCTTTCTATTGATGTAGATAGTACATCTGTAGCTTGTATTGAAAATGCTATGATTCAAGTGCGGCTAACATCAACGGAAGAATTAAACGGTAATTATGTAATTATTCGTTCTGATGAAGATACTAATTATCAAATTTGGGATGATGTTGCTTATCTGACGTATGTTGGTAAACAATTGACAGATGAATTAGTATTTACTGATTATTACATTGAGTGCGGCAAGCGGTATAAATATGCAGTTCAGCGCAAGCAAACTAATAACGCGCGGAGTGAGTTACTATTGCCGCAAGACCAGTCCCCGCATAGTGTGAATTTTGAGTATTCGTATCTTTGCGGTAAGGGGACTCAAATTAAATTAAACTTTAATAATTCATTAAGTAGTTTTAAACACACTCAACTTGTAGGTAAGCTTGATACAATAGGTTCAGTTTATCCTACTATTGCTTATAACGGTCATGCCTATTATGCTGAATTTCCTTTATCCGCATTAGTTTCAGCCTACATGGATGAAGAAAATTTATTCATGGAGAAGGATTTTGAGATTTTATCTACTAATCCTACCGCAGAAGCTGTGCAGATTGAGCGTGAATTTAGGCATAAGGTAGAAACTTTCCTAAATGATAAAGAATATAAATTATTCAAGACTCCTACCGAGGCAGACAAGAATATTATTATTGCCCTCACAGGAGCTACCTTATCACCGCAGCAAAGCCTCAACCGCATGATTTATAGTTTTTCTACTACCGCTTATGAGGTAGCTGAAAATACCTTATCTAATTTAAAAGATCTAGGTATTCTACGATCAAGCGAGTGGCAAGATGTATCCAAGGTAGAAGCGCAAGCTTCCCGTGGTCAGATTGTAGGTACTTTTGATTCTACTGTTGAATTGTTTGATAAGATTCGTGAACAACAAGAGACGGAAATTAATGGCTATAAGTATAAAGTAACCACCCTAAGAACTCTTAAGCTAGCTAATGACTCTAATACCCCTGATATTGTAACCTTCTTACTTAATGGCACAGAAATTAATGTAGCAAGTGGTAAAGAGTATACTATCGCCGGACTAGAGGATAGTGGTATTACCTCTATTAAATTAAAGTCTACGGCTACAATTCAGCTTGATTATTCCGTTGAACGTATTTTAGAGGAAGTTACAGAAGCGGTTATTCGTACTCAGTACATTGATCGTGATTGGGGCCAGATTAATCACGCGGCTGGCGGTGGTGAAAACTAGAGTATTACTGAGATGATTGCAGCGGATGCTATGCGGCGTGCGGCAGACACCTATAATAACGGAGTAGCTTTAACTAAGCAATCTGATGGTAGCTATGTTACCGCCGATGGGAAAATGTCTTTTGCGGTTGATGGCATTGAGACTATTGGTTTACAAAATGCTGAAGGTGTTGTGCTTGAGGTTGATGGTAGCAGTGTTTACATTGGCAGTACAGCACAATATCGTCTACAACCAATTGAAGATAAACTGAGTGAGATTGTTCTTGTGAATGATAAACCTTTGCTTATAAATTACAAGATTCGTTTAGTGCGGCGAATTGTTCAAGGAGGTAATTAAAATGTATGATAATACCTTTCTTGAGAAACTTGTAAATGAAAAAATACAGACAACTTACGCAAAAATCGTTACATATACTTTTGACGAAAGGCCTCTTTCCTCCATAGAAGGTAGAGTATCCGGCGGATCAATCCAGGCTAATGGCGCGTCTGCGGTTCGCCGCACTCTATCTCTATCTATGGTGGCAAAACCTGAAACTGCGAATATTGAGAGCCTAGACAATGAAATTGCAATCAATAAGAAGGTAAAAGTTTACATTGGCCGCAAGAATGGTTTTGCGGATTATCAAAAGTATGGAGATATTGTTTGGTTTAAATGCGGATTTTATGTTATATCAAGTGCCAGTATAAATCAATCTACATCTGGTTGGACGATTAATATTTCTGGCAAGGACAAGATGGCACTTTTAGATGGTACCGCGGGTGGTACTCTGCCTACCGCAGTTACATTTCATGAAATATTTGAAGATCTAGGCGACGGGGACTATAAGATAGATTATCCGACGATTTATCAGATTATTCAAGAGTCAGTTAATCATTATGGAGAAATTCCTCTGCATGATATTGTGATTAACGATTTAGAAAAAGTTGCTAAGGTACTTATTAAATATATTGGTGGCAAGCCTATTTATTTTGCGGAGAACTATGCTTCATTTGCTTACGCAGAGGATGCGGTTCATACCAAGAAATATGTCTATGGACAAGATGTAGGATATGAGTTCACTTCGTTTACTTACCCTGGAGAATTAGTGCTTGCGGCGGGTAGTACAGTAGTTAATTTACTTGATAAAATTTGTCAAGTTTTAGGTAATTATGAATATTTTTTTGATTTAGATGGACGTTTCATCTTCCAAGAAAAGAAAAATTATCTAAATACGGTCAGCCCTCTCGCTTACCTGGTCCCGCAAGATTATATTCAATCGTACTCTACGGAAGCGGCTTACGAGATTAAAGATTCTGATACTTTGGTGTCTTTGACGCGTAGTCCTAGATATGAAGATATTAAAAATGACTTTGTGGTCTGGGGTAAGAATTCAAGTGGGGTAGATATTCATTATCGTTTAGTAATTGATGAAAAACCTGTGCTTAACAAGTGTAAAAAGTATATGTGGTCAGTAGTTGACGATGCGGGTGATGTGATTAATTATTTATATACTGATGATAACACAAAGCCCGATGGTACTAAGGAGCTTGCGGCTAGCCCTTGTGAGGAGTGGCGTGAAGAGATTTATCGCAACGCCTTGGAGCGTCAAGCGCAAGCACAATCTACTGAGCCATATGACGCGGAGATGCTAGCTTTTTGGCGGACGCTTTACGATCCAGACAATAAAGACTGGGTATATGCGGATTATCCTGAATATAACTATTGGAGTCCCAGCGTGAGAGAAGACCCCGCTAGCTTAGTGTTCTGGATAGACTTCATCGATACCACCAGCGCAGTGGGTAAATATGCGGTGTCGTAGATCGGTCGCCGCATGAAAGTGGTAAATGATGATAGTATTAATATCTTGTTTACCAAGCAGATTCCACCTATTGTTTTTATTCCAGACTATCAAGAAGTAGCTGACTTGCTAGAGATTGAATATACAGATGCAGAAGACGCGAGTGAGAAGGTTCGTGAGTATTGTGCGGCTAATGAGACTAATTACTTTTTCCAGCTCTCGCCGCAAGTAGAATCTAGTTTTGTGAATAGTTCAACAGGTTCATCTGCGTTTGATGAGATTAGAAACCTATTGTATCAATACCTCGTGTATAATACTACGATTTCTATCTCTTGTTTACCAAGATATTGGTATGAACCTAATAATATGCTTTATCTTGAAAACCGTGAGAATGGTATTCAAGGAAACTATGTAATAACTCAATATTCATTACCTTTAACATATAATGGCACAATGTCAATTACTTTGACAGAGGCTTTAACAAGAGTATAAGGAGGTTAAGATATGCAGATAGGACAAATTGTGTATCGTTTACAAGATTATCATAATAGAAGTTCAGAAGTTTCTACTAATAAAAATGGCGCGGTGGTCGCGGGGATCGGGGATCTAGACATGACGAGTGATCTGTTTGGACAGTTCGCGGAAAGTGTTTCTTACCGTAATGCGAAGGTCACTAAACTTGGTGTGCAAGCTCCGCCGCATACTAAAATGATTATTGATGGTAGAAATATTCAAGTGGGTAATACTGGAATTTATGAGCTTGATGATGATATTATTATTGAGAAAATTAAATTCGTAGCTGGTCAAGAATTACAAAATGTGATTATTGACTTTATTTATAACAAGTGAGGTGAGTGTATGAGTATGCTTTCCTTCTATGGCGGCCCCGCTGGCAAAGATTTTACTATTGCGAAGATTTTTGATAGTAAAGCTAGTTTAGATGCTGATATTGCGGCTGGTGATGCGAGTAATGTGTATGCGGGGGACTATGTGTTAGTGTCATATGGCGATCCTAATACGCCAGAGTTTTCTACGAATAGACAAAAAGATGGAGAAGAATCTTATAATGCTACCTTGTGGAAGAAAGAGTGGAATAATGGATATGAATACCGTTTAATTTGTAGCATTGCTAGCAGTTATCCATTATTCAGTGCGGGCGATGCTGAAGCTAGCCTTCCGTTCGGGTCCGCGCCGCAATTAGTGATAGATTCTTCAACTCTTGCTAATCCTAAGATTGGATTAAAAATGCCTGCTAGCTTAGTGGCTGGAACTGCAAATACGGCAACACAAGTGTCTCCTACTACTTCACCTAGCGTGACTCCCGTGTATGGTGGCACCCTGGGAAATGAATTATCTTTTCAGATAAAAGTTCCGCATGGCGCTACTTTTGTACCTTCTGTTTCTGATGCGGGTGAAATTAGTTGGACTAATGATGGTGGTATTACTAATCCCGCTACTAAGAGTATTAAAGGTCAAAAGGGCGATACGGGTACAAGTTTTGCGGGTATTCAGTATACTCCTTCTTCGGCAAGCGGTGGAAATAATACTTTTAAGGTAAAATATTCCGATGGAACCACTGGCTCTGAAAGTTATAATATCAAAAATGGTGTAGATATAACAAGTGTAGAGGAAACTACCTCAAGTGAGGATGGTGGAACAAATTCTATTACGTTTGTTAAGAGTGATGGCACTAAAATTGGACCTATTACTGTTAAAAATGGATCTAAAGGTTCAACTGGTACAATTAAAAGTGTCGCTGCGGCGGTCGATGAAAATGTGGGAACCCCGCAAGTAACTGCAACGCTTACTGGAGATAAGAGTAATGCGGATATTAGTTTTGAATTTAAAAACCTAAAGGGTAATCCTGGCGTTATTTCTGCGGTGACTGCGGCGGTTGATAATACGACCGTAGAGACTGGTGATCCTGCGTGCGCGGTTACTGCGGGCGGAACTCCAGAAGACAGAACCTTTGAGCTAGCTTTTAGTCATATTGTGGGCAAGCAAGGCATAAAGGGTGATGTTGGTTATTATTTTACTCCTGCGGTTGCGGCTACCGGCGATTTAAGCTGGACTAATAACGGTGGATTAGATAATCCTACGGTCGTGAATATTAAAGGGCCAAAGGGCGATGGAGGTACCGTTGAGATCACTGGGGTTACGGTTGATAATGGTAGTAGTGAAACTGCTACTCCAAGTGCAGAAATTATTTCTGGTACGACCGATCCTCAGCACGCGAAGTATAGTTTATCTTTTCATAACCTAGTGGGCAAACGTGGTTCGCAGGGTCCTAGGGGCTATTATTTCTTGCCTACTGTTGCAAGTAATGGTGATTTAAGTTGGAGTAATAATAGTAGTGGCGAGTTGGCTAACCCTACTACCGTCAATATCCGAGGCCCGCAGGGTGAAGTTGGTAATCCTTTAAATATTATTGCTACTGAAACTATTACGGCAGAACAAGTGCCTGAAGATACTTTAAGTGCGGTTGGTGCTGAACTGACGTCGCGAGGCCGGGATCCGCAAGCTGGTGAATTAATTGCGGTTACTTATGAAAAAGCAGAGAATGATGCAGTTGCATATTGGTATTTTAAAGTCAATGCGGCCTGGCAAAGAGTGCAACTTTCTGGTGGCATGGGTGGTGCGATCGTTAATACTAAAGTAGAAGATGCGACAGCTAGTTCTAAGGTTTATAGCGCAGAATATGTTAATGCGCTTGAGGCTAGACTTGCAGTGCTAGAGAATGCCTTGACCATTGGTAAAATTAGTGGGATTGGAGGGAATTGAGTAAATGGCACTTTTTAAACAATTTCATGGAACTGAGACGGAATTAAATAAAGTAATGCCTATTACAGAGGGTTGGAATTATTTTTTAACTGATAACGGTAAAATGTTTGTAGATACGGCAAATGAACGAATTTGTTTAAATGCGGAAGAAGCTGACGTTGCGGTGGCGCTGAAAAACGGTGACGAAGAACTGACCGCCGCAAACATTTTAACAAAAGATGAAACGATCGGTTTAGCGAATGGCGGTACTGGCGCGAATGATCTTGCGGGGGCGCGTCAGGGATTGCAGATTGATAGGGCTGTTGCAAATGTGGTTACTCTTGCTGTGGGAAATTGGGCTGAAAGTGAAGGTAAGTTTCAGCAAGTTGTTAATTTAGCTGGATTAAAATGCGGCTATGCTGGTAACGTACCACCTGTAATCAGCCCCGCCGTGGGAGCTTTGGCCGCTGACTTTGCTTTGCTCGATTCCGTAGAGGCTGATGTAGAGAATAAGACTCTGACAGTGGTTGCGAGGAAGTTACCGAGTGCAGATTTAAGTATTGTTGTAACTGATCATCAGTAAAAAAGTTTGGACAAAAGAGATTAAAGGGATTAAGAGATTTTTTAAGAATATTAGAGGGTAAGATATTCTCTGATTGAAGTTTTGATTAGGGAAGAGTATGCGCTCTTCCCTATTTTTTTATTTAAGAAAGGAGATTACAAATGGCAGTTAAATGTATTTTAACGGGTTAGACTCCTAGCGTTTTAGATGGGGTTACTGAAAATGTGCAGAGTCAGATTGATAGTAAAGTTGATAAAGTAACTGGCAAGGGACTAAGCACGGAAGATTATACTACCGCGGAAAAAACTAAGCTAAGCGGTATTGAAGAAGGTGCTCAGAAGAATACTGTTATTAGCGTTAATAGCAAGACTGACGCGGTGACGTTAGTAAAAGGTGATGTTGGCTTAGGTAATGTAGACAATACAAGCGACGTGGATAAGCCTATTTCTACTGCTACGCAAACGGCACTGGATACAAAGCAGCCCGCAATTACAGCATCTGGTATCCTCCAGGGAGATGGCGCGGGTAATATTACCGCAGCAGAAGAGGCGGAAGTGTCACTCGTTTCTTTAACAGTAGATATGGTTGATGGTGCAGCTCCGCTGAACCGTATCTTGAATATCACGCTCCCCGCCGCGAATTGGGCAGGAGATGGACCTTACACGCAGACTGTAACTATCTCTGGTGGTACAGCGAATACCAAGGTAGATATTATGTTTGACGCAGATACCTATCAGCAAATGGTTGACGATGGTGTAGGTTATTTAGCTATTGCTAATGAGAATGGGACGTTTACTGCGACTGCGAAGGGCGGCCAACCGAGTGCGGATTTGAGCATTCAAGTTGAATGTAAGGAAGTCACTTTATCATAATTGTTTGATTAGTATAAAACAAACTACGCGGCGAGCCAGTCCCTCGCCGCAACTCTATAAAACAAAATTGGTTGCTTGAAAAGCAACTATGAAAGGAGAGAAATCTTTGAGTAAAATTTTAGGCAAAGGAATTTATGTGATGGGAGAGCCTAGTTTACCCGCTAAAGGTAAGACTTTAAACGAGTATACTTGGGACGAAATTCGTCAAATTAGTGATGCTAATAAAGCTAAAGAATACGGTTTTAAACCAGGTGATACTAAAACTATTCATGTTGAGGGCACTGTTGGTACCTTAGCTGTGAATAATGATTATAATGTATTTATCTTAGGTATTAATCATAATGGTGAACAAGGTATTACCTTTGGCACATTTAAAACAAGCGATGGTATT
>ERZ808275.53-NODE-53-length-76083-cov-4.251105_pt1 | contig 76083 bp, 55 predicted proteins | sample MGYA00520894_ERZ808275 | MGnify/ENA primary metagenome ERZ808275 (study PRJEB31516, sample SAMN03275598) | gut metagenome | biome: mammalia-associated habitat; material: feces | host: Papio cynocephalus | place: Kenya | collected 2012-08-03 ... | reverse complement strand
TTTAATTAATTGGTGGACTTTGGGGGGCTCGAACCCCCGACCCACTGATTAAGAGTCAGTTGCTCTACCAACTGAGCTAAAAGTCCATATTTTGTTTTTTGAGCGTATCAATGTGGTTGCGATTAGCAACTTAAAATTTGACTTGCTCAAATTTAACATCTTAGATTTTATTATCGGAAGTTGTCGGCAAGCAGCCCGAAGGGATATTTGCCAGCAACTGATGGTCATTCAATCTATGATGCATTGATTTATCAATGTGGTTGCGATTAGCAACTTAAAATTTGACTTGCTCAAATTTTAACATCATAGATTATAATATCTAATTAACCAAAAGTCAAGTATTTTGAGTTTTAACTTTAAATTGTGTCAAAAAAAATGTATTCAAACAAAAACATATTTTATTGTGTCAAAATGTCAATTACACTTTAAAATTTATATAAAAATGGGCCATAAATTTGATTACTCAAATATTTTGCAATGTTCAACTTCATTTTTCGATTTTTTTCAATTTTTTAATAAAAATTTTGATTAGATTTATTAATACAACACAAAATATCTAAATTTATTGTAATTTTGTTTAATTTTTCATAAATAATTGGAGAAATATTTAAATGGTTTGATAATGGAGTCATATTGATTAGTTCTTTTTTTGTTTGTTCGTCTAACTCAAAACATTTACTAACATTAGTTTTATCTAAAATATTAAAATTTTTTGAAATGTTATTAATTATATCTTCTTCCTTCTCATAATCATTTAAACAAAGTACATTTCTTAATTCCTTTAAATACTCTTTTGTTGGAATTATTTTGATTAAAATGCCGTTTTCTTTTAAAACTCTTTTTGTTTCAATTGAATTAAATGGTGATAAAAGATCAATGATACAATCAAAAGATTTATTTTTAAAAGGTAAATTGTACACATCTGCACAAATTGCTAATATATTATCTTTTAAGTAATCACTCGCAAGTTCTATTGCATTGTAGGACAAATCAACAGCGAAAACATTAAAATTTTCTTTCATTATTTGTTTTATATGTGAGCACTCTCCGCTTCCTAGATCTAACAAATTTATTTTTTTATTTTGATATTTATTATATATAATTTTATTTATTACATTATAAACATCATTATAAAAACCTTTTAAAATAAAGTTGCGTCTGTTTGTAAATAATTGCTTAGTGTAAATTTCATCTTGGCATTTTTTGTATTTTTTATGCAACAATAAAACACCCTTTCGAGAGATATCAAAAGAGTGATTATTATTGCATTTTACGCTTCCATTAGTCAAACTTACTTCATTTTTACAAATAGGACATTGTAAAATATTAATATTTTTTTCTAACAAATTTATAAATAATTCTTTTTTAGTTTTTAACATAATTTTTTTATATGATTTATTTTTTAAATCCATCTTTTAATGAGATTGTTGAATTAAAGATATAATTATTACTTGTAGAATCTTTATCCAAAGTGAAATATCCTTTTCTCATAAATTGGAATTTATCATAAGGTTTAGATTCTAGTAGGAATTTTTCTGCTATTCCTTTTGTTTCCACCATAGAGTTAGGCTCTAATATTTCATCAATTTCAACGCCTTGCTTTAATGCTTTTCCCGGCCAAATATATTCTTCTTTAGTTAGATTTTTAAAGTTTCTAATTGTACACTCAAACGCATTTTCTTTTGCAACAAAATGAATTGTTCCTTTAACTTTTATACCGCTGTTGTCTTGACCGCTTTTTGTTCCTGGGATATACTCGCATTTTAAATAATCAATTGAGCCATCATCTTTTAAAACAACATCATTACATTTAATAATATAGGCACCTTTTAATCTAACCATTCCACCAACAACCAATCTATTATATTTTGGTGGTGGATTAAGTGAAAAGTCCTCTTTTTCAATATATATTTCCCTTCCAAACAGCCCTTTATGTTTTCCAGCATTTTCATCATTTGGATTATTTTCTACCTCTATTGTTTCAGTTTTGCCTTCTTCATAGTTTTCAATAATAATTTTTAAAGGATCTAAAACTACCATTGCACGTGTTGCTATTTTATTTAAATCTTCCCTAATAAAGTGCTCCAACGAACTAAATGGAATTGTACTTTCGCTAGCAACCACACCTAAACTGCGGATAAAATTTTTAACGCCTTCCGCTGTGTAGCCACGTCTTTTCATTCCAACAATTGTTAAGAAACGTGGGTCATCCCAACCCATAACTTTTTTTGTTTCAACAAGCGCTTTTAAATAACGTTTTCCTAGTAAAACATTCTCCAAATTTAAAGGTGAAAATTCACGTTGTTTAGGTGGAAAAGGCTTTTTCCAGCCATGTTCGATAAACCATTCATAAAGTTCACGATGAACTCTAAAACTTGTATCACAGAGGCTATAAGTAACCCCCTCAAGAGCATCTTCCATTGGATGAGCAAAATCATAAATAGGATAAATACACCATTTATCGCCTGTTTTGTAGTGATGCTCACGAGATATTTTATACATAATTGGATCACGCATTAAAATGTTTGGATGAGCCATATCAATTTTTGCACGAAGAGTCAATGAACCATCAGGATGCTTTCTATCTTTCATCTCTCTAAATAGTTTTAAACTTTCTTCTTTTGGTCTATCTCTAAACGGACTGTTTTTCCCCGCTTCAGTCAATGTGCCTTTTAAGGACAATTGTTCTTCTTGTGAAAGTTCATCAACATAAGCATAGCCATCCATAATCATTTGCTCAGCAATTTCATAGATTTTATCAAAATATGCTTCGCTTGCATAAACTAATGCTTTTGGCACGTAACCCAACCATTTTAAATCCTCCAAGTAACTATCAGCAAACTCTCCTTGCTCTCTACTTGGATTTGTATCATCCATTCTAAGATAAGTATATCCGCCAAATTTTATTGCCGTGTCAAAATCAATCAACCAAGCTTTGCAATGGCCAATATGCCAATAACCACTTGGTTCAGGTGGACAACGAGTTATAACTTCTTTTGCTCTGCCGGCTTTTAAATCAGCAAGTATTTCATCTTCAATAAAATTTGAAGGTTCTATTTTATCTAAATCAACCATATTCAACCTCTAGTAATTCATCTTTGCGTTTTTGAAACACAATTGTTAAAATTTTATATATGCCTATTTTAAAAAGATTCCTAGTTATTGTCAACTGATTAATTGAATGAAATACAAAAAAACACCAAAAATTTAATTGGATTAAATTTTTAACATTCAATAAATTGAATGTAACTTTGTGAAAACACAAAGTGGTGTTTTTTTACCTATGCGAGCCACTCCGCCTTCTACTTTTAATATTATTTAAAAAGCCGATATATTTGAAATTACAAAAAATAATTATTTACAAATTTTGAAAAACAAAAATTATTCAAGCGTTTGATTAATATTAAAAAATTTTTTCCAACTATTGTTTAAATATTTTTTATAATTTTTTAAATTAATTTGATTAGGTTTTATTTTGTCTAAATCTTCCCACGCGATAGGCATTGAAATAGGCGCTTTTTTCCTAACACGCAGAGAGTAAGGACATACACAAGTTGATCCTTTTTTATTTCTCAAAAAATCAATAAAAATTTTATTTTTTCTATTTTCTTTACGTATATTTGTTGTAAATAAATCTGACCTTTTTTCTAATATTTTGGCGATATTTTCTGCAAATTTATTAAATTTGTTGTAATTTTTAATGTTTTTAAATGGAATAAAAATATGATAGCCTTTTCCACCGCTTGTTTTTAAAAATGATTTTAAATTTAATTCGTCTAATAAATTTTTTAGCAATAAAACGCCTTGTTTTAGTTTTGTAAAAGATATATGTTCGTCAGGATCTAAATCAAAAACCATTATATCTGGAGAATTAATTTTATCTACTTTACTAGCCCAAGTATGAAACTCAATTGTTCCCATTTGAATTTGTGAAATTAATTGTTTTGTGTTATTTAAATAAAAATACGGATTTGAAGAACCAATTTTAATTTTTCCTACATTGTCGTTTGGCATTGGATGTTTTTTAAAAAAACATTCTTCATTTATTGAATTGTGGCACCTAATAACACTTATTGGTCTATTTTCCAAAAATTTCATAATTTTACATGAAATATCTTTATAATATTTAGCAACATCTAATTTAGTTATGTTTTCTTCCTTATAAATTACTCTATTTGGATTAGAAATATTTATGCCATTTACTTTATTTTCCACTTTGATCCTCTTTAATAACATCTATAGCTTTTTTATCTTCTCTAAGTCCAATAAAACTTGGCTGACGTAAAACGTTATCCTTGGTAAACTCTGCGAATTGTATTTCTGCCACGTAAATTGGTTTTATAAATATAGTATTTTTGGGAGCCTTATTTAGCACGCATTTCTTTATAATAATTTTGCTAAAAAGATTATTTAACTCGGATTTTGATTTTAAATCAAAACCCGTCCCAACTTTTCCTGCAAATATTAAATTAATCCCCGAATAATAACCAACTATTATGCTACTTAATTCTTGATTTTTTTTAGTTTTTGTATAACCACAAACAACAAATTCTTGTCTTTTATAACATTTTATTTTCAACCAATCACCATTCCTGTTTCCAACATAATCAGACAAAGCATTTTTAGCGATTATTCCCTCTAAGCCTTTTTCTTTAGCTAGATTAAAACACTCTTGACCTTTGTCAAATATATGTTCACTAAATATTAAATTGGAAGAGGCATTTGTTAAAGTATCTTTTAATAAATTTTTTCTTGCTATTTGTTTTTGCTGTCTTAAATCAAATTCATCAATTGCTAAAATATCAAATATTACATATGAAAAATTATTTTTTTGCTGTTTTATGCAATCCAAAAGCAAAGAAAAATCTGACCTTCCTTGTTGGTCAAAAACGACCATTTCACCATCTAAAATTACATTTAATAATTTAAATTGTTTTTCCAAGGATTGAACCACATTAGGAAATTTTTTTGTGTAGTCTTGTCCATTTCTTGTAATTAGTTTAACTTTCCCATTTTCTATTAATGCAACAATTCGGTAGCCATCATATTTAATTTCAAAGAGCCAATTATCTCCTTTAGGAATTTTATTAGACAATAATGCTTGTTGCACATCAAAGCTTTTAAAAGGTAATTTTTTATTTTTCTTTTTATTTAATATATACTCATTTTTACATTTTACTATAAACCAGTTTTTTTCATCTTTTTTTACTAAAGTCCATATTCCTTGAAATTTTTCTCCCAATAGATAAAATTTTAACTCACCAACATTTAATCCGTTAGAAAAATCGTTTATTGGCACATATGTTCCTTTATCAAAAATTTCAACAGCCCCTGCTCCGTATTGACCTTTTGGAATTGTACCTTCAAAATTAATATAGTCAACAGGGTGGTCCTCAACGTGAACTGCAAGTCTTTTTACTTTTGAGTTTGTTGATAAGTTTTTTGGAACAGCCCAACTTAGGAGTACTTTGTTGTACTCTAGCCTAAAATCATAATGCAAAACTCTTGCCTTATGTTTTTGAATAACAAAACGATAATTATTGCTTTTAGTTTTTTTACCCTTAGGCTCATTTGTCATGTTAAAGTCTCGTTTATTTTTATACTCTTGTAAATCCATGAGTTTTCTCCATTTAACTTACCAGTTTTATACCTTTATTTTTCTTTTTAGACTTTTCTTTAGTAGGTTTGGTATTTGCTTTAACACTCTTTTTAAGTGCATCCAAAAGATTAATTACTTTTTGTGGTTCTTGCTCGTATTTTGTTTCAACTATCTTTTTGCCAGATATTTTTTGTTTTATAGCTTTTTTAACTTTTGCATTATATTCGTCTTTGTATTTTTCAGGTTCAAATTTACTGCTCATATTATTAATCAAAGTCATTGCTAAATCTAATTCTGATTTATTAACTTTTTCTTTGTTTATTGCAGGACTATTTAAAATTTCTTCTTTAAAATACATTGTGTTTAAAACCATTTTACCATCTTTTGCTCTTAGCAAAATTAACGTGTCTTTTGTCCCTAAAACGGTTTTTGCTATGCCTGCTTTGTTTGACTTTTGCATAGCTGTTAAAAGTAAGTTAAAAGCCTTATCACTTCCGTTTGGACTAACATAATATGTTTTATCAAAATAAATAGGATCAACTTCGTTTAAATTAACAAAACTGTCAATTGTTATATTTTTGTCCTTTTTGGATTTTAACTTTTCAAACTCGTCTTCCGTAAAAATTACATACTTATTTTTTTTGTATTCATAACCTTTGACTATATTTTCATTTTTTACTTCCTTATTATCACAATCAACACAAGTTTTTTTATATTTGATTCTGCTCATCGTATTTTTATCTATCATATTAAATCCTAAATCATTTTCTTTGATACTAGGACTTAAACTAATTGGAATATATACAAGTCCAAACGAAATTGCTTTTTTTGTTGATGCCATAAAAAAATCTCCTTATTGCTAATATTTGCAAAAAAGAGATTTTTAACAAAATATTTATTAAAATCCTAAAATTAAAGTATCATTTGAAAAGTCATTGACTTCTTTTTTTTGCCACAACTGAGCCATAAAGTTTTATAATCTCATTTGCTGAAGCTTCATCAATTTTTTCATAAGACACTAAAACATTTCTTAAATCACGAGTATTACTTATATGTTCTACTTTGCTATTACTTTCATATGAAATATTTTTACACATTATGTTATAATCTTCAATGTATTTGTGTGAGATTTTATTTTTCAATAGCATTTTTGGCTTTTCTTGCATCCGCTAATTGCTGTTTTTGTATTGCTGTCTTTTTTTCAGCTCTTGAATATACGTTATAGTATCCAGTAAACATCTCTGGAAGCATTTTATATGTTGATATAATAATGTTTCTAGCCTTTTGCCCAACTTCACCCATTCTACAATTAACGTAGTGTATACTTGCATTATCTTTTTGTTTTTTTAACATACTTAACGCCATTGTAAGTTTTTCCAAATTCATACTTAATTCTGTATGGTATAAAACATTTGGTTCAAAATCCTTGTAAAACAACAATGATGCCATTTCTAAACTAGAACCTTTTGGATCCTCAATGTAATAATAATCTAAATTAAGATGTCTAAAAGCGGTTATTCTTGAACTAACATCATTTATTCCAAAACGTGATAATTCTCTTAAAATCTCATTAAATTTTAATTTATTTGCATTAATTAAGGCTTGTCTTTCAGAATCTCTAAAATCATTGTAAACAATAGGTTCACCTTTTGGATAAGTACCGTTAATTAGGGCTTTATCATATTTTTTTATAATCGGTTTTGTGCTTAAAACGGGAGATTTAAGTTCCATTTTAAATTCACCTTTTTTGCCAAATTTTAAATTTTGGAACTCTAGTGCTACACTTTGACCAGCTTCATAGCATACTCTTTGCATATCCTCAACAGTTGCCCTTGAACTTAATTTTACAATTTCTTCAATGGCTCTTCTTACTGCAATTGAGTTTGCTCTAAGTTCTAATGGACTCATAAAGTCTTGATATCTAGAACTTTCGTTTAAACCTATATCAGCAACAGAAGGTCTATGGATATATGCTGTTAAATCCCCCAAATTGTCCTCAAAACCATTATTTAAAGCGGAAATAACAAGTCCGTATAAATTGTTATTTAAATATCCAAAACTACTAATTGCACTTGAAAGCATTTTGATTTCTCTTGTATACATTTTTCTTTGCAATGCCCTTTGTGCATCAAAATAGCTTGTTAACTCATAACCTTTTGGCATAACCCCTCCATTAATTGTGATAATTATCTATTTTTGTTGATATATTTTAACATATTAAGTTTTAATTTGCAATAGGGTTTATAAAATAAAAAGCAACAATAGAATCACTTGAAGTGAAACAAAAATTCCAAAATAAAATATACTTGAGGTCAGATCTTAAAATTTTTTATTTTTCTAAAATTATGTTGCATTTTTAAAGATTTTAAAAAAATTTATTTGTCATTTTTAAAACTGTATTTTGACTTACAAAACGAGTAAAAAAGTATAAAATTTTATATTTCACGCTAACTATATACATTGGTTTTGTGTGCTTTTTATTGCAAATTTTATAAATTTTTTTTACCGCTTTTTCTTTGTCCATTCTTAAGTGTTCTCTTTGATTTATTTGATTTACTGACTTCTCTATTCTTTGCCCATATTTATCGTTTGTTTTTAATGTTATATCCCTATTTTTACTAAAATTGGTTTTGATATCTCCCGGACATATACAAGTTACGTCAATTCCATAATTTTTAAGTTCCATTCTTAGCCCATAGGACAACATATTAACCGCTGATTTACTTGCACAATACATTGATCTAAATGGCAAAGAGTACAATGCACACGCAGAAGAAATATTAATAATTCTTGCACCTTTTTGCATATATTTTAACGCTTCTTGACAACACCAAAGCGTTCCAAAATAATTCACATCAAAAATTTGTCTACTTTTTTCTTCGCTAGTTAGCTCAATTGCACCAAATACCCCATAACCGGCACAGTTTATTAAAATATCAATTTTGCCATATAAGTTAAATATTTTTACAAAAGCATTTTCAACTTGCTCTTTTTTTGATACATCAACTTTAAAATTGTTGTTATCCTCTTTGCATGAGCGAGATAAATTTATAACAATGTGACCGACTTTTTCATATAACATTTTTAATTCTTCACCTATACCGCTTGATGCACCAGTTATAACAACTATTTTTTCTTTATTTAATTTTTTCATATTTATAATATACCTTATTAATTAAAAAAAACAAAAACAAATGTAACAAAAAATTTGTTTAAAGTTAAATATTTGTTTATAATTTGTATATATGACCTTTTGTTTTAGTTGTTTTGCTCGTTATATTTACAAAAAAATTTGAAAATGTAAATCCGCTAAAATAAACATCATCATATTTTAAAATTAACATTTTTAAAAGGACAAGTATGAGAAAAATAACAGTAGATGGAAATACAGCAACTGCCCTTATTGCTTATGCAGTTAGTGAGGTTGCATCAATTTACCCAATCACCCCATCTTCTACAATGGCTGAACTTTGTAGTCAGTGGGCTGACGAAGGTAAAAAAAACATTTTTGGAAATCCAATGATAATAAAAGAGATGCAGTCGGAAGCAGGAGCGGCTGGTTCTTTGCACGGAAGTTTAACTTGTGGTGCTATATCCACAACATTTACTGCAAGTCAGGGACTTCTTTTAATGATACCTAATATGTATAAAATAGCTGGGGAATTATTGCCTTGCGTTTTTCATATATCGGCAAGGGCCATAGCCACTCATGCACTATCCATTTTTGGCGACCATAGCGATGTGATGGCGACAAGATGTTCTGGGTTTGCTTTTTTGGCATCAAGCAATGTTCAAGAGTGTCACGATATGGCACTTGCTTCGTCTATTGCAACACTTGAATCTTCTATTCCTTTTATACACTTTTTTGATGGTTTTAGGACAAGTCATGAAATACAAAAAATTGAAGCAATTGATGAAGAAGATATTAAAAAAATTTATCCTTATAAAAAAATGGAAGAATTTAAAAAACGTGCTTTAGACCCTCTACATCCAAGACAACAAGGAACTGCACAAAATCCTGATATATTTTTCCAAAACCGCGAAGCTTGTAATCAAAAGTATTTTGATGTTTACGACAAAGTGTGTGACGCATTTAAAAAAATAGAAAGTATAACTTCAAGACACTATGAGCCTTTTGAATATTATGGAGATGAAAAAGCAGAAAGAATAATAGTAATTATGGGAAGTGGTAGTGAAACTGCCATACAAACCGCAAAAGAACTTGTAAAAAAAGGTGAAAAAGTTGGAGTTGTTCGAGTTAGATTATTCAGACCTTTTAATTACAAAGCACTTATAAACAAAATCCCCAAAACTGTAAAAAAGATAGCTGTACTCGATAGAACAAAAGAAAGTGGTGCACCTTGCGAACCTTTATGTGAAGATGTAACATTTGCAATTAAAAACGCATGTTTTGATGCAATTGTTGTGGGCGGAAGATATGGTTTAGGTAGCAAAGAGTTTAAACCTAATCACGTTTTTGCTGTGTTTGAAAATTTAAAACAGGACTCTCCCCTTACTAATTTTACAGTTGGCATTGACGATGATGTGACTCACCTTTCATTAAAAAACTATGATTTTTTCATTTCTAATAATGAAAAAGAATTTAAGTTTTTTGGTCTTGGCTCAGACGGAACAATTAGTGCTAATAAAAACACTATCAAAATTATTGGAGATGCAACCAACAAATACGTTCAAGGATATTTTGAATATGATAGTAAAAAATCAGGAAGTTTAACAACAAGTCATTTAAGAATAAGTGATGAAAAAATTTTAAGTCCTTACAGCCTTGAACACTCAGACATTATTGCTATTCATAATTTTAGTTTTGTAGGAAGATATGATTTAACACAATCATTAAAAAATAATGGGATTGTTATTTTAAATACAGTTTTAAATAAACAAGAAGTATTTAATTTTTTACCTCAAAAATTTATTGATGACTTAAAAAAGACAAATTCCAAACTTTATATTATAAATGCACAAAAAATCGCTGAAGAAGTTGGGCTTGGAAACAAAATTAATATAATTATGCAAACAGCGTTTTTTAAAATATCAAACATAATTGACTATTCTCTTGCTAAACAAAAAATGCAAGAAGCCATCAAAAAAACTTATGGCAAAAAAGGTGATGAAGTTGTAAACAAGAATTTAAAAGCGATTGATTTGGCAGAAAATGCACTTATTTTGTGTGAAATGAATAATGGTTCAAAAACTAATTATTTAGTTAAAGATACAGATGATAAGTATTATAACGAATTTATAAAACCAATTGAAAATTTAAGAGGAAATGACTTACCTGTTTCTAAGTTTAACGAAAGCGGATATGTTCCAACTGACACATCAAAATTTTTAAAAAGAGGAATCGCAAACCATTTACCTTGTTGGAAAAAAGAAAATTGTATTCAGTGTGGAATGTGTGTTGTAGCGTGTCCGCACAGTGTTTTAAATAGCAAACTTATTGACGAAAATGAATTGACAAATGTCCCAGAAAGTTTTGATACTGCCAATGCTTTTGGTGTGGACTACAAAAAATTTAAAGTTCAATTAAGCCCTCTGGACTGTACTGGTTGTGGAGTATGCACTAAAGTATGTCCCGCAAAAAATAAAGCCTTGGAAATGGTTGAAGCGAAAGAAATTTTGGATAAAGAACGACAAAATTATGAATTTTTTAAATCTCTACCATATGTAAAACCACCATTCTCTATTAATACACCAAAAGGTCTTCAATTTGAAAAGCCATATTTTGAATTTTGCGGTGCTTGTGCAGGATGTGGCGAAACACCATATATAAAAATAGCAAGCACACTGTTTGGTAATAATATGTTAATTGCTAACGCTACAGGTTGTTCATCAATTTATGGTGGCAATGCTCCTGTTTGCCCTTATTCAAAAGATAAAAATGGTTTTGGTCCAGCGTGGGCAAACTCGCTTTTTGAAGATAATGCTGAGTTTGGTTTAGGAATGAGTTTAGCAATTGAAAATAATAAATCCTCACTGCTTAGTGACGTGAATAAATATTTACCTTTTTGCATAAATATGCAACTTGATGAATATTTACAAAAATGGGTAAATAATAATTTGGAAATTTCAAACAATGAAATTAATGACTTATTTAATTTGATTGAAATTGAAAAAAAGGATTTAATTAACAAAGGTTCAACTAATGAATTAGCGCTTTTAAATAACATTATTTTAAATAAAGACTATTTTGCTAAAAAAAGTATTTGGATTATAGGTGGTGATGGCTGGGCATATGATATTGGATATGGAGGACTAGACCATTTACTTGCTTCAAAGCATAATGTAAATATTTTAGTGCTAGATAGTGAGGTTTACTCAAACACTGGTGGTCAGGCTTCAAAAAGCACACAAAAAGCAGCTACTGCAAAATTTGCTTCTCACGGAAAAGACACAAAGAAGAAAAATTTAGCACAAATGGCGATGAGTTATAAAACTGCATATGTGGCTTCGGTTAGTTTAGGTGCAAATATGTCTCAAACAATAAAAGCGTTTAATGAAGCAGAAAGTTACAACGGAGTAAGCATAATTATTGCCTATGCACCTTGCGTTAATCACGGCTTTGATATGTCAAATTCAAATATTGAAATGAAAAGAGCGGTTGAATGTGGTTACTGGAATTTATTTAGATACAATCCTAGCAAGGATAAACCTTTAGAGTTAGATTCCTTTGAACCAACTTCTAGTTATAAAGATTTTCTTCTTGGAGAGTCGAGATATAAGGCTTTATACAAAACAAATCCAGAAATGGCAGATGAATTGTTTAAAGAAAGCGAAAAAGACGCGATTGAAAGAAGAAAAATTTTAACAGATATGTTAAAAATACAAAACGAACAATAATATGCATAAAAAACAAGGCAAAGTTCTTTATTTATAACTTGCCTTGTTTTTTTTGCTTATAGTATATGAACAAACATTCATATACTATTCAAAAAGAATATGAATAAAATCAAATACTCTTTTAGTGAAATTATAATTTTCATAAACATTTCACTAATTTTAAATTAAATTGGTTTTACCATTCGAATTAGTATTATAGAAAAACCAATAAACAATTTATTGTCAAAAATTTTTGTACTATCATACAGGATTTACATGGTTAAAACTTTAATTATTAGAAAAGAAATCAAAACTTTTCATTATTGTTTCTAAACTTTCTTTAGGATTTACAGCCTCTTTTAAATCAAAACCACTTTCATTTACTTCTGGTGTTGTCCCCGTTTTTGTTATTTTTACTGCATAAGCAGAATTTGGTTCAACATCTTGTGTTAAAAATTTATCCAAAAGAGATTCATATTTTTCGCCTTTTTCAATTCTAGCTTCATAAATTGGTTTAATCATTGTAGATTTTTCCTCCAATTTATTTAGTTCGGTTTGTTTTTGACGCATATCAGTGGAAAGTTGTTTTCTATGTCTAACATACGTTTTTGTTTCTTTTTTTTCCGTCATTTGTTTATCTAAATATGTATTCATTTTATTTAAAAGTGAACGCATAGGGTCACTTTCTTGCAATACTGAGCCATTTGCATTTAAAAATTTGAAATCTTCTTTTAAATTAGTTTTTAAATTTGATTTAAAATCTATCAACAATTTTTTCACATTGTCCAACTCGTCTAAATTTGGATATTTTTGCAACAATTCATTTAAAACTTTTTCCCAACGAGAATATAAAATATCAAGTTCTTCAATTTTTAAATTGTAAACATTTTTACTGCTCTTTTCAATTTGTTTTGCTTTTTCAACAGCTGCTGTTAATGCAATAGAAATATTATCGCCTTTTTCTTTAATGTCCTTTTCTTTAGTTTGATAATACTTTAGTTTTTGTTCTAAGTTATCTATATCTATATTTTTTTGTTTTAATTGCTCCTCTAAACTATTTACATAAGACATAACCTCATCTTTATTATATCCATTTCTTGCTGTTTGAAATTCTTTCATTTAATTCTCCTTAAGGTTTCGTTCTATTCTAAATACAATTTCTGCAAGTACAAAAATTAAATATAAACCATTAATCAAAAGTAATTGCCATAAATTTAAAATCTTAATTTTGTATGCTATAAGTAGTATACCTTCTAAAGTTAAAATTGCAAATAATTTAAAATGAATTTTTTGTCTAAATAAGACGAATACTGCAAAACTAGAAAGTGCAAAACATAATAAATAAACTGGATAGTAAAAAGCAAAACTATATTCATTTACACTTTGAAAAAATGAACTTACACCAATTGAACTATTTAAAAATGAATAGTATAATGATGAATCCAGTTTGTACATAAGGAAATAAATAAAAGAATATTGCCCTATTAAAACAGTAGCAATACTAAACCAATAGCCTTTTAAAGATACATTGTTTATTTCAAAAAATAATGAAAGAATAAATAAAATTACACAAAAAATAGCAAAAAATAGCAAAATTTTATTCTTTTTCATTCTTTTTACCCCGTTTTTGTTTAGTTTGCACAAAAACGAATATTGATATACCAACCAAAATAGCTATTATACTGGTAATGCTACTTAATTTTAATCCGAATATCATTAAGTTATAACTAGATACTCTTAATGGTTCTAATATAAATCTAATTGTTCCATATGCTATTAAATATGCACTTGTAACATAACCTTTTGTTTTTACTTTTTTTAATAGTAAAAATAAACAAGCAAAAATAGTCAAATTAATTATAAATTCATAAAAGAATAGAGCATAGTGCCATTCACCATTATCCAACAAAACCGCAAAAGGGAACCATTGCCACGAAGGGTTAGTTACCAACTCTCCATAAACTTCTTGATTAAAAAAGTTTCCCCATCTGCCAATTGCTTGTCCTAAAATTAAAGAAACACAAGCAACGTCAGCCACGTTTAAAAAATTTTTTTTATGTACAACGCAAAAAAGAAATAGTCCAAAAGCGCCACCAATTATGCCACCATAAATAGACATACCCCCTTCCCAAATTTTAAGCATTTCTACAAAACTATAAGAGTGGTCGGCTCCTATGACGTATAAAATTCTTGCACCAATGACTGCAAATGGCAATATATATACTGCAAGCGTAAAAATATCTTCCGACTTTAAACCCCTTTCTTTTGAATTATGGCATGCTAAAACAATGCCAATAAACATAGCAAAAGCCATAATTATTCCATAAAATTTAACATTTAATCCAAAAACTGTAAAACCATTTATTAAATTCAACATATGACACATTATACATCGTTTTTTTTAAAACGTAAACTATTTAACCCAAATTGAACTGGACTAGACCATAGCCTTCAGCATATTTCCCCATAAATATTGATTTTGCATTATAAAGCAAAAAGTTTTTTATTTGGTCAGGTTTAGCTTGTGGATATTTTTCATATATTAATGCACATAGTCCAGCCACCATAGGTGTTGCAACACTAGTCCCGCTCATTTGTCTATAGCCACCTTTGTGAGAACAAGAAGTTATGTTTACACTTGGAGCAATTACATCGGGTTTAACGCGAGAAAAAGCGGGACCTCTTGAAGAAAATTCAGCAACTTCAAAAAGTTTTTCACTATATTCCCTTAATTCATTTCTGTTATCTTTTAATCCTCCAACAGTAATGATTTTTTTACTTACTCCAGGGCTTTTAATTGTTTCTCTTTCTGGTCCTGAATTCCCTCCAGCCGAAACAATAGTTATTCCTTCTTGCCAAAGTTTTTCGGCACCTTTCATTATAGGGTCGTTATATCCTAAAGGTTCACTTCCAAAACTCATACAGACTACTTTAATGTTGTATTGTTCATAATTTTCATAAACCCATTGCATAGCTTCCAAAATGGTCACTGCTGTTGCTTCACCTTTTTCGTTTAAGGCTTTTAATGATATTATGTTCGCGTTGGGAGCAACGCCTGAATATTTTTTCCCGCTTAAAATTCCACTTCCCACAGCAACTCCCGCAACAAATGTTCCGTGCCCATTATCATCATATGGAATTTCATTATGGTTTACAAAATCACAAAAGCCAATAATCCTGTTTTCCCCAAGTTTAAAATCTAAATGTGGATTTATGCCCGTGTCTATAAATGCAATGGTAACATTTTTTCCAGTTAATTCTGTTTTGTCTGCCTTTATTATTTTTTTTGATACATCCATTAAAGCACTAACATTAGCAACAGATGATATGTATGAAACAAAATTTTGTTTAGCCGTTTTTAAAATCTTTTCTGAATTAAAACAAACAGCATAAGCGTTTAGTAAGGAAAACTCTTTGATAATCCTTACATCATTTTTGTTTAAAAAGTCGATTATTTTATTTTTGTCGTTGTAATATACTATACACTCTAGTGTACATTCTTTTTGTGATAAAGCAACAAATTTTAATAATTTTTGATCAATTTTATTCATCATTATTTTATTTGATTTAATATATCCTTCATTTTATTTTTTTGTTGTTCATTTAAAAAAGGTGATATTTGATTTAACATATTACTTAAATTTTCATAGTCAAATGTGCCATTTTCTTTTTGTTTTGCTACATATTTAAACAATTCGCTTATTAATTCATCTTCTGATTTGTCTTTATATTCATTATATAGATTTTCTACCTTTTTGCTCCCCCCTTTTAACTGTTCTTCATCCATCTTAGCATTGTAATCTTTGAATCCCATAAAAACTCCTTTAACATTTATTTATATGTTCGCATATAGATAAATGTTAAAGGAGTAACAATGATTAGTTTTTTTAATCAAAATAATAATCAACAAAATCAGTATGTATCTGATTATCCTCAAGTAATTTATACAAACAATAATAATACATCTTTAAATAACCAAACATATGCTTCAAATGATGGGCAACAAGGGTTTTTAAGTTCCATTTTAAACTCAGATATTATCAAACAAATTATACCCTTTTTATTAGGCTCAAACACTAATAGCAAAAGACTAAATATATTATCACTTTTGCAAAATTTTAACCCCAACTTATCAGAAATGGTAAACTCCTTGTCTTTATTTAACAATAACAACAAAAAAAAAGCTTCAGAAAATAAAACTCAAGATAAAGGAATTATTGATTTAAGCGATTATGAAGATGTCACCAATAAAAAATAACATCCTTACTAAATCTTAAACTTAAAATAAAAACAACATCTAAACTTCAAACTTTTTAAAGTTTAGCACTTACTTAAATTGTAAGATTTTTCTCTTTAATTGCCCACGTTGTCTTTTTTTTAATTAGTCAAAAACACCCTATAAAACTATACTTTTATAGGGTGTAAAATTATTTTAGGAAATCTTCAAAGGTGTTTAAAAGTTTCGATTTTTTTATTATGTTAGTGTTATTATATTTCCTCAAGAATTTTTGATTTCTTTTCTTTATATTCTTCTTCAGAAATCATACCTTTTTCTTTAAGTTCGTCCAATTTTTTAATTCTTTCTTCAATAGAAGTAGCAGGAACTTGCTCTTTTGTTTGAAATAAGTTTGTTTTATCCAAAGTTAAATCTCTTGTGCGTTTTTTGATGATACTTTTGAATATTGCTGAAGCAAGAATTGAGAAAGCTGCAGCCAAAATAAACAAAGTTAAAACAAATTTTGAATTAAACAACCAATTAGCTCCAAAAACAACACTATTTCCATTAAAACTAATAGAAAGAATTAAAATAGAAAGCCAAACATCAACAATCAAATTACTTACATACATTATAATTTGAAAAGCAAAGTACTCTTTTTTAAATGTTACAATATTAGAAACAACTAAATTAATTAATGAAGTTTGAATTGTGATAAAAATAGTTATTTTTGTATAAGTCCATATTCCTATTAATGAAGATGCATCTCCTGAATCATTGATAAGTGATTCAATAAAACCCTGTCCAATAAAAATGAAAACAATCCAAAGCAAACAAGAAAGCCCTGTAAACCCTAAAATTATGTAAGCATAAATGTTCTTTTTATCTTTAGAAATCATTTTTGCTGCAGTTAAGCAAGATATACAACCAAAAGCAATAACACCCAAAATTAGCATTAAATCAACAGTAAAGCGGTTTAATTTTAATGTTCCTGTTATCCCAAGAACTAAAATTCCAACAACAATAAACGCAAGTGCAATAGGTATTATTGTCATTATTTTTTCTATTTTAGATTTTTTAAGCATAAATAAAATCTCCTTTATATATTACCATTTAATTTTACTATATAATAAAACAATTTGTAAAGTTATTTTATATTTTTATACTTACCTTATTAAAATATTTATGGAAAATCTACAAAAGATTGTAAAATAATTGTTTTTTATCAATTTTTTTAGTACAATATATAAAGAGGTGTTAATGGATATTTTTAATTCTTGGTTAGTTAAAGATTATATTGCCCATAGAGGTTTTCACGATGCATCTAATCCTGAAAACTCGCTTGGCGCTTTTGTTAGAGCAATTGACGAGGGTTATGCAATAGAGATTGATGTTCAACAAATAGCCGATGGAACAGTTATTGTTTTTCACGATTATTCTCTTTCACGTATGACAGGGAAAGATGGTTACACAAAAAATTTATTAAAGTCAGAACTAAGCGATTATAAACTTTCTAAAACTGAATTTTGTATTCCCACATTAACTGAAGTTCTTCAGTTAGTTGATGGACAAGTTCCTTTGCTTATTGAAATTAAAAATGAAGGAAAAGTTGGAGATTTGGAAAAAGCTACTTACAATTTACTTAAAAATTATAATGGGGAGTATGCTGTGCAATCTTTTAACCCTTATTCTCTTGAATGGTTCAAGATTAATGCACCAAAAGTGCTTAGAGGTCAACTCTCCTCCTATTTTAAAGGAGCACACTTGTCTTTTATAAAGAAATTCGCTTTAAAACGTATGCTTTTAAACAAACGTGTATCCTGCCCTAACTTTATATCATATAACGTGCAAAATTTGCCTAATATTTATGTAAAACGTTACAAAAAATTACCACTTTTAGCTTGGTGTGTACGCTCACAAACTGAATATATGAACGCTGTCAAATATTGTGACAATATCATTTTTGAAAATTTTGAGCCAAAAATTTAAATAATTTTTTATAACAAGACAATCGAGTATAAAATACCAATTTTGCTCTATAACTGAAACTAATAAAAGATGTAAATTGTTTTGCTTGAAGCGAGTTCTACGTAGCTAAGAAGAGCATAAGGATAATTAAAATTTAAATAAGCACAAACATTTGTGTTAATTAATACATTAACATTTATTAATATATAATAGTTTTTGTTCTATTATTAAAGAAATGGACCCAAAAATCAAACTTTTTGGAGTCCATTTCTCTATCTAGGAAATTTCACCAGTTTTAATGTCATTATTCTTATGCAAGTGTTAATTGTTTTAAATTAGAAGAAATTGCAATTTAAAGCAATATCTTACATATTGAAAACCTCTCCGTCAAACTTCGTTTGCCACCTCCCCTTGGCATGGGAGGAAAAATTCCTTCGAAGTATACTCTTCGCCAAGTGGCCTTTATTTTATATTATTTTAAAATTAATCCTTATCCCCCCTCTAGATGTAAATGCAACATCTACTGCAAAGCGTAAACAATCATTTACTAAAAAACCTCCATAATTAACCAAGTTTTGACTCTCGCCTCTCATTGGCAACAGAGGAAAAACTTTCAATTAAAAAAACCACCTTCGAAGTATACTCTTCGCCAAGTGGCCTTTATTTTATATTATTTTAAAATTAATCCTTATCCCCCTAGATGTAAATGTTTTGCTTTAAGCGAGTTTTACGTAGCATTTTCGCCCGTACTTTAGGTGGGCAAAAATGCGAAGTGTAAAGCGTAAGCAAACATTTACATCTTTTTATTTTCTGTTAGCGATAGATTTTAAAATTTCTTCTTTAGATAGTTCTTTATTTGCAACTTTAAAGCCCTCTCGTTTTGCTTCAGAATAAGCATTGTAATTTTCAAAATGCATACATACAACTTGGTCACGTTGTTTTTCTTCAAAAATTTCTTTTAGTTCGTCTAAAAGTATGTGAATGCGTTTTGGGTAATCTCTTAGTGAACAATCTGTATAAATTATGTCATCTTTTTTTAACTTTTTAGCAATTTTCTTTAAATATGATGGATCGTTATGATCACCAGTGTAATAAATTACTCTATTCTTAAAATGTAATTCTATTGCATATGATGTTAAAATTTTTGAATGTTTAACTTTTATTTCTTCTATTTTAACCAAATCTGTTAAAACATCTTCCATCATATCGCCGTAAACAAATTCATAACTTTCTTCTGCTATACCAACAGATGTTAAATAATCTCTTAAACTCTTTTCTTGGGTTTCTGATTCTTCAGAATTTGTTATTACAATGTTAGGTATAATACCTTTAATTTCATTTAAATATGCAATTAAAGAACCCAAACTACCAATATGGTCATCATGATTATGAGTAATAATAATATATACATTCTTTACATCATCCAACAGATTTACTTCTTTTATTCTTGAAAACACAGTTTCACCACAATCTATTAAAAGTAAAGTATCATCCTCTTTTATAAATGCAGCGGTATTGCCCATTTCATTATTAAAAGCACTTCCAGTACCAATAAATTTTAACATTTAAATATCCTCCTTAAATTTTTTTCGTGTTAAATTTTTTTCTTTTCCATTTTTGCTAGGAACATAGTAAATTTTATCTTTTAACTTGTCTGGCAAGTATTGTTGTTTCACATACCCTCCATAATCGTGAGGGTATTTATATGAAACTTTAGGTCCATTAATGCTAGGATGATTTTTTAAATGATTTGGAATATTGTCATCCATAACATTTTCAGCATCATATTTTGCCAAATTTAAAGCATGCACAACCGAATTAGATTTTTCTGCTTCACAGGCATAAATAATAGCATGCGATAAAGGAATTAATCCTTCAGGCACTCCCATTTTTTCAACTGCATACATTGCTGAAGTAGCTAAAAGCAAAGCATTACTATCGGCCATTCCAATATCTTCAGAAGCATGTGCAACAAGCCTTCTTGCAATAAGCATTGGATCACAGCCTGCTAGTATTAAACGTTGACTATAATATAATGCAGCATCAGTATCACTACCTCGAATACTTTTACAGAACGAACTTAGTATATCATAATATTGAGTTTCGTCAATAGATAAAGCTTTTTTTTGTATTGATTGCTCAGCAACCTGTAAATCAATAACAATTTCCCCATTAGAATTTTTTTCAGTTGTTTTTACAGCGAGTTCAAGAGAATTTAATGCCATTCTTACATCACCTGAACTTGCCCAAGCAAAATGTTTAAGTGCATCTTCCTTAACAATTAAGTTTAAGTTTCCAAGACCTTTATTTTTATCTGTAATTGCTCTTTTTAAACATTCAATAACATCGCTATCTTGTATTGGTTTAAACTCAAAAATTCTACAACGCGATACAATAGCTCTGGTCATACTTGTAAACGGATTTTCAGTTGTTGAACCAATAAAAACAATACTCCCGTCTTCAATAGCCGATAAAACTGAATCACTTTGTGATTTATTCCACCTATGACATTCATCAAGAAGTAAATAAGTTTGTTTGCCAAATTGTATTTTATTTTTTTTGGCTTCAGCAATTATTTCTTTTGCGTCACTTACTCCACTTGAAACCGCATTGAGTTTTCTAAATATACCATTCATATTGTTTGCTATAATATTCGCGAGGGTGGTTTTCCCTGTCCCCGGCGGACCATAAAAAATACAACTTCCAACCTCACCCATTTCAATGGCTCGGCGAAGAAGCATATTTTTTCCAATGATATGCTGTTGTCCGACAAATTCAGAAAGAAATTGAGGACGCATACGTTCCGCAAGTGGCACTCTACTTTCCATAACCAAAGATATTATACATCATGTGATATATAAATTCAATAAAAATAACAATGAATTTTATAGTAAGTTAAAATTTTAATGTATATGAAAGCGCATCTGCGGGTTTTCGTTTTGCTATTTTTTTAAAGCAGGGGCTTCCATTAATTTTACTTAATTCCAAATATTTTTAAATGAATCCAATTTCGATTTCTTTAATATTTTACCAACCAAATTTCCACTATTTTGTGGCATCAACTTATACAAAATATTTAGCATTTTTGCATCAAATCCGATTATGGCTCTTGCTTTTTTATGCTTTATATTTTTAATAATTTTGTTTGACATTTTATCAACAGACATACTAAATCTGTCAACTATTTTTTTATCTTGACAATTTATAATTTCATTTCCAAATTCTTTATTTTTAAATAAATTGGTCTTGGTAAATCCAGGCATAATTGTACAGACATACACTTTTTCCCTTAATTCACAATGTAAAATTTCACTAAATGTTTCAAGAGCGGATTTACTAGCCGAATATATAGATGTACCCGGCATACAACACAAAGCGGCAGCACTACTTATGTTTATAATCGCAGGATTACTTGATTTTTGAAGCAAAGGCATTAATGCTTTAATAGAATAAATGGCGGAAAAAAAGTTTGTTTTAAAAACTTTATCAATATCATTTTCATTTATATTTGAAAAAGAACTAAAAGGCATCATGATTCCTGCATTGTTTATCAAAATGTCAGGTTGAAAATTTATTTCAAGCAAATGCTCATTTAAATTATGCCAGTTTTGGCTTAAACAAACATCCATTGCATAATAATCAAAATAATCAGAAAACTCATTTAAATCATTTTTTAGATTTATTAAATTTTGTTCTGTTCTTGAAATGCCAATAATTTTGCAATGATATTTTTTTATTAATTTTATAGTCAGTTCTTTACCAATCCCACTTGAAGCACCCGTTAAAACTATATTTTTATCAAATAACCAATTCATATTTATTTCTCTACAACTAATTATATCACTTTTGTTAATTTATCAATAACAAAATTTAAACTTATTTTAAAATTTAGGCGTTTTTTGCAAATGTTTAAAAAAATTGTTGACAATGTAAATAAAACTATGTATACTAACGGAGTAACAATTTGAGTAGAAAAAAAATATGTTACTTATGCGGGAGTGGCTCAAGTCACAAAAGCGTTGCCTTGCTTTACGGCAATTGGAATGTGGGCAGTGCTTTGGAGTAAACCATTTCTTGCCATTTGCTTGTCAAGGCAAATAAAAATTTTTGACAAAATTACTTATGCGGGAGTGGCTCAGTGGTAGAGCGTTGCCTTGCCAAGGCAAATGTCGCGAGTTCGAATCTCGTCTTCCGCTCCATTAACCATACGTGACATTTGCCGTATGGGGTCCCCGAAAACAGTTGTTGTTTTTGGGGAGCAAAGAAAAGCAACTTAAAATTGATGTTTTTGCTTCATTTATAGCAAAAACGAAAAAATTAGTTGACTTTTCGGAGCAGTCGCGAGTTCGAATCTCGTCTTCCGCTCCATTAACCATACGTGACATTTGCCGTATGTGAATTCCAGAAATTTTTTTTGGAAGTAGGCGCGAATAATTCTCGCCTTTCTACTTTAAATAAACAAAAAGAGGAAATGTTAGGATTTTTCAAATCTTGCGTATGCTAAATTTGGTACCTTCGCCAAGTGGTAAGGCCAGGGTCTGCAAAACCCTTATCCCCAGTTCAAATCTGGGAGGTACCTCCAAAATAATTTGCCGATGTGGCGGAATGGTAGACGCAAGGGACTTAAAATCCCTCGGTAGCAATACCGTGCCGGTTCGAGTCCGGCCATCGGCACCAAAACGAGTTATAAAAGCTCGTTTTTTTATTGAATACACTCTGATTTATTGTATCGTTTTCATATTGACCAAAAAAAACATCGCTTATATACGATGTTTTTAATTCCATAGTTAATTTCAGTTTATCTGCTTAAATCATTGTTTTTATCATTTAATAAAAAACTGAATTCATTTTTTTGTTCATAAGTTTTATCTTTTTTTGTTTTTGTATCAATTAACTTTTCATCAAGTGTTTTTGGTACGTTTAATGAATTATTATATTCTTCAATCAACTTATCTATCTCACCGGATTTAAGCATTTTTTTGAAACGTCTATAAGTGATTCTATCAGTAGTAATTTCATTTATAATATCATGTACTTTCCCAGTCATTAAATAAATTGTTGGTGCTATAACCAATGCTCCAAAAAACAAAGTATAGTATGCAGCAGTAAAATTAAATAAACCTAACACGCCACTTGCTAGTGCAAATATTATACTAGAAATGCCAAACACTTTTCTTGCACGTTTAGATTTTTCATATCGTTGTTTTAAACCAAGATATTTATAAATAAAAAATAATTTTTCATCTTTAGATAACTCAATCTTTTTTTTCATATTATCCCCTGCTTGCCTTTATTAATATTTTAACTTACATACTATTGTTTGTCAATAGGCAATGCTGATTTTGCGTTTAATAAACTTTTAATAAACAACAGTAAGACTATATCGCTTTAAATGAATTTTTTATATATTTTTCCAAAAAATAATAAATATGAATACTTTTTTAAAAATATTTATAATTTTAAATACAATTTTAGTTATTTTTATGGCATTTTATGAAATAAAAAACTTTAAAAGATTCATTTTTTGGTTTTTTATTATATATATCTTTTCCATTTTTGGTTTCCTTACCTATATTGTTTTTGGCAATGCTTTAAAATTTAAAGCTAAACAAAAATTAATTATAAAACAATTGAAAACAAAAAATTACTTAAAAAAAATTGATTATTTAAAAAATAATGATACTAATTTGACAAACTCAATATACAAATTCACTAATAAAAATTTTGGAAGCAAAGCCTATACAAACAATTATATTAAAACTTTTTTAAATGGTCAGGATTTTTTGCTTGATTTAATTAAAGAGATAAAAAAAGCTAAATATTTTATCAATATGGAGTTTTATATATTTTCAGACGATGAAACGGGAAAAATAATTGCTAATGAATTAATTATTAAGTCAAAACAAGGAGTTGTTGTTAATATTGTCTATGATGCATTTGGTTCCAAAAAAACTTCCAACAAATTTTGGGAAAAGTTAAAAGATGCCAATATAAACGTTTATCCATTTTTCCCTAGTCCTATAAAAAGAGAATTTTTTAATTTTAAAGTAAATTACAGAAATCATCGCAAAATAGTCATTATTGATGGACAGTTGGCGTACACTGGGGGAATCAATTTAAGAAATGACCATATGGGCAAAAGTAAACATTTAAAACCTTGGAGAGATACTCAAATAAAAATTATAGGAAGCGCTATCTATCCGATTGAAAATATTTTTATTAATGACTATTTAATTTCCAGTAAACAAGACTTTAACGAAGAACAAATTAGTTTTTATTTCCCTAAAATAAGTAACAAAAATAATATTACTTTACAAGTTCTAAACAGTGGACCTGAAAAGGAAAAACCCGCCATTTATGAAACATATTTAAACATTATTAATTCTTGCAAGAAATATCTTATCATTGAAACCCCATACTTTATTGTTAAATCAGAAATGATTAATGCAATTAAAAATGCTATGCTAAAAGGTGTTAATGTAAAAATCATCATTCCCAAAAAAGGAGATAAAAAAATGGTGTATGGAGCGACATTGTATCATTTAAAACAATTGCTTAATGCTGGAGCAAAAATATATCTTTATCCAAATTTTATCCACTCAAAAGTTTTGATTACCGAAAATGTTGCAAGCATAGGTACTTGCAATTTTGATAACAGGTCTTTTTTCTTGAATTTTGAAAACACTTGTTTATGCTATGACAAGAAATTTATATTTAAGCAATTAAGTTTTATTAAAAATGACATAAAAAACTCTGTTACACTTACAAGCAATAAATACAAACGATTGAAAGCAAAAAATATTTTTGTCATCCTTTTTTATAAAATTATCTCAAAATTACTCTAATTTATTGAAATATTATTAAAAAACTCAATTTATTGAATACTTAAATCTTTTTAATATTTTTAATAACTTAATTTATTTATACTTTAATAAATTTTTGATATTTTAAGATATTTTAAGGTATTTTAAGATGTTTTAAGTTGTTTTAAGTTGTTTTAAGTTGTTTTAAGTTGTTTAAAAAAAACTTGCTTTTTATTTGAAAAAGCAAGTTTTTTAGAGTTTGACATCCTTATTTTTTACTCTCCTGCCAAGGAGAGGTGGATTGCATTTATGCAAGACGGAGAGGTTTTGGATTGGTTGATTAATTTAATTGAACCTCTCCGTCAAAAATACAATTTTTGACACCTCCCCTTGGCAGGGGAGGAAAACGTTTTAACACTTTTTACGTATTTATTTTTTTTGATTGGTTGATTAATTTAATTGAACCTCTCCGTCAAAAATATAATTTTTGACACCTCCCCTTGGCAGGGGAGGAAAACGTTTTAACACTTTTTACGTATTAAACGTTTCAAATTGATATTATACTTTAAGTTTCCGCTAGTGGTTATGCCTCCTCTACTGCGGATGAGCCAGATTGAAATTCAATTATAACATAGTAAGATTTACCTTTAATTTTCAATAAATACTTTTCACCGCTAATTAATGCATTATCAGAATTATCAATTGTTATTGTAGGTGTTTTAGTTGTTGTTTCGTTTATTGTTGTATCTACCACTTTATAATTTGTTGCCTCTTTTGAGCCTAATGTTATGTCAGTCTTACTTAAATTTTCAAATGTAAGTGTTTCACTTCCTTCACTTGTTGGTACAAGTGGAACATAATCTTTAATGTCGATTGTGTATAATTTCTTGGTTGTTCCACTCGATTCACCTGTTTCACTCACCGCTACTGCATTAAGAGTTTCTACTTTTCCAAATGTTATGTAAGCTGATTTGTTTTTAACTTTCAACAAATACATTTCTCCAATTATCAATTCATTATTCGTGTTGTCAATTGTGATTGTGTGTTTGCCGTTTTCGTAGTTATAGTTGGTTATTTTAGCTGAGCCTAAAGAGATGTCCGAAAGTGTAATGTTTGAAGTTGAGCTAGTTTCATCTGCTGTTAAAGCAATTGAATCATTACTAGTTTCATTTTTTTGTTCACTCGTTAATAAATTTGATAATACGCTTTTTGACTCGGCAAGCAACGTTGCTTTATTTGAAGAGTTTAAATCAAATAAAGCAAGTTTTTTGTCGGTTTTAGCTAAACTATTTGAAGCAGTTTGAGGACTTGTTTCAGTTGGAACAAAGTTTGTAATATCCATTGTGTAAGTGTTTTTGTCGCTAGAAACAGTCAAGTTTTTTCCTGAAACGCCTGTAACATTTACAAATGAAACGTAAATTGTTCCAATTGTTATTTTTTTGTAAGTAGCTTTTTTCGTTGTTGAATCATAACTTGCACCATATGTGCAGTTTACTTTGATTGAAATGTAATATTGGTCTGGAATGAAAGCTGAAGTTAATGTAATTGCTCCAGTTTCTTCTTCAATTGTAACCATAGCGTTTGAATCTGGGTTACTTCCACTTGAAGAGTAAACATTTCCTTTTTCAAAAGTAATTTTACCTGAATAGTATTCTGAAACGTTATTTGCGTCAAGAGTTGCAGAATCCAGTTCGCTTATTATGTTTTCTGCAAAAGTTTTGTCTTCTGCACTTGCCAAAATGCTTGAAATTCCAACACCAGCAACCAATTTGAAGCCTTGTGACCATTCGCCTAATTCAATTATTTTTCCAGCATTATCAATTTTTCCATCAGTTCCTACCAAGTCTGTCACGTAACAATAATGCATTGTGCCTGTGTAGGCATCGGATGTGTCCACACCTGTAAATTTTGTTGTTACATTTAATTTTTGGTTGTTTGCGGTTTCAAAGGCATAATTTTTTATACTGTCTTCAGTAACTTTTCCAGTTGAGTCATCAGTAGAAACCTCACCATATTCAGCATACCATACTTTTAAGTTTTTAGTGATTTCTTGGTACATTATGTTATATTTATCATCTGATCCAAAAGCACCTTCAGCATCTAAAAGCGGTTTAAAGTCAGTTGATTGAGCGTAAGAGTCATTATTTTCATAAGCAAGGAGTTTAATGTTTTTTGACTTTTTAACATCATCGCCACTTAAACCATTTACATATGTAGTTCCATTGATTTCACCTGTGAAAAGTTCGATTGTTTTGTTTATAAAATCTATTTCCTGGCTCTCACCACCATCTTTATATGAATATTTATCTAAATAGTCATCGTATTTCTTATCAGAAATTTCAAATAATACAGGACTACTTTCCCCAGACACATTTAATGCGACATGTATTTCATTGACATTTTTACTGTTTGTAATTTGCAAGCGATATATGTTTCCAGTTTTAGCTTCAATTGGACATTTGGTTGTATCCTTACTCACATCGCTAGCTTTTGTTGTTGCAATTTTGCCTGCTGAAAAGGCTGAGGAACTGTTTAGGTTATACATTTGGAATTCAAAGTAATAATCTTGATTTGTTACGCCTGCACCAAATAAAGAATCATTTGCACCTAAAGTTACCAAAGGTTTAATTGTATAAGAAATAGTAGTGCTATTACTAGTAGTTTTCACAACTTCATATTGAGCAATTTGAGATTGTGTAATGCCGTCAGATTTTTTAACTGCATTAATTTGCAATGCAATTCCAAGATGAGTCAAGGTGTAGTCTTTTTCATCTTCGCCTAGTGGTTTACTCATAAATAAGCCATATTCACTTAAAGCTTCCCAAGCGGCATTTTTTTCATCATCAGTTTTGCTTGTATTGTTGATAATTTCCAATTGTGCTTCAGCAAATGCTTGCAATGAATCATAATTTTCATTCACAGCAATTTTATTCAAATCAACTACTGCTGATACTTTTTCATATTGAGTAAGGGTTGGTCTGCCAAGATATGCTTGTTGCTTATAATCATAAACATCAACAAAATGAGCAAGGTCAATTGATGTGTTATCTCTCACAAACACGTTTTGAGGTTGCATTTCCAAACTATATCTTTTGTAAATTGTTAAATCAACTTCAAAAGCGTATTCTTCTGTTGCATCGTCTACTTTCGCCTTGATTTTTATACGAAGTCGGTATGTTTTGTTGTTTGCCCCACTCCATTCTGTTTCATTCAAGAAGCCAAGGATGATTGTTGCATCACTATATGAAACCGTGACTTTGTCAGTAATTGTGCTATTATTATAAGCATAATATGTTCCGTCAATTTTGAATTCTAGTGATGTTATAGCAAATCCAGTTGTTGTGTCAATTGCACCATTACTATTTGTCAATGAAATTGCAATGCCTTCAGATGAGTTGTTTGGTATGTTTTTGTTGTATATGTCAATGCTTTCGTCTTCATATATTTGTTTATTATCAACAACGATTGAAACAATATCTACTTCCGCTATTAGTTCAATGTAATAATTAAAACTTAAGCCATATGGGTCAGTAAAAGTCAATGTTAAATTTTTATTACCAAAGGATGCTTTGTTTAATTTAATAATTATCGCGTTGGTGTTGGTATCTTTGCTAACAACTATGAAAGAACTATCACCATTTACTGCTGGAGCGTTCCAGTTTTGCACTTGGTTTGTTGGTTGGCTTGAATACTTGCCATATGCATAAATGTATTTTGTTTGGTTAAGGCTTGTTAGCGTAAATGAAGTATCCTCACCAGAGTAAGTAAGTTTAAGTGGGTTGGTTTCACTGTTTGGAGTGGAAGTTCCGTCATTGTTGTAAAGTTCATAAATTATATCTGATACAATTTTAACTTTTAATTCCACCTTTAATTTATCATACATAACTGTTATTGTCACTTCTGTATGCTTGTTATTTCCAACATTTGTTTCATTGTAAGCACCGCCAAGTGGCTTTAACATATAGTCATAAATTATGTCGTCTTTTTTAACTGGGTCAATTCTCATCGGTGGCAAATTTGAAGTGTAAGAGCCTAAAGTTAAAGAGAATGTTTTATCACCAACATTATTTAACCAGAATTTGTTTCCTAAATTATCTGAAACATTAAACAATTCCACAAATGAGCGACCGCTTTCTTTTTCATTTGCATTAAGTGTTGGCATTTTGCTTTCAACAAATTCGCCATTTTGATCAACAAATTCACCAAAATTTAGGTCATATTTATATGTTAAATTTGCTGTCCATTTTGTTGAACTTGCGATGTTTGAAGAATTTGAACTAATTTCTTGTTCTATTATTGTTCCCTTTAAAGTAGTTATTTCTTTTTTTGATAAGTCAACATTGCTTAATATGTTTTCATAATATTCTTCAGCAATTTCTGCACCATTATATGTTAAAGTGCAACGAGTTGAAACAGTAAAATCACATTTTGTATAAATAGGTGAATTGCTTGTTCCAGTTTGAACATACACTTCATATATACCATTTTTAAAATTAGCGTATTCGTCTAAGCCAAGTGTCGTTCTAATTTTTTCGCCAGTTCTGTAGTAAACATTTTCAACAAGCTTGGTTTTATATGCATCGCTTTCTTTTCCATACATAAGAGTAACTTGGTCAGGGGCATTTTCAATGGTTGGGAGTGTTACCACAATGTCAAACACGCCAAACACATCGTTGTCACCAACGCCAGCATAAATTGTGGTTGTGTTTTGGATAAAAGCAATTGGAGAATTAGTTGTTACTTCAACAACATAGGTTGCGTAAGTAACATCATTTACTCTTATATCGAAGGAGTATGTGCCTGTGTTTTGGAATGTGTAAGGATTATTGATTTTTTCCTTATAACAATATATATCATAATTTATATTTGTTGTTTGAGAATCTGCTGTTTTTTCAACTACAATTCTTTTTTTGTTTTCAAAAGTTGTACTATCAAAATTAATAGAACCTCCAACTTGGACAAATTCCTTGCTAGTAAATTCACCGTTTACGGTTGGATAATTGAGTGTCACTGTGTACTCTGGGGAAACGCTAATGTTGATTGATTTTGAAGCAATTATGTTTGTTTCGTCCAAAGTTGTAACAGATGATTGAGTACTTGTGTTTTGATCATTTTTTGCAATTGCAAAAGTTATTTGATAACTAGATGTTGACGTGATTGTGCCAATTGAAAGTTTATTATTTTCTTCTTTCCATTGTTGCCATTCATTTGTGCCAAGTTTTACATAGTATAATAAATCTGTAAATTTAGTTGTATCAAAATTGCCAGTTGTGGTTAAATCTGCATCTTTTTTGTCTATGAATAAATTTTTAAAGAAATCACTATAATCTTGACCATTAGAATCTTTAACATTTGCTAAATTAATTTCCCCGCCACTTTCAGTAACATTTAAGCCTATAACATCCTCAGTTAACGCTACAATTCTTTGTTTAATTTCAAAATTTTTAAAAGTGATTGTGAATGAAAGGTTTTCGTCTTCCCCTTTAGTCAATGTTATTGTTAATTTTAAATCAAAAATTGCATTATTTTGACCTTGTGTTAAGTGACTGAAAATTATTTGGTTACTTTCATCATTTACAGTATAGTTATCTACCGCAAAATCTTCTGGTTTTGAAACAGATACTTTATAGCCTTTAAGGGTATCAATTAGACTTGTATCATAACTATAAACAATTGCATTATCCGAATTTGATGACTCCCCAACACCATAGGTTGTTCCTGAATAAAAGTTTGTTATTGAATCATTTACTTCAAATGTGTATGCTGGTTCAACGGTAACAGTTACAGTGGCACAAATGCCATATTGTGTGTAAATTTCAATGGTGAAAGTTGCACCTGTTGGGAAAACTCCCAAGGTTATTTTTTTGGAGTCTACCTCAATTGTACCTTTTTTAATTTCAGTTGAGTCATATATGTCAATTGTTTGTACATTATTATTTGTAGTAGTCGCTTTCGCCACATTGCCGTTTGTATCTAAAACTCTGAAGTATAATTTATTGTTGTATAATGTGTTAGATAAATAATAGAAATATTTAAATGAATCATTGTTTGTATTATCTCCGCCAATAATTATGACGTCATTTGATTTAACTGTGCAAGAATCAACTGTTCCAACTGATGAAACTATAGAGTTTGATTGTTTCATTAATGTCAAATTTTCAATTTCTCCAGCGGAAATATAGTAATAATTTGTTGCACCAGTGTTGGTTAAAACTTTTAATTTTACTCTTACAATGTCGGCTACATTTTTATTTATTTTAACATAAATGTCAGTTATTTTATCATTGGTTGTGGCACTACTTTTTGAAGAAATCGTTACATAATTCGAAAAGTTGTTTTTGTCAATTTCCGCCCAAGTTCCGCTTATGTTTACAACAACTTTTATTGGTTCAATTGTGTAGTTTTTTGTTTCGAAGTCAGCATTTAGATTGGCGCCATTATAAACAAACAAACGTTGCAATTTTGTGCCCAATAGGTTTAATGTTGCAGTGCCAGAAAGTGAGTCAAATGCTAAATACTCCATATTCGGATTTTCAAAAGGTGTGTAACTTCTATTTAACCAGTTTTGGTCGTAGGCGTCACTGCCATAATTGTCAATGTCTGATTTTGGAAGTTCACCATTATTGCTGTTTGGATATGCTACTTTAACCGTTTGTGTTGCTTCTAATTTTACTACAATTGGAATTGAACTGTATGAATTTTTTGCTGAGGAAGTAAGTTGAACATAAACAATTAAATAAGTTTCCGCTCCTACTGGATAAGTTGTAAGTGTTAAATTGCTGTTTTCTGTGGCAGATGTATCCTTTTTACCCGCTTCAATTGTTGCATAACCTTTTGCTGAAGAGCCGTCTTTTAAAGTAACAGTGTAACCATCAGCAAAATTTGCTTGGTTTGTGATTGAGTCCTCACTTGATGTTGTTGCAACATAAGGCATTGTTGTGTTGGTTGTTGCATTATAATCTACCAAGGTTAGGGTGCTGTTTTGTGTTTCTTCATTTATGGTAGGTGTAAAGTATGCAATTCCCGCTTCTTTGTAATATTCTACTAAATTTGAAGTGTTTACAAAAAGTTTGTAAATATCCAAATTTTTGTAAGATAAAGTTGTTTGGGCATTTGGGTCAGCATTTTGACTGCTTTTATCAATAAAATTTACAAAAGGAAATTTAAGTTTACTTATAACAATTAAATATTGATTGGTTATATGTTTTTCATTTACTGTTTGAGTTACTGAAACGTAACAATTTGTGTTTGTGAATAAGTCATTGGTTGTTTGAATTATTTTTGTTATGTTTTCAACAGTATTTGTATAAGTACTTTTAAAGAGTGAAGTATCCTCTCCTTTTTTGTTTGTAATCTTTACTGTAATTTCATTAGCGGTTGCTGTACTTGTGCCAGAGCCAGTGCCTGCCCCCGAAGAAGAATCAGTAAACAATGCTTTAAAGAAATCCTCTATTGAAATGCCATTATTATTGCTATCTTTAAGTTCTTCCCCATTTGTTACTACAATTGCTTTTTCGCCGTTGTAAATTGTGAATCTGTTATCGCTATTTGCCAAGTCTTGAGGCAAAACTTTAATTGTTATGTAAGCATTTGTTCCACCAAGAATAACTTTGGTTTGACTATCTTTTTCACCAATCAAAATTTTAAACTTGATTGTAAGTTCGTTTGTGAAAGAATTGAAAGTGAATTTTATTGTTGTATTAGTATTATCATGTGAAATTTCATTTGTTGCAATTGTTCCATTATCAGCTGCATAAACTGTTGGACTTCCTAAATCAATTGATAAGTCGCCTAAAATAGGATAGCTTTCTAACTTACCCTCATTTCTTGTTAAAATGTCACCTAAACTCACGTTTAGAGTGTTGCCTTCAAGATTTTTTGTTATGGTTTCTGATTTTACTGTTATGTTGTTTAAAACCTTAAATTGCAAAATGTTGTTTAAATCACCAATGCCAGGGTTTGCGTCTTTTTCTAATGCTACATTTGTTAATGTTATGCTATGAGATGTGTCCGCCGTCCAGTCATCAAAAGAAAAGGTAAATGAATATTCGTCATTTGTTTTAGCAGTACCTACACTACATGTTCCATTTTTGTCTTTTCTATAATAGATGTCGCCATTGTCACTAGTAGGTTTAATAATTTTAAATGAAACTGTGTATGTTAATCCCGCATAAATATTGTATTTTCCATTTGACATTGTAAGGGGTTCTGTAATGCTTGAGTCACTACGCGTTACAGTCAAGTCGTCAACACTAACAACAGGATTTAATATTAAAGTAACTGGTTGAGTTATGCCTAAATCATAATTTACATAAAGAAGGTCAAGGCTAACTGACTCCGCAAGGTTTTTGTTTAAAGTAAGGAAGGTCAAACCACTGTTGATGTCGATTGTGTTGCCTTTAGTGAAAATTGCATTAATTTTTGTAACGGTGTCCTCGTTTGCCGGTTTTATAGTAAGTGAAATAGAAGCATCACTATTAGGGGCTGTCAATGTATAGTCCATTTTTAAAAGTTCATCGAATTTGATTGTGTCTGCGTCATTCTTTGTTTTTGTTAAAGAAATAATTTGTTTTGTAAAAGTCCATTTAGAACCGCTATTATTATATTCAAAAACATTTTTTTCATTAACTATTACTTTCGTTACATAACCAGAATCTTCAACCGCAAAACTAATGCTATCTTTTACTTCGTATTGGTCTGATGTTCCAAGGCATAGGTCAATGGTAACATTTCCTGCTCCAATAAAGTTTACAAATTTATCTCCTTGTATTGTTGCAACACTTAAATTATTGCTTTTTAGGAACCATTGTGCGGTTGCGTCTTCATTTCCTAAGAAATTTTTAATACTAACCAACAAACAACCATTTGCATCTGAAATTGTTAATTCAATTTTTGTGTTATTTAAATAATATGCCTTTTTGTAGCCAGTGACTATATTACTACTTTTTATTTCTGTTGTTTTAACTGTTATATAATCGGCATCTTGCAAAACTTCGACATTGCCGTTACTGTCCGTAAAAGCAAAAGTTGCTGTGCTTGCGGTGTTTTTTAATATGGTTGCAACATAATAAGATTCATTATCATTTTTAATTGTAATTGGGAAAAGATAATCATTTCCGTCAATTGTGTAAACAAAATAGAATCTAACGTTTGTATCAGTTGTTACATTTGTTGTTGATATATTAAACAACAAACCATCGGTGCTTTCAGTGTAAGTAAAAGTAACATAAGAAGTAACATTGTTTTTGTCTGTTCTTGCTGAAATTTTTAATGAGCCGTTAATAGTAGCGGTTTTAATTTTGTCATAGTCTGTCACATCGCTGCTATTAATTTGCAATGACAAAACATTTTCTGCATTTTGGGCTAGTTTTAATTGCTCATCTACTACGCCTGCTTTTGTTGTATCCTTTATTTGTAATTCGCCTGTAACCTTTGAAAATGAACTAGTAAAACCGATTAAAAGAGAGGATAAATTTTCAATTGCACCATTTTTTGATGCTGAATATTTTATAAAAGTATACAAGCCGTTTTCTTTTTCTACTTTTCCAAGAGCGTCAGTTTTTAAAGTTGCAAACATTACTTTTACTGCAAAATCTGGAATATTTTCACCTTTAAGTTTTAAAATGTTGCCATCAAGTTCGTATAGTTTTTTAGTTATTCCGTTTAAAGAATAATTATTGCCTTCATCATTCGTATAGAAATAAGTGGAAATTGAACTATTCTTTGTGTCATCTGTGTACAAGAAAAATTTATATGTTTGGAATTTATTGTCAGTTGGAATGTTGATTAATTTTGTTAAGTCAATCTCTTTGTTGTAAGTGTAATTTTTTAAAGATTCTGACTCATCCTCTTTAATTGTTCCATTCATATCAATTATGCCTTTCAAATTAACAATTCCTAATTGCAAAGCATTTAAATTGTTCCAAGAAACAACTTCTTCATTTGCAGTTGCGTCTTTTAATGTGAAAGTTAATGAGATGTCAGTTTGTACAATGTTTTCGTCTGTTATTTTTCCACTTGTGGTTTTGAAATAAACTAAAACCGCACGCAAGTTGTTTGTGACAAATGAGTTTGAATAAATTTGCCAATATGCGTTGTTATAATTATCAGAAGAACCTACCGGGAAATAATACGTTTTACCAGCATATTCGACAGTTTTATAATTATCTTTATCTACAAATTCAATTTCAGTAGCATCTTCCCAATTGTTTACGTTTGTGTTTTTTTCGAACCTTAATCCTAATTTAAAAATTCTGTTTTGCAAGTTAACACTACTTGCATTGTTTTTTAAGTCAATTTTTAAGTAAGAAGTAGTGTCAGAGTTTGTTCCGTCTTTCAAAGCATAAATGGTGTGAACTGAGTTTGTATAAAAACTATTGATTGTGCCTTTTGCGTCAATTTGATTTACATCTACATTTTCAACAGAGAAAGTTAAGTTTCCTTTATCCACTTTTTTATCTGCTAATAAATTTCCTTGTTGGTTATGAAGATTTTCAAGTACAACCAAAAGGTCGGTTGATGTTGACGCTTGTTTTGTTTCGTTTTCAATTTGTGAATTGAAGAATGTATAAGAATACAAACTTGCATCAACTTTGCCACTTACCCAATTGTCATCCGTTTTTACTTGAAGTTTATAAATGTTTGTTCCCGGAACTCTATCAAGTTTGTTTAAGTATGATGTTTCTTCTTCAAACGTATAGTATTTTAAATTGTTTGTAAATTCAGTGTTTAATGTGTTTAAAAAACTTGTAAATTGAGTTAAGTCTGCATTTGTGCTTGAAAGATTTATAATTTGCAAATATGCATTAATAATTTCTTGAAAATTTAAATTATTTTTTTCAAATAAATTATTTAATAAATTAATTTGTGAAGAATAATCTAAATTTAATTCTGACATTTTTGCTATTATTTGGTTATAATATTCAACAAATAAATTGGTTGAAGAAATTTTTGAATATTTATATGCACTCCTTGCTGGGTAATATTTTAAGCCTATATAAAACGTGTCACCTAAACTTAACTTTAAATCTTCTTTTGTTGTTTTTGCAAGTTGAGAATTTTCAACTGATTTAAATGAATCTAAAAAGGTAAGTTTGCCATCACCAATGTTTTCAGTGTTGCCATTTAACAAAACCAATTCAGTTTTATAAACAGGAACATCAACATATACTGTTGCTTTATCATAAACCGTTGCCAAACTTTCTGAAGTTGCAACTATGTTTGAAATACCACCTTTTATCCAGTCGTTCCCTTCCGTTTCTTGGTCCTTGGTTAAGAAGAGTTTTACATCAAAAGGAACATTCAATTGTGCTTTTTTTGGTATAATTATAACGCCATCGGTAATATAATCTTTCCCGTATGTATTAAAAGTTGTGCCTTTTTCAAATGAAAGAGTAATTGTTGTTGCGGTAACATCTTCAGTTTCGGTGGTGATTTTAATTTTAAAATCACCCACCACTTCGTACTCCTCATATTCAAACGCTATGCTTTCAGGATTAATTATTTTTGGATTAAAATCACCTTTTAAAAACTTAATCCCAAAAACTGCACCAACAACCACAATTATTGATGCAAAGCATATTCCAAAAATAGCAAAAAATCTTTTCATAAAAAATGCTCCTAATAATTTTAAATAATAAGTATTTATCAATTTATTGAAAATAAAATTTAATTATTTTTTAATTTAAAATTAATCTTTAAAAATTAAAATAAATTTTATTACAACAATTTTTTCAATAATTCATTTTTAGTATAACTTTATTGTTCACAAAAAGTCAATTAAATATTAATTTAATTAGTGTATTTTTAAACAAAACATCGTCAAAAAATTAAATAAGGTCAATGTTGACAAAAAACATCTTTTATAGTATACTATAAACAACTAATTTGGAGGTTTTGGTTTTATGCAAAGTTTTAAAATAAAATGTTTAGATAATAACGCCCAAACACTTGGACAACAAGAGGTGTCTTTTTCTGAAAATTCTGCGGACAATCACAAAATAAGTTTTTTAGACAAAGATGGAAATTGCCCTTTCTTTTTGGACTTAGAGGCAAATGAATTGGCACTTGACAACTCAAACGGCGATTTTAGTGCAATAACAAAAGAAAAAGGCATTGCTTTAATTAAAATAAAAAATGTTAAAATGGATTACGAGGAAAATATAACATTTACTTTTGAGGGTTCTGATGTTGTTTATAAAATCTCCGCAAATAACCTTGAAACAAAAAAAGGTTCTGATTTTGTGCCTGTAAAAAAATTTGATAAACCACTTAGTATCATTCTTCCAGCAACATTATTTAGTGATATTCAAAATGAAAAATTAGATGTTAATGGCTTTCCATTCCAAATGTTTGACGTTTTAGAAAATAACAACTTAGGTGTTGACACTTTTAAATCTTCTAATAAATTATTAAACTTAATCAAATTTAACAACAATTTGTTTATTGGAAGAGGCAAAAAATTAATTCCAATTAACATAAATGACCAACATTTTTATAAAAATGGCGACCAGTCTATTTTAGGTTTTACAACTGGAAAAAATATTGGAATGGGTGGAAAACAAGTTTCAGGAATTGCTTTTGAACTTCCAGAAAACGAACTGTTGGAAGTTGCTAAGTTTTTAAATGGTAACACAGAAACAAAGTTTAAAACAAAAGAAGATTATGATAAAAATGAGATAGGATACAAAATGGTTAGAAAACAATCAGACTTAACGAAAGTTATAAACAAATCAACAAAAAACGCTGTAACTGTACAAGAAGGTGAAAAAAAAGACTATATAAAAGAAGAAATGTTTTATGATGATAACAAAAAGAAATCAATAAACACAACAAACCTAACTCCAGAAAATAATAATGGAAAGGTAGTTTCAAACACTTCTGAAGATGATAACAACAATGGTACAGCAAAAGCAAAAGAAAATGTAAGCGATTCAAGCAACGTAACAGCAAAAGAATCTGAGAAAGCAAGCATTGGCAACAATAGCAAAGCAGATAAAGTTGATGAAAAAAATGACTCAAAATCTGTTGACGGAAAAACCACCAGCGATAAAAAAGAAGATAAAAAAGAAGATAAAAAACCCGAAAAGAAAACTGCAACCATAACTTCTTCTATATTTGGTGTTGCAGCAGCATTTATAGGCGTTGGTTTGATTTCAGGCGTATTTTTATCACCTATTGCTTGGTTCTTGTTTTTCTTTATGGCATTGTTAAGTGCAAGTGGTGCTACTATTTCAATCGCTTATGACGATGTAAAGAAAGAAAAATTATCAAAAGAAGAAAAAACAAAACAAAAAATCAATAAATTAGAGAAAAAAATTGATAAATTGATTGATAAGAATAAATCTGACATATCAAAAGATAAAAAATTAAAAAATGAAAGAAAAATAGAAAACCTACAAAATAAAATTAACACTCTAAATTCACCAAATGCTTCAAAAGAAAGCAAAAAAATAAAATCTAACGAGAAGAAATCAGATATTAAAATAGTTGAAGAAATCAAAAAAGACGTTAAAAAAGCAACAAATAACAATGAAGAATTAAACAAAGAAGAAATAATGCCTTCACTAGACCAAGATTTGAGTGAAGAAAAATTTGAAGAAAAAAACAAAGAAATTACAAAAAACCCAAAACGTACACAAACACCTGCCGAAAAGCAACAAGAAATGCTTGAAAAAAGTAAATTTGTGCATCAAACTTTAAAAAGTGCAACATCTATACCTCCTAAAAGCATTGATGAATATTCTAATTTGGTAACTAAAGTTAACGATTCAATTTCTATGTTTACTAATTCAGAATATTGCAACGATTTAGGAAATAGTGAAAAAGATTTCTTCCAATCTTGTGTTAATTATCAAAACGCATACATTGCTGAAGAAAGTTCTAAAAATGGATTAGAAGAAGCTAAAAGCAATAAGAGTGAAGAATTATCAATTTATGAAGAAGATTATAAAACAAGTAAAGTTTTATTGAATAACGAATTGAATAATTTGTTCAATGCCAGTGAAAAATACATTAAAGATAGAACTATGCTCTCCCCTATTCAAAACAATCAAATTGAAAAATATCAAGCACAAGATTTAGAGAAATAGTGTTGCAGTTTGAAAAACTTTACAAAAGGTCAAATTTTTAATTATTATAGTTTGATATAATGAACTATTTAATTAGTGCTTTTAAATCATAAATTTGCTATAACCAAGCATGAATATGTTAAAAAAACACAAAATTGAGTTAATTTGCTCGATTTTGTGTTTTATTTTATGTAATTTTTTGGGAACATTAAAAATTTATTTTAAATTAAATGCAACTGTTCGATAGTATTAAAATTCAACCGCCTTTAAAGTCGACCTAACAAAAGACATCGTTTTTGTTTAACAAAAAGGGCTTACGTTTATGTAAGCCCTAAACTTCAACTTTTGTTGAAGTTTCGATGTCTTTTATCAATTAAACATTTTATCAACCAATTGCTTTACAATTGCACCATTTGCTTTACCTTGAGTATTTTTCATTACATAACCAATGATAAAACTAATAACTTTTGGGTCTGTTTTTAAATCCTGAACCGCTTTTGGATTTTCTAGTTTGAATTGTTCTAATATTTTTGCAATTTGTTCTTCGGTAATGCTAGAAATTAAGTTCATTTCTTTTGCAATTTGCTCTGGATTTTTATTGGAAGAAATAACTTGTTCCATCACAATTAATCCGTTTGATTTTGTGAGTTTTTTGTCTTCAACCATTTGTATAATCGTTGTTAAGTCTTTTTCATTTATTGGGAAAGTTAAATCTTCACCATCTTTAACAATTCTTAATACATCTGTCACTATCCAGTTGCTAATTTTTTTAGGATTATTATAAATTTTAACACAATTTTCAAAATAATCTGAAATATATTTGCTTGAAGTTAAAATTAATGCGTCAGGCTTTGATATTTGATAGTCGTTTATATATGTGTTTCTTCTTGTTTGAGGAAGAGTTGGGATTTCTGCTTTTACCTTTTCAATATCCTCTCTTGTTATTATCATTGGCAAAATATCTGGGTCTGGGAAATATCTATAATCCTGTGCTTCTTCCTTTGAACGCATTGTGAAATTTTCGCCTAAGTTATCATCCCACTTCCTTGTTTCTTGTAAAACGACTCCTCTATTTTCTAAAACTTCTTTTTGACGTTCTATTTCATAATTTATTGCTCTAAACACACTTTTAAATGAGTTTAAATTTTTCATTTCTGTTCTGGTGCCTAGTTTATCGCTTCCTTGTGGCTTTAATGAAAGGTTTACATCACATCTCATTCCACCTTGTTCCATTTTACAATTTGCAATATCAGCAAATATCAATGCTTCACGAATTTTTTTCAAAAACTCGTCAACTTCTTCTGCTGAATGAAAAACTGGTTCTGTAACTATTTCAATAAGAGGTGTACCACCTCTGTTGTAGTCAACTAAAGTTCCAACCGCTCTTGAAATGTGGTTTAGTTTTCCAGCATCTTCTTCCAAATGAATTCTATTTAATGCCTTAAACTCACCATTTTCAAGTGTAATTCCACCATTTAAACAAATTGGATAAACCAATTGAGAAATTTGATATGCTTTTGAAAGGTCGGGATAGAAATAATTTTTTCTTTCCATAACCGCATACTCATTTATTTGACAACCAAAGCACAAACCTGCTTTTATGCACAATTCAACTGCTCTTTTATTTATAATTGGCAAAGCACCGGGCATACCTGTACAAACTGGGCAAGTGTTTTTGTTGTGTCCTGCTCCAAACTCATTTTTGCAAGAACAAAATACCTTTGTGTTTGTTTTTAATTCAGCGTGAATCTCAAGACCGATTACTACATCATATTCCATAAATTTCCTCCTTAAAAACATACTTCGCAACATCGTATAATACTTTTTCTGAATTGTTTTTACCCATTAATTGTAAACCTAAAGGCATATTGCTATCTTCATCTTTTCCATATGGTACGCTTAATGCTGGTATGCCTACAATTGAAGCGGGAACGGTGAAAAGGTCTTCTAAATACATACTAACAGGGTCTAAAGATTTTTCCCCTAATTTAAAGGCTTTGCCTGGTGTGGTTGGTGTGATTATCACATCACAATAAGAAAAAGCACTTTCAAATTCTTTTTTTAATAAAACTTGCAATTTTTTTGCTCTTTTATAATAAGCATCAAAATAACCGCTTGATAAAACAAAGTTTCCAAGCATAATTCTACGTTTAACTTCATCGCCAAAGCCTTCGCTTCTGCTTTTTACGTAAATTTCCTCTAATGTTGTAGCTTCTTTGCTTCTACTTGTATATTTTACACCATCAAACCTCGCCAAATTGCTTGTTGCTTCCGCTGGTGATAAAATATAATAGCACGCTAAACTATTTGCTATGTGAGGCACACTCACTTCTTTTACATCAAAGCCATTTTGTTTTAAACTTTCAATAGTTTTATTAAAACAAGCATATTGTGGCAATTGTTTTATTTTATCCATCAATTCTTTGCAAAGACCAATTGTGTATTTATCTTTAATTAATTTCTCGCCTAAATCATTTTCAATAGATGTTTGGTCATTTTCGTCTTTACCTGCAAGAATTTCCAAAACGTATTCATTGTCCTCAATTGTGCGGGTAATTGGACCAGCCTGGTCTGTTGAAGACGCAAAAGCGACAATTCCATATCTTGAAACTGTGCCATAGGTAGGTTTTATACCAACCACACCATTAAATGAGCTAGGTTGTCTAATTGAGCCACCAGTGTCAGTTCCTATAGCTATAGGACAAAGTCCAAGCCCAACAGACACAGCACTTCCACCCGAAGAACCGCCTGCAACTCTAGTTTTATCTTTAGAGTTTAATGTTGCACCATATACACTTTTCTCACAACTTCCACCCATAGCAAATTCATCCATATTTGCCCTAGCAATAATAATTGCACCTTCATTTTCAAGTTTTTTTACTATTGTTGCAGAATAAGGAGAAACAAAATCTTTTAAAAATGCACTTGCACAACTTGCCTTTTTACCTTTTGCCAAAATATTGTCCTTAATAATTACAGGAACGCCTGCCAAAAGTCCTAATTTTTCACCATTTAGAATTTTGCTATCAACTTCTTTAGCTTTATCTATCGCATCACTAAAGACTTCAATAACAGCATTATATTCTTTATTTTTTTCAATTTTATCAATAAAAAATTTAACAACACTTTCACTTGAAAAAGTTTTATCTTTTATACCTTTAACAAGGTCACAAATTTTAACTTTACTATAATCCATTATTCCACCACCAGTGGCACTTGATAGCACCCATCTTTTTGTTTTGGAGCATTTAAAAGAGGGTCAAAACCATCATCGGTTTTGACAACATCTTCTCTTAAACTACTTAATGTTACCGCTTTACTTTTGTCTTCATCTGGTAGTTCAAGTGTGGTTATTTCATCAACAAAATCAAGTATTTTTACTAAATCTTTTTCAAATTTTTCCTTTTTGTCATCTTGAATTTTTAATTTACTTAATCTTTCAAGATGCTTAATATCAATTTGCATATATCCTCACTATCTAATTTTAACGTGTATTTCTCTTAATTGAGCTTCAGTAACTTCACCTGGAGCACCCATTAATAAATCTTGAGCTTTTGAATTCATTGGGAATGCAATAACTTCACGGATATTAGGTTCATCTAAAAGTAGCATTATTATTCTATCAACCCCCGGAGCAATGCCTGCATGAGGAGGAGCACCATATTGGAATGCTGTGTACAAAGCACCAAACTTTTTCTCAACGTCTTCATCTGTGTAGCCTGCAATTTCAAACGCTTTTAACATAGTTTGTACTTCTGCGTTTCTAACTGCACCACTAGATAATTCTATACCATTTACAACAATGTCATATTGATAAGCTAAAATTGACAAAGGATCTTTTGTGTTTAAAGCTTCCAAACCACCTTGTGGTAAACTAAATGGATTATGACAGAAACCAATTTTGCCAGTTTCCTCATCCAATTCATACATAGGGAAATCAACTATCCAACAAAATTTATACACATTTTTTTCAATAAGGTCTAATTTTTCGCCTACTCTTGTTCTTAAAGTACTTGCTAGTTTAAAGCATTGATATGCACTTTCATCTGCAATAACAAAAATATCATCACCGATTTTTGCACCTGTTTTTGCTTTTAAATTCTCACATTCTTCCTCTGAAATAAACTTAACAATAGGTCCTTTTAAAGTTCCATCATCAAGAACTCTAACCCAAGCCAAACCCTTCCCGCCAAGAGATAAAATTTCATCAGTTAATTTTTCATAAAAACTTTTTGGTTGATTATGTGTGTTTAATGCAAAACCTTCAATCACCTTGCCATTAAAAGCGCCAAATGCACTATTTTTAAACACATCATCTAATGAAACCATTTCAATTTTGTTTCTTAAATCAGGTTTATCGGTTCCATATTTAATCATAGCTTCTTTATATGGAATTCTAACAAAATGTTTGTCTTCCATTTTATATTTGCCATATTTATCAAAAATTTTAAAGAGTAACTCTTCACAAACTGCAAAAACATCTTCCTGAGTTGCAAAACTCATTTCCATATCTAATTGATAGAATTCACCCGGTGAACGGTCCGCTCTTGCATCTTCATCTCTAAAACAAGGAGCAATTTGGAAATACTTGTCCATTCCAGAACACATGAGCAATTGTTTAAATTGTTGAGGTGCTTGTGGAAGAGCATAAAATTTTCCTTTATGAACTCTGCTAGGAACAAGATAATCCCTTGCACCTTCTGGACTAGAAACTGTTAAAATTGGTGTTTGAATTTCTTCAAAACCAAGATCTCTCATTATAACACGCATATCAAACAAAACATCACTTCTGAGTTTTAATTTTGCTTGCATTTCTGGATTTCTTAAATCAAGATATCTATATTTTAAACGAGTTTCTTCATTTGTTTTTGTACTATCTTCAACTTCAAATGGTAAATTGCTTTTTGCTTTTGATAAAATATCTAATTTTTCAATCTCAATTTCCAATTTTCCCAATCTATCATTTTCATTAAAATTTTCCTCATCGCGAAGAAGCACTTTACCCGTAACACTAATCACACTTTCACGAGTAAGTGATGTTAAAAGAGAGTCATTATGAGTTGTCAATTGAACAAATCCATATTTATCTCTTAATTCAATAAAAACAATTCCACCATGGTCACGTACAACTTTTACCCAACCAGCCACTTGAACTGTTTTTCCAATATAACTTTCATCTAATTCCTTAATCGTTAATGTTCTATACATATATAATTTCTCCTGTCTTTTTTATTGTTTTATTTTCAAATTTGTATGAGTAAATATATAAATACTAAAATTTTAATTTATTTCTTTGCACAATATAAATCTCATATGCCAAGTCCAAAAGGTTATAAACTTACAAAATTTCTGGAAATAGTTAAAACAAATTTGTTTTTTCAATTTACAATAGATATTTTATTTTACAATATTTTAACATATTTTTCAATTAATTTTTTTATATTGTTTTTCAATTATAAAATTATTTTTAGTTTTTTAACAAAAAACAAAGCAAAAACGTGTAAAATAATGGTTTTGCTTTGTTTTTTTGCCATATAAAGTAATTTAAAAAATTTTTGTATTATTTTACAATCACTTTAACAAATGTTTTTTTGCCTTTTTTTACAATAAATTCTTTTTGAGTTAAATCAATCATTTCAGCTATGTTAGATTTTTTCTCGTTATTAATCATAATGCCATTTTGTTCAATTAGTCTTCTTGCTTCAGATTTAGATGAAATAATACTAAGACTTGCTAAAAAGTCTAAAATATTAATTTTTCCTTGACCATTTATAGTTTCGGTTGGCATATTTGCAGAGTCAGTATTGCCACTTGAAAATAAATTGTTTGCGGTTTCCACTGCCTTTAAAGCTTCTTCTTCGCCATGGACAAGTTTTGTAACTTCAAAAGCCATTATTTTTTTTGCTTTCACAATGTCTTCTTCACACATTTGTTTTATCTCTTGTACATCAATTTTAGTAAAGAAACGAAGCAATCTTTCAACATCAGCATCAAGGCAATTAACAAAGTGTTGATAAAATTCAAAAGCAGAGGTTCTTTCTCTTGAAACCCACAAAGTGCCTTTTTCAGTTTTTCCCATTTTAACACCATTAGCATTTGTAAGCAAAGGGCAAGTAAGACCCATCATAAGAGGTCTAGGCGTTCCATCTAAATAATTCATTTTTCTTGAAAGTTCTGTGCCAGCTGTTATGTTTCCCCACTGATCAGAGCCACCTATTTCAAGTAAGCAGTTATATTTATCATTCAAATATACAAAATCATAGGCTTGCAAAAGAGTATAACCAAGTTCCATAAATGTCAAACCACCTTGTTGCAATCTTGATTTATACAAGTCTTTGCTAAGCATTTCATTTACATTAAAATGAACACCAACATCTCTTAAAAAATCAATGTAAGTTGCTGGTTTTAACCATTCTGAATTATCAACAATTATTGCTGGATTTTCTCCATCTAAAACAATAAATTTTTTTAGTAAATTTTTAATTTCTTGAGCGTTATGCGCAACTTCTTCCTTACTCATCATTTTACGCATATCTTTTTTCCCACTTGGATCACCAATAAGTGCAGTTGCTCCACCTATTAAAATAATACATCTATGCCCACAATCTTGAAGAATTCTTGCCATTTGCAAACCAAAAAAATGTCCAATATGCAAGTTATCAGCAGTAGGATCAATTCCTATATAAAAAGTAATTGGCCCTTCACTTAATCTCTTTTTAATTTCCTCTGGATGTGTTGCTTGAAACACAAACCCTCTTTTTTCTAATTGCTCATAAGCATTGTTAATAAACATAAAATAAATCTCCTTTGTTGATTTAGTCTAGAATTAAATTAATATTATTTTTAAACTAGGATACTCTTTTTAAAACTAATAATCAAATATATTTTGTTATTTACTAAAAAGTAAGTTATCGCCTTAAGTAAGTTATCGCCTTAAAAAACCAACATAACAGCATTGCTATTATGTTGGTTCGTTTTTTCCACAAAAAACTTCTACAAATAGCAATTTGAATCTAAATGTAGTAATAATAATATGAAAAAATATTAACAAAATATTTCATTTTTTATCCTTGTTTTAAAGTATAACTATTCAGCCATTGCTTTGTCAACGATTTGTACCACTTTTCATCAAATAGTTTCAAATTGGCTATTATACAACTCAGCATAAAATCCTTTTTGCTCTAATAGTTCCTTATGTGAACCTTGTTCAATAATATCGCCGTCTTTTAGCACCAAAATTAAATCGGCATTTTTAATTGTAGATAACCTATGTGCAATAACAAAAGATGTTCTATCTTTCATCAATAAATCCATTGCTTGTTGAACTTGAATTTCAGTTCTTGTATCAATTGATGAAGTTGCTTCATCTAAAATCAACATAGGACTATTTTGTAACATTGCTCGAGCAATTGTAATTAATTGTTTTTGTCCAGCTGAAATATCACTATTATTACTTATTAGCGTATCAAAGCCATTTGGCAAAGAATTTACAAAATGTGTTAAGTTACACGCCAAACAAACATTATCTAATTGTTCTTGTGAAATATTATCCAAATTGAACACAAGATTTTCTTTTAACGTCCCTTCAAACAGCCACGTATCTTGTAAAACCATACTAAAAGCACTATGAACTTGCTCTCTAGTTAATTCCTTTGTGTCTATGCCGTCTATGTAAATATTTCCTTGAGTTATTTCAAAAAACCTCATAAGCAAATTAACAATAGTTGTTTTGCCTGCACCAGTTGGTCCTACAATTGCCACCTTTTGTCCGGGTTTTACTTTGAAAGATAAATTGTGGATAATTTCTTTATTAGGATTAGATGGATAATAAAACTTAACATTTTTAAACTCGACTTCACCTTGACAATTTTCAAAAGGTAAATTTTTATTGCTTTCATTTTCCATCTCATTTTCTTCAAAGAATTCAAACACTCTTTCGCTAGATGCAGCTGCAGATTGAACATAGGTCATTCCTTGAGCAATTTGTCTTAAAGGTACTTCAAACAAGCGAACATAAATGATAAAGGAAGTTATTGTCCCAAGCCCAGCCTTGCCATTTAGCATAAGTATAGCGCCCACAACACAAACGCAAACAAAACCAAAGTTGCCTATAAAATTCATTAGTGGCATCAAAAGTCCAGAAATAAATTGTGATTTAAAGTTAGCATTTTTTACATTGTTATTCATTTTTTCAAATTTAGTAACAACTTGATTTTCTGCGTGGCTCACTTTTATTATATCGTGACCTTGATACATCTCCTCAATATATCCATTCAATTCACCTAAGTATTTCTGACGCATATCAAAATATTTTTGAGATTTTATCATTAAAACACCCATTAACAATATGCCAATAAAGGTAGATAAAATTGCAGTGGAAGCCATTATCCAGTTGGTTGCAAACATCATTATTACACAACCTATCAATTGAACAACGGACGAAACAATTGTGCCCAACGAGTTTGAAAAAGATTGAGCAATTGTGTCCACATCATTAGTTATGCGAGATAAAACCTCGCCATAACTATGGTCTGTAAAATACTGTAATGGTACTTTTGATATTTTTTCGTTTATATTTGTTCTTAATTTTTTAGAAATCTTTTGGGTAACTGTTGCCATAATGTAGTTTTGAAAAAAACCAAATAAAGCTCCAGCACCATAAATTACCGCTAAAAATATAGCAACTTGTAAAATGGCTTGTAAATCAATTTGAGTTGCAATGCCCGCTTTGATTAAATCTGTAATTTCACCAATTTTGTTTGGACCTATTATTGTAAAAACCGCACTTAATGATGCAAAAATTAATGCAATAATTATAATTAACCAATATTTTTTGCAATAATTTATTAATTTTTTTAATGCTTTTTTAGAATCCTTTGCTTTTTCTTTTTTTATGTTTTTGAATTTTGCCATAACCTTACCTAACCTTTTAATTCCTGCATAGAAAGTTGAGATAATGCTATTTCTTTATACATATCACAATTTTGCATTAAATCATTGTGTGAACCAAACCCCACAATTTTTCCGTCTTCAAGAACAATAATTTTGTCTGCATTTTTAATTGTGCCAATTCTACTTGCAACAACCACTTTAGTTGTTCCACTTAGTTTATTATCCAAATTATCCCTCAATTTTTTATCTGTTTTGAAATCTAAAGCAGAAAATGAATCATCAAAAATTAAAATTTCTGGTTTTTTAGCAATAGCACGTGCGATTGATAATCTTTGTTTTTGCCCGCCTGAAATATTTATTCCACCCTGTGCGATATCGCTATCATACTTTAAAGGCATACTATCAACAAATTCTTTGGCTTGTGCAATATCAATTGCATTTAAAACATCGTCCTCTGTTATTTCCTTTTCCGATTCACCAAAACAAATGTTATTTTTCACTGTGTCTGAAAACACAACAGATTTTTGTGGTATGTATCCGATTTTGCTATAAAGACAAGCAAAATTATAATCCTTAATATTTTCTCCATCAATCAATACTTCACCGCTTGTAGCATCATAGAGTCTAGCAATTAAATTAACCAACGTGGATTTACCCGAGCCAGAAGTTCCCACTATAGCTAGCGTTTCACCTTTTTCTATTTTAAAAGATATATCTAAAAGTGTATTTTCATCTGCATTTGGATATTTAAAAGATACATTTTTAAATTCAATGGTTCCATTATTTTGCGTAAAAGATTTCGTTCCTTCCTTAACGCTTATATCTTCATCAATGACTTCGTTTATACGTTTAGCCGAAACTTGAGCTCTTGGCAAAATCATAAAAATCATCGAGAGCATAATAAAACTCATAACAACATAACCACCATAAGATGAAAAAGACACAACATCGCCTAAAACAGAAAGTCTTTCACTATATGGTGCATTGTTTATTAATATAGAACCTACATAATAAATAGCAAGCGACAATCCACTCATAACTAAATTTAAAACAGGTTGAAGGACAGATAAAGTTCGCATAGTAAACAAATTAGTTTTTGTCAATTTGTCATTTACATCTTCAAATTTATTGGCTTGATATTTATCAGCATTAAATGCCCTAACTACTTTAACACCACTTAAACTTTCATCAGCAACTCTATTTATTCCATCAATTTGTTTTTGAATAACTTTAAATTTAGGCAACACTAACGTTACGACTAAAGCAATTGTAATAACTAAAACTGCTACAGAAACCATAACAACTATTGATAGTTCCCAACTTTTTCCAAATATTTTAATAATAGCCCAAATGGATAAAATAGGTGCTTTAATAATAACTTGAAGTCCCATTGCTATTAACATTTGTATTTGAGTAATATCATTTGTTGTTCTTGTAATTAAACTAGGAGTCGAAAATTTTTTCATTTCCGCATCGCCAAATTCACTTATTTTATTAAAAACCTTTCCACGAATTAAATAACTAAAATTTGAGGCAAGGCGTGAAACAAAGTATCCAACAATTATAGCAAGAAACATACTGCCAAGTGCACAAGCAAGCATTTTTATGCCAGCGATTAAAACCTCATTAATTGAACTCCCTTCAGTTGAAACTAAGGTTGTTATTTCTTTTACATAATCTGGCAAGGTTAATTCAAACCAAACCTGTCCTGCTATTAAAACAATTGAAATAAATATAATTATCCAATCAGTTTTTTTAAAATATTTCATTAATTTTATCATTTTTTAACACCTTTTAAATTACACACTTTAATACTATATGAAAATTAAATTATAAAATTTAATAGTTTTTTGTCCTAATAACATTTTTTCTTTTAAGGAAAATATATACCCACTTTACTCTTCAGTTGTCAAGTTTTTTAAAGCAAAACGAGTAAAAAACATATTGATGTATAAGGTTTTTAGCACTATTAATTGAACAACATTTCAGTAATAACAGTTTTGTTTTTACCTAAAAAAATGACTGCCTTAAAAGCAATCACTTTTGGCTGGGGTGGCAAGATTCGAACTTACGCATGCGAGAGTCAAAGTCTCGTGCCTTACCGCTTGGCTACACCCCAACATTAATTAAAATACTTTGGTACTATACTACATTTTTTTTAATTTGTAAAGTGTTTTATAAAAACTTTTTTTGAATTTTATAATTTTTATTGCTTTAATGGGCAGCAACAGAATGTGCTATAAACATAACTGGACAAGCTTTATTTGTAGTTTCTGATTTAGCAACCGCTTATAAACTTCAAAACAAAATAGTATTTATATCAATGGTTGTAATGTTCACTAGTTTAAGAAATTTATAAAAATAACGAGAAATTAAAATAATATTCATTTATTTTAATTATTTAAATAGAAATAATTAAAAACAAGCCAAAATTGAGATTTTAATTTAATTTTGACTTGTTTTTAATTTTATTTAAAATTATTAATAAATAATATTTAATCATTCTTTTTCTTTTTATCAATACCACATTCTATTACATAAGACAATATAATATAAACTATGCCTAGCATTATGCTAGAAAGGTTTGACATACTTAAATCAACGTTAAAACAGAACATAATAGTTGAAACTATAATAGTAGATAGTAATGGCAAAATCAAATGTAAAATACCGATAAATCTCATTTCTTTTACCACAGATTGATTATAAGGGGTTCCTGTTTTTAATTCGTTTTTATAAAATCTTTTAACATAATAATATAATGCAATCATAAAAGCACATTCAATAGTAACACAAATGCAAATACAAAGAACTTTACGTATAATAGTAGTTGATTCATTTATTGACTCTAGATATTCGATTACTTCTGGACTATTTCCCCAGATTCCTACACAAATGCTCCCAATAAATCCACTAATAAGACCAACAATCGAACATACAAAAACGATATATGATAAAACGTACAATACTTTAGATATTTTTTGTACTCTTTCTAAACTTTTCATACCCTTTCCTTTTTAAGTTAAATTTGCTTTCTTTTTCTTAAATAATTTATTAAAATATAAATACCAATAAATAGCACAATAGAACCAATTAAGATTCCATACATAGCTAAATGTGATACTTTATTTCCAAAGAAATAAAAATTACAATCAATACTATCCTTTATTTTTTCAATCACATCGCTAGGAAAATTTTGATTTTTTAATTCATTGAATACACCACTTAAAGCATGGCTCCTTATAAGGCAAGTACCATAAGTTCCTGGTAAAAAAGATAAGAACCTTTGAAGTCCAATGCCAAAAGAAGATATTGGCATATATGCTCCACAAATAAAACCATATCCAGCACTGACAACTGTTCCAACTGCAGATGCTTGTCCATTTGTCGATAAAAAGACATTTACAACCGAAGATAAAGCCGTTCCAAAAAGTGTAAGAAGTATTATATCAAGTAAAATCAATAACACATCGGCAAATGATAAAAACCAGCCAGTAATGCCAACATAAATGAAACAAGCAAGCATTGCAGTGATACTTACAATTAATGTTGTGATAAAAGAACCTGCATAATATGACACGGCTAATTTTGATTTTTTTATTGGTGAAATATAAAAATCTTTTTTAGCGCCATTAACTTTATCTTGAACCATAAGCAAATTTGAACAAAATGCAACTGTCACACAACTAACCGCTAAAAGTGAAGAAAAAAGTTCACCACTCACCATGCCACTTATTATTTTTTGTGAAACTTCAACGCCTTCTGGAAGATTGCTTACAAAACTATCATTAAAAACTTTACCTAAAAAAGTTATATACAAAATAAGTAAAATAATAGGAGTAATTAATGAAGTAAAAAACATACCTTTATCTTTAAAAAACATTTTTATATTTCTTTTAGTTAAACAGAAAAATTGGCTCATACTTAATCTCCTATCTTTAGTTTTTTGCCAGTTACAGCCAAAAACACATCATCCATTTTACCTTTAATAATCTCAAAATCTTCAAAAATTTTTGGATAATTAACTATTAAATCTCGTATAATTTTGTTATCATTAATGAATATTTTAAAACCATCCCTAATTGCTTCATAAGGAAGATTTAACTTTTTTACCTCTGATTCTAAAACATTATAAGTTAAAATATAATCTCCAGTATATTTATTTTTTAAATCTAAAGGAGTGCCTTCAGCAGATATTTTGCCTTTATCCAAAATAACAACATAATCGGCATCTGTAACTTCTTCCATATAATGGGTTGTAAGAAAAACCGTCAAGTTTTCCTTTTTACGATACATTTCAATAACATTCCATAATGTTTTTCTTGTTTGAGGGTCAAGACCTGTTGTAGGCTCATCTAAAATTAAAATTTTTGGTTTATGTAAAAGTGCTCTTGCAACATCAATTCGTCTACGTTGACCTCCTGATAATTTGCTAAAAGTTCGATTTAATAAATCTTTAAAATCTAACAGTTGTGCAAGGTCATCTATTCTTTTTTTTGCATTTTCGCCCATAATTCCATAAAGACATGCTCTTGACATTAAATTATCTTTAACTGTTAACACACCATCTAAAACAGATGATTGAAAAACCACACCTATTTCTTTGCTTATTTCATTCATCTGATCATCTATATTTTTACCATCAATAATAACTGTGCCTTTATCCTTATTTAATGTTCCACACATTATAGAAATTGTGGTACTTTTTCCTGCACCATTCTCTCCTAAAAAAGCAAAAAATTCTCCAGTTTTGACCTTAAAAGATAAATTATTAACCGCTTGAACATCTCCAAAACTTTTATCTAAATTACTTATTTCAATTATATTTTTCAAAGTTATCTCCTATTTTGTATTGCAGTATATTTTAAAGATGATTATTATCTATTAAACTTCCACAATATTCACATAAACTTTGTGGACCATTAACAATAGTTTTAGCACCACAGTAAGGACATTTTACAAACGACCTAGATTTTTCCTGTTTTACATTTTGATTTAATTTTAAATACTTTTCGTCTACAATCAAATAACCAGTTAAATAACCGCCATTTATTAAACCTCTAACTAAAGCTAAAGTTTGTTTTTCTTGTGTGCCAGTTTGTTCGCTCAATTCTTGGATTGAATAAATATTTTCGTTTAAAATCAATTGTAGTAAACGCTTATTAGATTTTTTTGCTCCATAATTTGTCCAAATCAATGGGGTGCCATAAAAACCAAAAACAATAAATATTATTCCCGCCACCATAAGAGGCGGATTTTTGCTTGCAAACAATACTACAAACAAAATCCCCGCGACAAACAAAATTGGAAGTAATATTCCAAAAAGCAAAAGTATTGATAAACATCTATTAATTTTTTTCATTAAAAACTCCAATTAAATGTTTGTATTATAACACAATTAAATTAAACACACAATTAATTATTACATTTTAAAATCTAATTTGTTTGTATTTAACGCAAATATTTGTTATACTAATATAGTAATTTGAACAACGCACTATTTCATAATTTTCTCTACACAATTTAAATTATCAGAAGTTTTGTCAGCATGCACCGAAGTATATTCAAGCAAAACTGATGATTACATATTAGGAACGAGAGAAAGTGTTTTTATGCTTACATAAACTAACACTTGAAATCGTGACGCATATATATTAATTAATATTCAAACTGTGATGCCTTGTTTTATCAAGGTTGGTTGCGTTTAGCAACTTAAATTTGACTTGTTTAAATTTTAACATCACATAAAATTTAATTATTATGATTGTATTAAATTAAAATACATTTCATTACTTTAAAGGAGGATAGATCTTGAAAAAATATGTAATTGGTTTCTTATTTTTTTGCTTATTAATTTCTGCTTGTTTTACAATGTCTGCCTGCAAAGAATCAACAATAGGACTATATGTTGTTTTAAGTGGAGCTTCGGATAACAAAATTAGCAGAACATATGGCAACAATAAAGGTCTTGCAGATTTTACTGTTATATATGGTTATGACATTGAAAGCGGTGAGGATGTTACTAATTTATGTGAAATAAATGTATACTCACCTAATGATACATCATTCACTTTTGATGAATATAAACAAAAAGTTGCTGTAAACACTTTAGATATTGGCAATTGGACAATTGTTATAGAGTATAATGAAATTGAAACATATTTCACTGTACAAATTTTAAAACTAACTAATAATAATGTTTACTCATTAAAACTAAATTGTTTGGTAGATGGATATAATCAAACACAAAATATAATTCCATATGGCACAAAAGAATCTGGTTGCAATATAACTGTTATTAAAAATAACTTATCAACGGATATTATCCCAGAAGAAAATATAGGTCAAATTAAAAAATTGAAATCGGACACAATATACTCTGAAAAATTACAACCATCTGCCCAAAACACTGAAAACTTTGATTTTTCAAACCTCGCAACTGGAACATATTACATATGCACAATTATAAATGATGAATTATATGAAGATAAATTTACTAACTTTTCTAAACTTGAAGTTGTAAAATCAAAAATCGTTGTTGATAGTTCCAACTTAAAATTTTCTTGGGCATATAGTTCAACTGGTCCATTTGAAAATGCTAAATTTTCTGAAATAATGGAAAATAACTCTACTCTTTCTTATAGTGGTGGAAGTTTAATTTTATGTTCTGATAACATAGCAGATAACAATGACCTAAGTAATAATCAAAAATTAACCAAAGAAGAGGTCGTTTATAATTATTTTAATTATGGAAATTTTGTAGCAGAAAATGATAACATAAACTACAACTATTCTGCTGAAAAATACGATGTTTCTGTTAAGTTTGTTCCAAATGAAACATATAGCTCGTTATTTGAAGAATCTGACTACTTTACTGCTGAATTAAATATTTTAAAAGGTACGGTTTCTTTGCCAACAGCAAAAACTGAGTGTTGTGATACAACTCATACTTTTAGCCCCTTTAAAACCCATACAATGCAAATTTATGCTCAATATCCAGAACTATATAAAGTAGAAACAAACGGAAACGAAGAATATATAAATAAATATGCTTTTAACAACTATTCATTAAAAAATGCAGGAACTTTATACGTAAAATATGAATTAAAATATAAATTAAATTATGACTGGAGATACGAATATTCTCGACAAGATAATATTAATCTTTCACTAGACAATCAAAACAAAATAGCAGAATTTTCAATGCTAATTTCTAAAGCATCTTTAGAGGACTACAATTTTAGCATAAAATCGTTGGATAACTCAAACTTGAAATTTTCTAGCGATAACACTGTTTCTTTAATGCTAACACACCCAACAGACAATCAAGAATATTTAGAAAATAATTTCACTTGGGAAGTTTTACCAGAAGGAACTGAAATAAACGGAACAACGAGCCTTGCAACTGGCACAATATCAGAACAAAAAGACCATTTAAATGACACAAGATATAAAACATTATATTTAACCAACATTTTAAGCTATGCAAGTGACTATGATGCTTTAACTTTTGCTATTAAGGTTACATTCACAGAAAGCAATAATTGGCTTGCTGGGGAAAAGATATTTTTAATTAGTATTTTTAAAAATAAATAAAAAATAACAGTTATGTTTATATCCTCTGTTATAAAAAACGCATCCTAAAAATCAAACTTTTAGGATGCGTTTTTCAATTAACCTTGATATTAATTTATATACTTGATATTAATTTATATAGTAGTTAATAATTTACTTTAATAACATAATTAATCTAAATTGCTTGCCTATCTAATTTAAAACAGAAGCAAGTTCTAAAGAAAAATTATTGCTTACATTAAAACTTTCTGCTACTTTAATCAACTCAAGAGTAATTGTAATTTCCAATGTTTGTTCCTTTTTAACATATTCGTTGGTGGAAATATCAACTTTGTAAGGTGTTGTAAATTCATTATAATACAATTTTTTATTAACTTCATTGTTTGGATTATTACTAAACATTACTCTATCATTGGTTCCATTTTTATAAGAAATTGTTGTAATAAAATAATTATTTTTATTTGCAGCAACGTTACTCAATTTAACATTTAATTTTTTCTCATCATTTATATTTTTTATACTGAATACATACTTCAACAATGTGATATTGTTTTGCGGATTGTTATCATCATAAACAAATTGACTATTGCCAATGTTCCATGTGCCACCTTGACATACTTTTCCTTTGTAATAATCGCCTTGTGAATAACTTAAATTAAAAGTTTTTGTTGCTTCAGATACGTCACCATAATAATAGCTAGCATTAGCTACAAAAAAAGCATCATCATTTTGTACTCTAAATGTTATTTCATTGTTTTTGTATTTGGTTTTAATTACTAAATCAAATATCCCAACACCTGTCATAATTAAAAGTAGACCTAGCAGCACACTATAAATAATTATTTTTCTTTTCATAATTACCTCTTTCATTTGTAGTATATACCATTTTAAAAATACTAAGCAAGCAAAAATAACCGTTTTACATTTTGAATTTAGTTAAAAAAATGCTTGCATAAATAATTTTTATATGCTAGAATTAATCGAATTTTTCAAAAAGGAGATATCAAAACTATGCCAAATATTAAATCAGCAAAAAAAAGAGTTTTGGTTACAGCAACAAAAAACGCATTAAATAAATCTGTTAAATCTGAATTAGCAACTGCTAAAAAGAAATTTTTAGTAGCAGTTGAAAACAAACAAGTTGAAGAAGCTACTAAATTATTTAGAGAAGTTGTATCTTTACTTGATAATGCAGCACAAGACAACGTTATTAGTAAAAACTGTGCTAGTAGAAACCAAGCCTCTTTATCAAAAAAATTAGATGCTATTAAAGGTTAATTTTTGAAATTTTACAAAACAACATTGCAAACTTGCGATGTTGTTTTTTTATTATAGTAACATAGTTACTTAAAATGTAAAATTTTTATCACTACATTAAATGATGATTTTTTTATTCAAATAAATAGGACTTTTTTTGCCCGCTTTCAACTATGAGAATTTATTATCAATTTAAGCGAAGACTTATTGTTTATCGAATATATTACTTTAGCATTGACTTTTTTATTTTTAACATTTATAATCAATAATTAGAGTGTTAATATTTTAAACACAAAAAGATTTATATTTACATTAGGAGAGAAAAATGGCTATCGCATCAATTATCCTTACAGTATTGGGATCAATTTTTTCTGCCATATATGTTTATCAAGTTATCTTTATTATAATTGGCTTATTTGCTAAAAAGAAAAAATATAAAGATGCTAAAGAAAATCATACATTTGGAATTGTAATTTGTGGAAGAAATGAAGAAAAAGTTATCGGAAATTTAATTGAAAGTATCAAAAATAACGACTATCCACAAGACAAAATAAAAATTTTTGTATGTGCGGATAATTGTACTGATAAAACTGCAGAAATATGTCGTGACTTAGGTGCAATAGTTTATGAACGTTTCAACAAAGAGCAAATTGGCAAAGGATATGCTTTAAATTATTTATTTCAAAATATTTATAAAGATATGCCTGAATACGTGCCAGATGCAATTATGGTTTTTGATGCTGATAATGTTCTTACAACCAACTACATAAAAGAAATGAACAAAGCATTAGATAGTGGCGTTAAAATTTGTACAAGTTTTAGAAATTCAAAAAATTTTGATTCTTCTTGGGTAAGTTCTGGTGCATCAGTATTATTTTTGCGGGAATGTATGTTTATTCATAAACCAAAATCATTTTTTAAACTAAGCACTCACGTTTCAGGTACAGGATTTTATTTCTCAAAAGATATTTTAACATTTAAAGATGGCTGGCCTTACACAATGATAACTGAAGATTTGGAATTTTCCGCATTTAGCACTTTAAAAGGGGTCAAAATTGGATATTGTGAGGATGCAGAATTTTTTGATGAACAGCCTGTCAAATTTAAGCAAGCTTGGCGACAACGCCTGCGTTGGTCAAAAGGTGGTCTTTTAGGTTTTTCAATTTTTCATGCGTCATTAAGTGCATCTTTTTTAAAAACACTTGACTTTACATATTATGAATATTACTTTTCAAGATTTTTCCCTATTTCCATCTTTTATTTATTTTCATTTTTAGCAACTTGCATAATTAATATAACAACAAGAATATTGGAAGTAATACATCAAAACTTAATTGTAGGAATAATATATTATTTAAGTCCTATTTTAACCGCTCTATTAACCTCATATTTGGCGATGCTTTTAGATTCCCTAATAACCGTAATTGTTTGTTGGAAAAAAATTAAAGCACCTGCAAGAAAAAAGATACTTTCAATATTTGTAACACCTTTATTCACAATGTTCATTTCTACTCCCTGCGCTTTTGTTGCATTATTTAAAAAAGTTAAATGGGACCCAATTGAACACAATCAAAGTGTTACTCAACAACAATTGAATAAAAACTAAATGCTTTATATAGAAAAAATAGAAGTAAATTCTTTTGTAATGACCAGTAAAAAAACAATTTAATGAAACAAGGCAAAGTTGGAAACAATTACACCAATTTTGCCTTGTTTTTATTATTTTTTTTAATTTAAGTTATAAAAATTAAATATAATTAAAAAATTTTATTATTCATAAACAATTTTACACACTAGAAAGTAAAGCGCATTTTCTTGTGAAAAAACTCCACTTTTTATATTATAATCAGTTTCTAAAAGCAAATTAAGGATTGATTTTAGTTGTAAAGCAGAAAACTTTGAAGCGCTTTCTTTTGCTTTTACAATTGCATATTCCTTAACGTTTAAAACTTTAGCAAGATCCAAATTTGAACCTTTATTAATTTTAGCAAACATCATTCTTCTAAAAGAACCAGTAATAAGCCCTAATATTTTAATTGGAGCTTCACCTGTTTTTAACATTTCATTTAATATATTTAAAGACTTATTTCCGTCTTTTTGCCCTAACGCGTTGGTTAAATCGAATACTTTTAATTCTGTATCTTTATAAACAAGTAAATCAATATCCTCTTTTGTTACCTCACCCGTCATTAAATAATCGCAAATTTTTTTTATTTCAAGATTAAGCCTGTTTAAATTTCCTAAACAATAAGAATTTAAAACTTTACAGTTTTCTTCCGAGATTTTAATATCATGCTTTAAAAATTTATCCTTTATAAAGTTTACAATGAAAATTTCACTAGGTTTACATTCTACAATCTCAACATTTTTTAAAAAATCAAAAACTTTATTTATTAATGTATCTATAAATAACAAGATACAATCCTTGTTTGGATTTTTGCAATAGTCCTCAAACTTTTGTTTTGCATTTTGGGAAAGTTCTTTTTGAATATCTTGAACAACCACTATCCTTTTTTCATTAAAGAATGAAAATTGATTACAAGCATTGATTATGTTAACAACATCAAAATTTTCATCATTAAAAACATTAACATTAATTGATTCAATGCCTAGTTTTTTCTGAAAAGATTTTTTGGCTTCAAGGCATAAAAAAGCATCACCTCTAAGTAGGTATACATTTTTATTTAATGATGTATTTTCTATTTCTTGATAATTCAATCTAAACTCCTTATATATTCCATTTTATCATTTAAAAAGTTAATTGTCCAATTCCCAGACATTTTTGTTGATGTTTTTGTACTATCTACCAATTTTTCACCAATTAAGGCATATTGGAATTTAAATTCATCCAAGTAAGAAGAAAAATCTTTTTTTGTTATCAACAAACTGATTGTTCCAACATTACGGTTAATTTCATACAAATGTTCAAAAGTTAAGTTTTTATCTCCAATAAACACCTTAAAATTATTATATTCAAGCATTGTCCCGCACTTTTTGTTTTGTATGTTAAAAAATGTTATTTTAATTTCATCATAAGTATACTCTTTGTTGTAATCTAATTCCAAGTTTGAAAGGCTTATAATTTTTTTGAAATCTTCAGAATCGATAACTTCATAAGCATTTTGGGTTATTAAGTAATTCGCCTTTTTGTATGCAACGTTGTTTAAATATTTTGAAGTAGTTTTAATCATATTTTTATTATAATCACCCACACAAAATGATACACCATTAAGTTCTATAACATAAGCATTTGTACCATAAGAATTTAATACTGTTAAATTTTGTGCATAGTAAACAGGCATTGAAATTCCACTTGCAATTACCATAGTAAATGCAATTACAGCGAATCCTATAATCACCTTTTTACTTTTGATAAAATTAATATAGTGTGAGAAAATAAAAAATGCAAAATATATTCCTATCAAAACTATTGGTGAAAGCTTTGTCAAATCAATTATTGCCCATTTTTGATTAGCCACAATTTGTGCAATTTTAATTATAAAACCTATAATTATCGCTGGAACTTTTAGCAACACACCAAAAATTGGAACAATTAAAACAATTGGCGTTAAAACAAATAGTAAAATGAAAAATATTTCAAATACTGGAATACAAACTAAATTTGCAAGAATTGTTAAAATGGACATTTGTCCATAATAATAAACTGTAAGAGGCAACAATCCTAACTGAGTTGAAAGCATAACTGAAAATGTTTCACGTAATTTTTCAGGTAGATGACATTTAGAAAATAATTCCTTGAAAAATACTGAAAACATAAAAATTGAAAATACACTTCCAAAACTAAGTAAAAATCCTGCATCAAAAACACAAAGAGGTTTGTATATCAAAACAATTATTCCAGCCACACCTAAAGAATTTAATCTGTCATATTGTTTCCCTAATATACTAGCAATCGAAAGTACCAAAAACATAACACTTGCTCTTACAACTGAAACAGAAAAAGAACATAAATAACAATAAAAAGCAAGAATAATTGAAATAATTATTACATTTATATACCTTTTCATCTTTGTTTTATTCAAAATAAACAAAAGAAGCGAGGTTACAAAACCAATGTGTAAACCAGAAACTGCCAATAAATGTGCTATGCCCGATATAGAAAAGTTATCTTTTATACTATCATTTACATAAGTTTTGTCACCAAACAAACTAGCATAACTAATGCTTGCACAATCCGAATCCATATTTTGATTCAAAACTCTTTTTACTGATTCCCTTAAAGATTCTGACACTGTCAAACCTTTGAAATTATCGACAGTCACATCAGAATCTTTTACACTTGAAGAATAAGCAATGCCGTATTTATAGTAATAACTATTAAATTTATTTAGTGTGAACAAATTAGTTTTCTCTAAAAACCCAGTAAAAGTTATAACATATCCCATTTCCATAGTGTTTGCACTTGAAATAGAAACTACAATATTTTTGTTAACTTTTTCTCCATCAATAAACGTGTTATCTAAAACAACTGACTGAAAACCCGAATAAGAACTAACTTCAGAAATCCTACCAGAAACAGTGCAAGTTTTGTTTTCAAAACTGTTGTCCGTAAATGTTGTAATTGAAATTGCAAATATTCCAACACCTAAAGCAAAAGTTGTTAAAATTACCACTAACCTTTTGATACATTTGTATTTTATACATATAAACACCAACACAGAAATAGATAGTAAAATTGTAGTTAAAATAAAAATATTTAATGCAAAAATTAACCTGGCCAAATAAATGCCAAGTCCTAGTGAAATAAAACTATAAAATATTGGTCTAAAATTTATTCTTTTCATTAGTAGCAAAATCGAAAATTGTTTTTTATGTTTCCTTTAATTGTGTTATCGAAAGTTGTCAACAAGCGACACTTAAGTGGCATTTACCAACAACTGATGTTTATGTATAAGGTGCGAGAGAAAGAGTTTTTACGATTGCATAAAATAAGGCTTAAAATCGTGACGCACATATATTATTTAATATTCAAACTGTGATACCTTGATTTATTAAGGTGAATGCGTTAAGCAACTTAAAATTTGAGTTGTTCAAATTTTAACATTATATAGATTATCCTATATTGAAGGCCTCGTCAATTATATATCTTCTACACCTAAAAGATAATCAGTTGTAACATTAAAAATATGTGCTATTTTAATAAGCATATCAAAATCAGGTTCTTTATTGTGTATTTCCCAGTTACAAATGGAATTCCTTTTATAATCCAATTTATCCGCTAGTTCTTGTTGTGTCCAACCTTTTTCTAATCTTAATTCCTTTACCCTAATTGCAAATTTATTTTTCATATCAATTATTATGTGCCTATTAGGGAACAAAATTTAAAAATGTTACCAACAGGTTACAGAATTTTGTCAAAATTGCACTGAATAATTGTATTACTACATATAGCGTATGTCTAATATATGTTTAGATTAAAAATAGGACTATAAGTCGGACAACAATATTCCAACAAAAATTTAGTATCAAAAAACTAACAAGTGAAAAATTCGCTTGTTAGTTTTTATTTAAATTAAAGTATCAAATTTTTGGTTTTAAGTTCCTCGATTTCATAATTATTAAGTTGTTTTTTTAATTTTTGAGAAATAGAATGCACATAATCCTTTTCAAGTGCAAAATTACCTCTGTTTAACCCCTCCAAAAGAACAAATACATCATCCGCAGTAAGACCATCTTTTTTCAGATATGTGCCTACACCTTTAATAGTTTGAATATCATAACCAAACTCTTTTAAACAATCCAAATTACATTCAACTGTGTATCGTCTACAAATTATACCTTTTTGACGCAACCTTTTAACTATTTCTTTTTGAGTAATTAAATGTTCCGCATCAGTTTCCGTTTGCAATATATTTAAAATATGCAAAATAATACCAAAATTTTTACGTCTTTTCATTTGTTTACCTTTTGGTGACATTTTATCAGTTTTTTCGCAATATGTCAAAATTATTAATACACTTGGCTAAAAATACTCTGCCAAGTGGGTTTTATTACATTTCATTTTAAAATTTATTCTTATTTTTCCTAGTTGTAAATGATTTGCTTGAAGCGAGCAAAACGAAAGTGTTTTCTGCCCGTACTTTAGGTGGGCAAAAACACGAAGTGCTTGAGCGTTAAGCAATCCATTTCCATCTACTGAAATGCGTAAGCAAGCATTTATATATTGTAAACCTCTCCGTCAAACTTCGTTTGCCACCTCTCCTTGGCAGAGAGGGAAAATAATGATAATCAAAAACATTAAAATATTTATAACTTTTCGAAGTATTCTCTTCGCCAAGTGGCATATTCCCTCTAGATGTAAATGTTTTGCTTAAACGACACCCGAGTAGCATTTAACCGTCATTTGGTGGTTAAATGCGAAGCTCAAAGTGAAAGCAATCATTTACATTTTTCCAAAAGTACTAACCTATCATCCTTAACATCAAGTTTTACTGTGCTATTTGGTTTAAAATCTTTAGTTAAAAGTTCTTTTGCAACCATTGTTTCTACTGTATGACTAATATATCTTTTTAAAGGTCTTGCACCATAAACCATATCATAGCCATTGTCAATTATATATTCTTTTGCTTTATCAGTTATTTCTAAATTTAATTGTTTTGCATTTAATCTGTTAGATAAATTTTGTAAAAGCAAATCAACAATTTTTCCAATATCCTTTTTATTTAAAGGTTTAAAGAAAATTATATCATCTAAACGATTTAAAAACTCTGGTCTAAATTGCATTTTTAACATTCCCTCAACTTCGCTTTTTGCACTTTCAGAAATTGTTCCATTTGGCTCAATTCCTTCTAAAATTGCATTAGCACCTAAGTTTGAAGTCATAATTATGATTGTGTTTTTAAAATCAACTGTTCTACCTTGGCTATCGGTAATTCTTCCGTCATCCAAAACTTGTAACAATATATTAAATACGTCAGGATGTGCTTTTTCTATTTCATCAAAAAGAACAACAGAATAAGGGTGACGTCTAACCGCTTCAGTTAATTGTCCACCTTCTTCATACCCAACATATCCTGGAGGCGCACCAATCAAACGTGAGGTACTAAATTTTTCCATATATTCAGTCATATCAATTCTGACTAAGTTTTTCTCATCATCAAACAAGTTTTGAGCAAGCGCTTTACATAGTTCGGTTTTTCCAACACCCGTTGGCCCTAAAAACATAAATGAACCAATTGGGCGGTTAGGGTCGCCAATGCCTGCCCTTGAACGCAAAATCGCCTCACTTACCTTTGTAACAGCTTCATCTTGTCCCACTATTCTTTTGTGAAGGATATCATCCAAATGAATAAGTTTTTCTCTTTCACTTGACGCAAGTTTACTTACTGGAATACCAGTCCAACGTGAAACAATTTTTGCAATTTCATCTTCAGTTACACGGCTTTTAAGTAAAGAATCTTGTTTTATTTCCTCATTTTGTTTTTCAAGTTCTAATAAATCCTTTTGCAATTTAGGTAGTGTTGAATATTTTAATTGTGCTGCTTTGTTTAAGTCGTATTCTCTTTCTGCCCTATCAATTTCAGCACTTGTTTTTTCAATTTCCTCTTTTAATTTTTGTATTTTTTGAATTGAATTTTTTTCATTATCCCACTTTGCTTTCATCGCATTGTATTTTTCTTTAAGAGAAGCAAGTTCTTTCTCTATTTTATCTAGCCTATCTTTTGAAAGTTGATCTGTCTCCTTTTTTAATGCTTCTTTTTCAATCTCGTGTTGAATAATTTTACGATTTATTTCATCAAGTTCAGTTGGCATACTATCAATTTCTGTTTTTATGCTCGCGCAAGCTTCATCAACAAGGTCGATTGCCTTGTCTGGCAAAAATCTGTCTGAAATATATCTATTTGAAAGTGTTGCCGCACTAATTAAAGCATTATCAGAAATTTTTACGCCATGATAAACTTCGTATCTATCCTTTAAACCTCTTAAAATAGAAATAGTATCCTCAACAGTTGGTTCTTCAACCATAACAGGTTGAAAACGACGTTCAAGAGCAGGGTCTTTTTCAATATATTTTCTATACTCATCAAGAGTTGTTGCACCAATACAATGAAGTTCACCACGAGCAAGCAATGGTTTTAAGATGTTTCCTGCATCCATAGCCCCATCAGATTTTCCTGCACCAACAATTAAATGAAGTTCATCAATGAACAAAATGATTTGTCCTTCACTTTTTTTAACTTCATTTAATACAGCCTTTAACCTCTCTTCAAACTCTCCTCTAAATTTAGCGCCAGCAACTAAAGAACCCATATCAAGGCTAAAAATTCTTCTATTTTTCAATGATGATGGCACATCGCCTTTCATAATCCTTATAGCAAGCCCTTCAGCTATTGCCGTTTTACCGACACCAGCTTCACCAATTAAAACTGGATTATTTTTTGTTTTACGAGAAAGTATTCTTATAACATTTCTAATTTCACTATCACGACCTATGACAGGGTCAAGTTTATTAGATTTTGCAAGTTCAACAAGGTCGCTACCATATTTTTTTAATACATCATAAGTATCTTCTGGATTTTGATTTGTCACTTTTGTATTCCCCCTTACCTTTTTTAATTCTTCTAAAAATTTTGACTTTGTAATTTGATATTTATTAAATAACTTTTTTAATGTAGGATTTGCATTATCAATCAATGCAATGAAAATATGTTCAACAGAAACATATTCATCACCCATATTTTTTGAAATTTCAATAGCATTGTTTAAAGTTACATTACTCTCTTGCGAAAGATAAGGTTGTCCACCACCTGAAACTTTAGGATATTTGCTGTTTAATTCTTGTAATTCAGTTATTAAATTATTAACATTAACGCCTAATTTTAACAACAAACTATAAATTAAAGAATTTGAAATATTTAAAAGAGCATTTAAAATATGTGTCTGTTCAATAAGTTGATTTCCATTGTTTTGTGCTTCATTTATTGCCTGTTGAATTGCATTAATTGAATTTTCTGTAAATTGATTAAAATCCATATTTTCTCCCTCCTTTTTATTATATTGCAAGATTATATCATAATGTGCTAGCAATGTCAAGTATCGAGTGCCAACTTTTTTATTTTTTTTATTTAATCACTTATCTAACAAAAAACATACTTAACTTATATTAAAAATTAAATATGTTTTCTTTTTCATTTTAATAAAATATTCAATGTTAATCAACTTTTTTCTTGACATTAAGGGTATATTTTTTACTGACTTCGCCTGTTTTTTTGAATGAATTCTCCTCTTTATCTCCAACAACTGCCAAAAATGTTAGTGCTGCATCTTTGTTTGAATTTACTACAATAGTTGTAGCAAGTGCATCCGCATACCCGACCATAGAATCTGTTTGCTCTTCTTCTAAATTAAACAATTTATATTCATCAAGGCTTACATAGCCTGTATCTTTATCTAATTTAATTTTTATTTTCTCATCATCTTTTGCGAATTCTTGAAACAAAGTAAGCACTACTCCATCTGTATCGCTTTTTACTAAAATATCAATGTATTTTTTCTCAAAATCTTTCTCATCGGAAAATTTTATATTTATTGTATGGTCTGTACTCATTGCCCCTGAAACATCTATAAAGGTAACTGTTAAGGGCGTCCTAGTTGGTTTTTCACATGCACAAAAAAGTATGCTTAAAGCAAAAATTGCAAAAAATACGGTTATTTTTTTAATATTTTTCATAATTTTATTCATTTTTTCTCCTATTTTTAATATAATTGACTTTATTATTTTTTTTAAACTCATATTTTAAATAAAAAGATAATTTTTGTAATATATATTAATTTAATACAAACTTAAATTTATGTTTGGTAAATTTTATTTTGAATATTAAAAAAGCGAAAAATTTTTACTAATTTATTAAAAATGAATTAAATGTATTAAAGCAATCAAATTATTTATTTCCCACATAGTTATTTTTGAAATAAAAATAAAGCAAAATTCGTTACACACGTGATTTTGCTTTATTTGTTTAAAAAACATTACTTTTTATAAAATTTACTTTTTATTATATTTTTTTAGTTGTTTTTAAGGGATTTAATTAAAAATCATCATCTTCTTCATTGCAATCTTCTAATTTAATTACAATTTCTACATTTACAAGTTTTTGCGAATCGTCAAGGTCTAAATCATCCTCAGTTTCAATTTCAATTTCACCCCAATCATCTGCATCTTTTTGAAACTTTTTTTGTAGTTTATTTTTGATATCATTTAGGGCATCTTGTTCATTATCATACTCATTTGATTTTATATCCCAATAATTTGCAATTCCCTCAGCTTCATAAGTCACATCAAAAAAATCATTTTTATTTAAAACAACTGGGACAGCAAAAGTTTTATTCATATCTTCTCCTTATACTTTAAATGTTGCAATCATCTAATAATTACACTCAATAACACCAAGTTCACCATCTCTACGATTATATAAAACATTCACTTTATTAGATTTTTCATTCAAGAAAATATAGAAATCATGATCTAAAAGTTGCATATTTTCAATTGCATCTTCAATTGGCATAGAAACAAGGTCAAATTCCTTTGTTTTATATATTCTTTTTTCCTCATCTTCAGGAAGCTCTGGTAAAAATTCTAAACTTGATAAATCAAATGCGGTTTTTCTGAATAAATCCTTAGCTCTTTTTGAACATTTAATAATTTGCCTTTCAATTTTTGGAAGAGCGGTGTCAATATTATCATACATATTTTCTCCAACTACTTCTGCTCTAAAAAGTTTATTTTTGCTTGTTATAGTTAGTTCAAGTTTATAGGTTTTATTTTGAAGAGAGCAAACAACCCTTGCTTTTGCATTATCGTCAAAATATCTATCCAATTTATCAATCTTTTTTGTGATAATCTTTTTTAAAGATTGTCCTATATCATAATTTTTTTCAACAAATTCTATTTTCATATAAAATACCTCCATTAAATTGTATATTTATATATTACAATTAAATTGCCCATTTTGCAAACAAAAATAGTATTTTTTTAATTAAATTGGCAGTTCTCAAAAGTAAGTCCATTCCCATTAACATCAATAACAACAGTGCCTTTTTTGTCAAGTTCTCCAAGTAGTATTTTTTCGGCTATTTTATCCTCAATCTCTTGAGATATATATCTTTTTAATGGTCTTGCACCATACCTTGTGTCCACTCCATTGTCTATAATGTAATCAAGTGCTTTTTCAGTGAGCTTTAGATTCAATTCTTGTCTGTTTAGTCTTTTGTTTATGTTTGAAACCATAATTGTAGCAATTTTAGTTAAATCTTGTATTGTTAAAGGATGGAAGATGCATACAACATCAATTCTATTCACAAACTCAGGTTTAAAATGCTTTCGCAATGCTTCCAAGTATATGGATTTAGTTTTAATTTCATCATTTCCTTCATCAAGGCTTTGCATTGCCTGCTGACTTCCTAAATTTGATGTCATTATAATAATTGTGTTTCTAAAATTAACAGTCCTTCCTTGCCCATCAGTTAGTCTTCCGTCATCTAAAATTTGCAATAAAGCGTTGAATATGTCTGGATGTGCTTTTTCTATCTCATCGAACAAAACAACAGAATAAGGCTTTCTTCTAACTGCTTCGGTTAATTGACCTCCTTCGTCATAACCTGCATACCCAGGAGGTGCACCAATTAATTTTGAAACCGTATGAGGTTCCATATATTCACTCATATCAAGACGGATAATATTGTTTTCACTATCAAACATTGCTTCCGCTAATGCTTTTGTTGTTTCCGTTTTTCCTACACCAGTTTGCCCCATAAAAATGAATGAACCAATTGGTTTTTTAGAGTCACCCATTCCAACACGGCTACGCCTTATGGCTTTGCAAACACTTGATATTGCTTCATCTTGTCCAACAACTCTCTTATGCAATATGTTTTCCAAATTAAGTAATTTTCCTTTTTCTGATTCTGTGAGTTTAGTAACTGGAATACCAGTCCATTTGGCAACCACATCGGCAATATCATTCGCTATAATACATCTATTTTTGTTATTGTCGAATCTTTCGCGAAGATCGTTTATTTGTTCACTCAATCCAACTATTTCATCATTAATTTTGGCAACCGCTTCATAATTTCTTGCAATGCTATATTCACTTTTATTTGCAATTAACTTTTGCAAACGTTCTTCTTTTTCCTTTAGTTCGTTAGGCTTGATAGAAAAAGACACTCTTGCCCTTGCAGATGCTTCATCAATTAAATCAATTGCTTTATCTGGCAGACTTCTATCAGGAATATATCTATCACTCAAAGTTACAGCCGCTTCAATTGCTGAATCAGTAATTTTAACTTTATGGAATGATTCATAATTGTCCCTTAAACCTTTAAGAATTTCAATAGTTTGTTCAATTGTTGGTGGATTAACCATAATTGGCTGAAATCTTCTCTCTAGTGCCTTATCTCTTTCAATAAATTTCCTATACTCGTCTGTTGTAGTTGCACCAATGGTTTGAAGTTCGCCTCGAGATAAGTATGGCTTTAACATATCAGAAGGACTCACTTCTCCCTCTTTAGAACCTGCTTGTGCTATTGTGTGAATTTCATCAATAAATACAATTATATTTTGGCTTGCAATTATTGTTTCAATTGCATCCTTAAGTTTTTCTTCCATACTGCCACGATACTTTGTACCAGCCATAAGCCCGCCTATTTCCAAGGAGTAAATAATTTTATCTTTTAAAATTTCTGGAACTTCTCCTGATACTATTTTTTGTGCCAATCCTTCAACAACCGCCGTTTTACCAACACCTGCCTCACCTATCAAAATAGGATTATTTTTTGTTTTACGGCATAAAATTTCAATGATACGTTCTATCTCCGCTTCTCTGCCAATTATGGGGTCAATTTTACCTTGCTTTGCTTTTAAAGTTATATCACTGCCCATTTCAAGCAATTTATCTGGCAATAAACTTCTTTTGGAGTCATCTAAAATCGCATCACTAGAGTTTAAACTCTGCAATGAAATTAAAACTTTTGATTTAATTTCCGTTAAATTGATTTTGAATGCTGTTGTTAATAGTTTTACAGCGTATGTACCATTATTAACTAAAAGAGCAAAGAAAAGATGTTCTGTTCCAACAAAATTATGATTTAATTGGACAGCAACCTGTTTGGCAGTTGCTAAAATTTCCTTGCTTTTTGGTGTAAGTTCAACATCCACGCCAGCAAGTACTTTTTCATATGGTTGCTCGCTTGTTAAAATTTCTTTTAAAGAAGAACTTGTAACTCCATATTCTGCCAATATTTTATTAGACATACAATCTTTTACGGTTGTAAGACCATATAAAATATGCTCAGTTCCCACTTGGTTTCCGCCAAGTTCCATAGCAATTTTACCAGCATTTTTTATAACTTTGCTTAAATTGTCGCTAGATGTATTAAACATCAACCTCTCCTTTTACGATTGTTGAATCTATTATTTCCGCTAAAATTTTAGCTCGCTTTTTTTCTATTTCTTTTAAATTTAAGTCATCATTTGTATTTAAATGATTTTCTTTTATTTTACATAAAATATTTAAAATATCAAATTGTTTTTTCGTTTTTAATAATTTTAAATTAATTCCCCATAAAATATAGCCTAAGAATTCAACCGCTTCATCAAAATTTAGTCTGTAGGCGTTTTTCAAAAGACCAAAATTTCTAAATATCTTATCAACTAAATGACTAGCAGAAAAATCAAAAATGTTATTTTCTTCCAAAATTTCTAATTCAGTTATCTTTTTTACAATTGTATTTAAATTTTCAGCAAATTCATTTTCTTTATAACCGAATGTATATTTATTTTTAATAGTTATAAATGGGCATTTATTTTTGTCATTTATTAATGATGAAACTTGAAAATCCTTATTTAAAATTTCTTTTTCAATATCATTAATTTTTTCACTCATTGTTAATGCTGGCACAAACATAAGTACTTCTATTTCCATTCCTGTTCCACAAAGATAAGGATTGGATGTTAAAAAACCAAATTCTGTGTTGAAACACATTTCCAATTTATCTAAAATTTTATCATCAATTTCATTTGCTTCTTTATAGCACTTTTCTAAATTATAGCCTGCATTTTGTGATTTTATTCTAATATGGTCTTGTTCATTTACATAAATAAAAATATTTCCAGAAAAATTAATGCCATAAGCAGAAATATCCTTATTATCAATCAAATTTGTAGTTATAGTTTCCTCTTCTTCCAATAATTTACAATCTTGAATGGATAGGTTTTTCAGTGCTTTAAATTCAAAATCATCGCCTAAAATTTCACTTAAAGACCTAGTTACCCCAATTGCTTGTTCTATATCTGTTAAGAGTTTAACAAATGGCATATCTTTTATATTTCTTCTATAACTAACTGAACTTGAAATTATATTTTTATAATCTTCCATAGCTTTGTTCCTTTAGTTTTTGTATTTCTAAGCCATATTTTGTTGCTTTTTGCAAATTTCCATTTTTTAAACAAATTTCTACCATTTGTTCAAGTTCTGATATCTGTTTGTTAACGTAAAAAGCATTTGGCTTTTTTCCCAAATATTTTTGTTCTTTAAACTGATTAATAAAACTATTTTTTAAGAATTCTTTAAAAGCTTCATAACAGTTTTCACAGCCCAAAAGTCCCGATGATTGAAACTCCTTAAAGGTTTCACCACAAACAGAACACTTCTCTTCCAACTTAATTCTTTTTGTTTCATTTAAAGCAAATGATTCAAGTTCAACATCATTGTTTATTTTACGATAGCACCCGCCACATAAATACATAAGTTTATTTTCAGAAGACATAAATATACTTGTTGCATCTTTCTTGCCACAATTTTCACAAAGCATATTTACCTCCCTTATTTTTTAAAACCAAAAGAAACCTTTATCTATAATGGCTGACGTACATCAATCAAAAGCAAAAATTAAATCTTTTAACGTGCACGATTTAATCTTGTATTATACCTTTGTTTCCTTTTGTTTTCATCATTACAAATATACTAAAACAAAAGCACTTAAAAGTCAAGGAGTTGAAAATTTTAATATATTAAAAAAACTATTTGAGTTAAAAATTTAATTTATTTTAATTATTAGTATTTTTTTTTGCAGTAAGAAAAGATGTTTTCAAAAAATTTTTACAAACAAAACGGGTGCAATGCACATACAAAAAACATCACTTTGCATTTGCAAAGTGATGTTTAATTTATTTGAAATGTTTTTATTTTTAACCTTTAACGCTCATATTATCATTGTCTATATTTTTATTTAAATTATTTGTATTAACATAACCTAAAGCAGTTAAAAGTTCACTAAAAGATCTAATTCTTTGTGTGTCTTTAACTGTTATTCTGGTTTTTTCATCTAAACTACGTTCTTGAATTGTAAAAGGGAAAAATGTGTTAACTTTTTCAATTGGAGAATCTTTACAAGCATTATACACATCTTTTAATAAGATTTCCCTTGCACCATTTAGATATCTTTCATCTGATACCCTTGCATATGTTTGCTTGATAGGATTTGTTCCTTCAAAAGATACAACCGCTGTTCCGCCGATTTCTTCTGTTGCTGGCATATCATCAACTAAATTTGCAAAATCATTTGTTGTTGATTTACATAAGCATCCGATTTCAATACGTTTATCTTTAATTGCTACATCTGACAAAAAGTTGTTATATTCTTTTGTCCAAACTTGCAATCTGTTTCTAACTGATTCACTGCTTAATTTTTGCTTTGATTTAAATTTTTTATCTTTAAACACACCTTTTTCGTGTCTTTCAACATTTTTGATATCAACTAGCAAAGCTTCATTTTGTTCTTTATTAAATTTTTCATTTTCTTTTTCTGTGAGTGTACTGTTAGATCTGTATCTTCCACAGAATGGGCAACCAACCAATTTACATAACTTAAGGTTTGCTTTAGCAAATTTTTTGGCTATTTTAATTCTTTTATTTTTTGACATAGATGAAGAAGCATCTTTATCTATTTCTGAAATTTGTTTAATGCTATTTAAACTTGCTTTTTTGCTACGCTTTTCTGCAATTTTTGAATATGCTAAATTTCCAAAAGCTGACAATGCGATTGCTCCACTAACGCAACCAACACCAATACCAATACTTGAAAGCAATATTGCTGGAGTAGACAAAAATGATGTTGCAATTACCGCACCAGCAAAAGCAACTGCTGATATAATAGATGCTGCAAAAAATATTCTACGTAAAACGTGTTTTTTATGTCCAACTTCTTTATTGTTCATTATTTTTCCTCCTTACATTTTGTTTTTTAATTTAAAGAGTATGGTTATTATCTTTTATTACAAAAAGATTATATATCATAACCCTCTCTATGTCAATAGTCATTTTATTAAAAATTGTTTAATGAATCATTATTATCTAAAAGTCAAATCTTTAGTGCTTGCACTATAACGACACCTGATGTCTATACATATCGGAAGTGTGAGCGATAGCGAACGAGTTGCTCAAATAGGCAACTCAAAAAATTTTGTGTTAGCAAAATTTTACTTCCGATAGGTTCTATTTTGTATATTAAATATTTTTAGTTATGATTTTGATTGACCTTTTAGGTTAGCAAAATTTTACTTTTTCTCACTGCTTTAAGTTTTTTTAACATTGCAATAATTTTAATGCCACAGCTTTTCCATATTATATTTTTTACGTGATTTTTCTGTAAAAATATGAACTGCAAGTTTGCCAAAATCCACAATTATCCAGTCTGCTTTTTTATAGCCTTCAAGTCCAGAATTAATTTGATTAAACTCTCTTTTAGCATAATCTAATAAGCCAACAAGTAATTCTTGTGCGTGCATTTTATTTTCAGAACTACAAACTATTAAATAGTCAAAAAGATTGCTTCCTTTTGTTTCTATAATTTCAGTTTTTATAGCTCCATTTTTGTTTAAATAGTCGGCAAAAAATCTTGCAAATTCAATTGTTTCCATTTTTATTTCCTTTTGAATATTATACCAAAATATGTCAAAATTGTCAACAAAGCTCATTTTAAAATATAAATTATTTGTCAAAAATATGAAAATGAAAAAAATATCATTTTTAGCAATAGTTGACTATATATTTAAATTTTTCCTTTTTTTTGTATTAAATATAATTTGGGGGCTTTATTTTATAAAAGCCAAATGGGTGGCTATTATTTTATCCATTGTTGTTTCAATATTGACAATAATTATTATTGATTTAATTGAAAATAAAAAAGCAAAACGAAAACGTCCAAAACTAAACGAAACAAAGCATATTGAAGACATTAAAAACACTTTTATTTTTATGCCAAACAATGATGTTGTTAATTTTTTTTACAAACTTGCAAGTACAAGACACTCTTGTCAAATTAAAAATGATTATGTGGAAGTTTTGAACGAGCAAAATGTTATAATTTATCCTTGCTTTAAAAACGCAAGTTTAACGAGCGATGACGTTATTGAAATATACAACAAAATTGAAAAACAGAATGTCAAAAAAATTCTAATTTTATGTAATAAATATGACTCTAATATTGAATCCCTTTTGCAAAATTTTTTATGTAAAACAATCGTTTTAGATTATACACAAACCTACTTTAGTTTGTTAAAAGAATATGAATTTTATCCAAGCATAACTGTTGTTCGAAACAAAAAAGCAAAAAACACTTTTAATAATATTTTATCCACCGTTTTTAATAAAAAAAGAACACGAAAATATATTGTGTCCTCCCTTTTTATTATTTTTGCAAGTTTTTTTGTTATGTATAAAATTTACTATTTAATTGTTGCAACAATTTTACTTATATTTGCTATTTTGTGTCAATTTAGTTTTAACAAAAATAATGATTTAAACGAAAATGATTTAATTTCTTAATTTATGGCAATTGAATATGTTTAATATTGTTACGGCTAGAATGTCTATAAACGGAAATTTTATTTCCTATTATTTGTACAATTTCACAATTGAACATTTTTACAAATTCATCTGCTATTTCTTTAATTGATAAAACACAATTATTTAATACTTTAATTTTAAATAATTCCCTTGCTTCAAATAGCGCTTCAGCTTGCAATTCTGTTCCTTTTGTTATTCCCTCTTTCCCAATTTGAAGAACAGAGTCTAATGTATTTGAAAGGGCTCTTAAAACCGCTCTTTGTTTTGGTGTTATCATATTTTTCTCCTTTTTATTTTTTTAGCTTAAATTTTTTACTTTAATTTAAAGTTAAAATTGTATAATGAAAGCAATTTTTATGTTTTTTCAAATTAAAATTTTAAAATCAGCATTGACATCACTCGCTATATTCAAAAGAAATATCCTTAATTATAACCGTGTCGCCGTCTTTCATTCCAGCGTCTTTCAACTTATCAATTATACCATACTTTTTTAGTGCGTTTTGGAAATAAGCATTACTACCTTCATCTGACAAGACAATGCCACGAATTAAATTATCAATAAATCCGCCAACAACTTCAAATACATTTTCTTCTTTTTTCACAATGTTTAATGAAGTTTTATCTTTTACATCAAATTCACGAAGTTCAATTTCCATAGCAGGTTTTTTAGGTGTTTTCGCCAAAACTTCAGTAATTTTATCTAAAAGTTCCTCCACCCCCTTATGCATAATGGATGACAATAAAATTGGTTTTTGCCCAGTTTTTTTCTCAAATTCAGTAAGTCTGTCTTTTAATGTTTGTTCATCAAGAAGATCAATTTTTGTTGCAACAACTATTTGTGGCACTTTTGATATTTCTTCACTATACTGCTTTAATTCCTTATTGATTTGTTCATAGTCACTTACACAATTTCTTCCATCTATTTCAGATAAATCTACCATATGCACAATTAATCTAACTCTTTCGATGTGTCTTAAAAAGTAATGTCCAAGACCAGCACCCT
>ERZ808275.52-NODE-52-length-76608-cov-5.444555_pt1 | contig 76608 bp, 69 predicted proteins | sample MGYA00520894_ERZ808275 | MGnify/ENA primary metagenome ERZ808275 (study PRJEB31516, sample SAMN03275598) | gut metagenome | biome: mammalia-associated habitat; material: feces | host: Papio cynocephalus | place: Kenya | collected 2012-08-03 ... | reverse complement strand
AGTTGCATCTGGTGCACCAACGTAATCGAATGGGTGGTATTGACGACCAGTAACTTTAGCAACTTTGTCCATGTATTCTTGAACAATGTCAGGAACTGCGTCATAATATTTATTAACTGTTTCACGACCTTGGAAGTATACGTCTGTATTTTGTGCACCAACTTTACAAATTGGAGCTTCTGGTCTTAATGCTCTTTGTCTGAATTCTTCAATATATTGTGGTTCAACTAATGAAGCAATGTCTTCGTAAGAAATTTCTTCAATTTTGTGAATTTCGTGAGAAGTTCTGAAACCATCAAAGAATTGTAAGAATGGAACTTTAGCTTTGTAAGTAGATAAGTGAGCTACTAAAGCCATATCCATTTCTTCTTGAACGCTGTTTGCAGCTAACATAGCATAACCTGTATTTCTGCAACCCATAACGTCTGTGTGATCACCAAAGATTGCTAATGATTGAGCTGCTAAAGCACGAGCTGATACGTGGATTACGTGAGGAATCATTTCCCCAGCTACTTTGTGCATTACAGGAATCATCAATAATAAACCTTGTGATGCTGTGTAAGTTGAAGTTAATGAACCTGCTGCTAAAGAACCGTGAACTGCACCAGCTGCACCAGCTTCTGATTGCATTTCTGCTACACGAACTTCTTTGCCCCAGATGTTCTTTTTGTGTTGTGATGCCCATTCATCAATCCATTCACCCATTGTAGATGAAGGAGTAATTGGGTAGATTGCTGATACTTCGCTTAAAGCATACGCAACATGTGCTGCAGCGTAGTTACCATCAACTGTTATTGTCTTTCCTGGCATAAATAAACCTCCTTATTAGTTTTCTATCCAGCTACTATTTTAAAATACATTTTTAAAAGGTTAAAACTCTCTTAACTCTCTTCTTACATGTACTACTTTATTTTACGTCAAACATAAAAAATTTGTTAGTTTTTTATATTATTTTTCTCTAACCTAAATAACTTGTAAAATTATGCCTGAAACTAACGCTACAACAAATAAAATACCTACGACTTTTAAAGAATCTTTTATATTATCATTATGTTTAAATAAAACTAACAAACCTAATCCAGCATTTGTTGACAAACCAGCTATCAAAGAACCAAAACCAATTACATTTTTCAAATAAAGCATGACTATCAAAACTGACGTTGCACAATTTGGAATTAAACCAATAATTGATGCCAAAAATACTTGTACAAATTGATTTGTATCAAAAATTAGATTTACAGTATCGTTTGCATAAGTCAAAGCAGTACTTAAAAGGCAATTAATTACTAAAATAAATAGAAAAATATTGAAAGTATGTTTTAGAGGGTGAATGAACAATTTTGTAACAGTAGAGTGAATTTCTGAATGACAACAACCCTCTTCATGCATTTCTATTTCTTCAATTTCTTCGACTTCATCCTTTGTTGTTTTTATCTCAGGTTTAAATATCAAATCAACCGCATAACCAACAACAAGCCCTAAAACAACTTTTGTACAAATTACAGGAACAATTGTTGAAATATTATTTGGTTCTGCAAGCAAAATCGGAATAGCCTCATCACTTGTTGCAATATAAACAGCCAATAATGTACCTAGTGAAATAAATTTTTTAATATATAAAACAGTTGCTATAATTGAAAATCCACATTGAGGAATTGAAGCTAAACAACTACCAATTAATGGACCATAAAATCTTGAACCCAAAGAAAGATTTTCAATTTTTTCAGAAAAATAGTTTTCAAAAATTTCAATAAATACAAAGATTACAAATAAAAATGGGATAAGGTTAATGCTTTCAGCAATAGCCTCTTCCAAAAATTCTGGTACGTTAAAGATATGCACAAATTTTAGAATAAAATTCATACACAATTCATTAAAAGTATTCATATTATTTAAAAATTGGATAATCATAACAGAAGTATTTTACCACGAAAAACAAATGTAAAATTACAATTTTTCGTTCACGAATAAGCCTGAAGTTAAGTCAATTTTTACATCTTGAAGAAGTTTTAAATATGATTTTTCACTTTTTGTTGTTTTTATTCTTTTGAACTTGAAGATTTTGTTTCCAAGTCCAATTTTATCATTCACAACCAATACAGCTGGAAAAGCTGCAGTTTGTTTAAATGGAGTTGAAATTTTTGTTGATTCAACTCTCAATTCGCCATTTCTTCTTAAGAATTTTCTTTTTTGAACATCTTTAACTTGTAATTCCACTTTTGATCCAGCTTTTATCAACAAGTATCTTTCCTTAGTCACCAAATTCCAAGGTACTACTGCTTTTTGAATATCATCAACTTGCGATTTTTGAGAATCGGCTTTTGTTGTCATTTGGACTGGAATTTCTGTCTGTACAGGAATAATTGCGTAATCACCTTTTACGTAAGCTTGTTTTAATCTTGAACCGATAGTTTTTTTCTTAGCTCCATAATGTTCAATTTTTTTGTTATACATATTATATTCTTGAGCTGAAATATTATATGCCATTATAGCTAATTCTGCTCTTGTAAGAGGTTTTGTAGCATTAATTTTAACGTCATTACCAACAACAGGTAATAAACCCATAACATCTGCTTTTGCGAATTCTATCAAATCTTCATTCTTCAAAGTGCCTCTATCTTTATATTTTCCAAGGATATTTTTTGCTTGGTCAATAGTAATAATTTTATCGCTTAAATAATTCACAATAGGGAAAATTGCGTATTTTCTAATGATTGTTCCATTTGGATAAATATATTTTGAATTATCTGCAAGTGGAAGAAAATCATAATATAAAGCTATTTGCATTGCATCATAATAAGGATTTTCTTGTGGCAAGTCATAAAATTCTACACCTTGCTCAACCATTTTTTTATCAAGTCCTAAAGCTTTTACAACAGTTTCTGAATATTCACATCTTTTAACAGGTTGATTTGGTTTAAAAGTTCCATCAACATAACCAATCATAATACCTTTTTGATACAATTCTGTTAAAGCATCATAATATGGAGCGTCTTTTCTAACATCTGTATAAATACTGCCACTAATTTTTTCTGCAAAAACAGGAGTTGCAAAAATTAATAAACACAAAATTATTAAAATCTTCTTCATTTTTTATTTTTTCCTTTTTTCAAATAGTCTTCAAATTTCTTTTCTTCAACCTTGTAACCACAACCCTCGTGCAATTTCATAGGTCTATAAATTCTTTTTACTGGGTATCTTCTGCACATTTTTAATCGCTTATCATATACAGAACAAAGCCCCTCTTCAGTTACATATTTACACGCAAATATTAAATTGCCATCTTCGTCTTTACCTTTAATATAAAATCTTCTGTAAGCTGGAAAAAGAAATTGCATGATTTTAAATTCTTTTTCTGTGTAAGTATCAATACTATACATATAATTACAACATTTTCCGCACTTTTTACACTCGCCAGTAATTTCGTAACTTATTTTTTCTGTTACGAAATACGATTTTAATTCATTTATCATTGTTTCTAAAAAATCGAACATGTTTTTTTTAATATTTGTGCTTTAATAATAATATAATGATATATTATAATTCACAATGGAGCAAATTATAAAGAAATATGAGCGATAAATATCAATTCCAAGTTCCTGAAAGGATAAGAAAAGTGAAACCTAAACGTAATTACACAAATGTAGGTTATTTTTGTGTGTTTGTGATGGCAGTAATTTTAGCAGCGTTTGTTGCTTTCAAATTATATTTACTTTCATTACCACCTATACACAACTTAGAAGATTTTAAACCAAACATCATTACTAAAATATATTCTGATGATGGGGAAATAATTAAAACATTTACAGCTTATACCTTTAAAAAGGTTGAACTTGAAGAAATTCCAGATACATTAATCCAAGCAATTATTGCAACAGAAGATAAAAACTTTTATCATCACGCAGGTTACGACTTGTTTGGTCTTGCTCGTTCAATCGTAGCTAACGTTATGGCTGGTAGAGTAGTTCAAGGTGCAAGTACAATTACACAACAACTTTCACGTATTTTATTCTTGAACAACGAAAGAACATTTAACAGAAAAATCAAAGAATTTGTTATCGCTGCTCGTATTGAAAAATCAATCAGCAAAGACCAAATTCTAGAAATGTATTTGAATAATGTATACTTAGGCTCTGGTGCTTATGGTGTTGAGGGTGCAGCTCAAATTTACTTTAACAAATCTGTTAAACAACTTACATTACCAGAAATGGCTTTAATTGCTGGTTTACCTCAAGCACCTAGCGTTTATTCACCTTTTAATAATATAAAGAAGGCTGAAAAACGTAGAAACCAAGTATTAAAAAGAATGTACAAAATGCGTTTCATTACTAAGGAAGAATACTTAAGTGCTAAAAAAGCAGAAATAAAATTAAATCACATGCCAAATGTTTATACTTACAACAAAGCTCCTTATTTCTGCGATTATGTAATGAGAGAATTGGAAAAATTAGGCTTTGACGAAGAAGACATTTCACAAGGTGGTTATAAAATTACAACAACACTTGATTACAATACACAACTTGCAGCAAATGATGCTCTTATAAACAATATGAACGCTTATGGTTTAAGAGCTGATAAAAACCAAGCTGCAGTCTTTGTATACAACCATGTCAATGGTAAAATTCTAGCTTATGCTGGTGGTAAAGATTATTCTAAATCTCAATACGATAGAATTACTCAAGCAGTAAGACCACCAGGATCAGCCTTCAAACCTTTTGTTTACGCAGCAGCATTAGAAAAAGGTATTACTCCAAACGACATCGTTGAAGATATGCCAGTAAAAATTGGAAACTGGTCACCTAAAAACTATGGTAACAAATACAGAGGAAACATTCCTGTATACACAGCTTTAATGGTATCTTCAAACGTATGTGCCGCAAGAATGATAGAATATACAGGTATTAGACCAGTTATTCAACTTGTACGTATGTTAGGTATCACAACACCTATCGAATACGACTACACAATTGCACTTGGTTCAAACGGTGTTAAACTATTTGAATTTACAAGAGCTTATGGTGCTTTTGCTAATGGTGGATACAAGGTTGAACCTTACGCAGTAGAAAGAATTGAAGATTCAAAAGGTAAAGTAATATACGAAGCTCCAACACCAAAACCTGTAAAAGTTATGAATTTAAGTACAGCTAGTCAAATGACTTCAATGCTTAAAACAGTAGTTTCAAATGGTACTGGTAGAGCAGCAAACATCGGTAAACCAGCAGCGGGTAAAACAGGTACAACAGATGATTCTAAAGATGCTTGCTTTATGGGTTACACACCTAACGTTGTTGCTGGTGTTTGGGTTGGTAATGATGACAACTCAAGAAATGGTAACATTCAAGGTGGTACAATTCCTGCTTTGATATGGAGAGATGTTATGAGAGTCGCTACTCAACCTTACGGTAATGTAGATTTCCAATATACATCTTACGATTTAACTCCATTTAAAGCTGGTAGCAAGGCTATAAAAATTATTTCACCTGACGCTGTACAAAAAGCTTTTGATAAAAAGGAAAAAGAATTGAAAAACAAGGGTGATGAAAACGTAGATGAAACTCCTGCAGAAGCTTCTTTACCTAAAACTTTATCAAAACCTGTAAAGAAAGAAACTAGAAGACCATCAGCAACTCCTACTCCTATTCCTCAACCTGAAAAAGCTCCAGAGCAGGTAATAGAAGAAGCTAGCAAACTTGCACCTATTCCGATGGCTTCACCATTTTAAGAAAAAATAATTTAGAATAGACATATAAGGAAATGAAAATGACAGAAGAAAAACAAAAACATGAACCAATTTCGGCAAAAGATACAATTCGCCAATTAAGACTTCAAAAGCTTGCAGAATTTGCAGAAAGAGGAATTAACCCATATCCATATTCTTTCGCAAAAAATGCTAAAGCAGCTGAACTTCAAGAGAAATATAAAGATTTACCAGCTGATACTGAAACAGAAGATGTATATTCAGTTGCAGGTCGTGTAATGGCTATTAGAAATACTGGTATGTTTATTGACTTAATGGATGATTCAGGAAAAATCCAAATTTTTTCACACAAACAAAATCTTCCAGAAGACCAAATTAAACTTTTAAAAATGCTTGATATTGGTGATATGGTTGGATTTACAGGTAAAATTAGAAGAACTCCTAGAGGAGAACTTTCTATCAAATCAACTGATATTAAACTTTTAGCAAAAGCATTATTACCATTACCTGAAAAATTCCATGGCTTAACTGACGTTGAAACTCGTTATCGTCAAAGATACGTTGATATGATTGTTAACGACGAAGTTAGAGATACTTTCAGAAAAAGAAGTTTAATTATTCAAAAAATTAGAGAATTTTTAAATAATCAAGATTTCTTAGAAGTTGAAACACCAATGCTTCATCCACAAGCAAGCGGTGCTAACGCAAGACCTTTCGTAACTCACCATAACACTCTTGATATGGATATGACTTTGAGAATTGCACCAGAATTATACTTGAAACGTTTAATGGTTGGTGGCTTGAGCGAAAAGATTTACGAAATCAATAGAAGTTTCAGAAACGAGGGTATTGATATTAGACACAACCCAGAATTTACTATGATTGAGTTATACCAAGCTTATGTTGATTACAATGAAATGATGGTATTACTAGAAAACATGGTAAGTTATGTTGCTAAAGAAGTTTTAGGTACAACTAAAATTCAATATGGCGAACACGAAATCGATTTAACTCCACCATGGGATAGAAAAACTATGTTAGGAGCTATCAAAGAGTATACAGGTATTGATTTCAGCGATTGCTTTACAGTAGAAGATGCAAAAGAAAGAGCTAAATCAATTGGTATTCACGCAGACGAAGCTGATAACTGGGGTAAAGTTATTGATGCAGTATTCGAAGAAAAAGTTGAACCACACTTAATTCAACCAGTTCACATCATTGACTACCCAAGAGATATATCACCTCTTGCAAAAGTTCATAGAGATAATGACAGATTAACAGAACGTTTTGAAACTCGTGTTAATGGTTGGGAAATTGCAAATGCATTCTCTGAATTAACAGACCCAATCGACCAAAGATACAGATTTGAAGCCCAAGCTTTAGCAAAAGCAAATGGTGATGAAGAGGCATGTGATATTGATGAAGATTACATTACAGCTCTTGAATACGGCTTACCACCATGCGGTGGCTTAGGTATGGGTATAGATAGACTTGTTATGTTATTAACAAATTCTCCATCAATTCGTGATGTTATCGCATTCCCTACAATGAGAAAAAATTAGAAAATAAATTGAATAAAACAAAAAGCGAATGGTTAAAACCATTCGCTTTTTGTTTTTGTTAGACAAGTATGCCTATATTTGAAGAGATATAGAATATAAACAAAGAGGCGAGGTTGAAAATCAACCTCGCCTCTTTTATATTAAAGAACCTTCTAAATTATTCTTTTGTATATTCTGCATCAATGATGTCGTCATCATCCTTGTTATCAGATTTTGGTTCTTCTGTTGATGAAGTGTTTTCAGCATTTGGAGCTTCTTCTTTTTGAACAGCTTCATAAGCTTTTTGAGAAATTGCGAAGATTGTTTGTTGTAATTCATCTGACAATTTCTTAACTTCATCAGCTGATTTGTTTTCATCAAGAGCTTTTTGTAAAGCTTCTTTGCCTTCATCAAGTTTTTTCTTATCATCATCTGAGATTTTGCCTTCAAAATCTTTAACGATTCTTTCAGCAGAAGTAATCATGCTAGCTGCATTGTTTTTAACTTCAGCTTCTTCTTTTTTCTTTTTATCTTCTTGAGCATTTGCTTCTGCTTCTTTAACCATCTTGTCAATATCAGCTTCTGATAAGTTAGAAGAGTTTGTAATTGTAATTTTTTGTTCTTTACCTGTTGCTTTATCTTTAGCAGATACGTTTACAATACCGTTGGCATCAATATCAAATGTAACTTCAACTTGAGGAACACCTCTCATTGCTGCAGGGATACCATCAAGTAAGAATTTACCTAATGATTTGTTATCTCTAGCCATTGGTCTTTCACCTTGAAGAACGTGAATATCTACAGCTGTTTGGTTATCTTCTGCTGTTGAGAATACTTGTGATTTAGAAACAGGGATTGTAGTGTTACGAGGAACTAATGGAGTCATAACACCACCTAAAGTTTCAATACCTAATGTCAATGGAGTAACATCTAACAATACGATATCTTTAACTTCACCAGCAAGTACACCAGCTTGGATAGCAGCACCAACTGCAACTACTTCATCAGGGTTTACTGATTGGTTAGGATCTTTGCCTGTGTAATCTTTAACTAATTGTTGAACTGCTGGGATACGGCTTGAACCACCAACTAATACAACTTCGTTAATATCAGATTTTGAAATACCAGCATCTTTAATAGCTTGTTCAACTGGTTTTTTACATCTTTCTAACAAGTCGTAAGATAATTCTTCAAATTTAGCTCTTGTTAAAGTTAAATCTAAGTGTTTTGGACCATTTGCATCAGCTGTGATGAATGGTAAGTTGATTGTTGTTTCGAATACTGATGATAATTCGCATTTTGCTTTTTCAGCAGCTTCTTTAATACGTTGCATTGCTTGTTTATCGTTTGATAAATCGATGCCTTCTTGTTTCTTGAATTCTTCACAAATCCATTTCATGATTTTTTCATCGAAATCATCACCACCTAAGTGAGTATCACCTGATGTTGAAAGAACTTCGTGAACACCATCACCAATTTCTAGGATAGATACATCAAATGTACCACCACCTAAGTCGAATACAAGAACTTTTTCTGGTTTATCTTTTTCAAGACCATAAGCCAAAGCAGCTGCGGTTGGTTCGTTTACGATACGAAGAACATCTAAGCCTGCAATTTTACCTGCATCTTTTGTTGCTTGTCTTTGTGCGTCGTTAAAGTATGCTGGAACTGTGATTACTGCTGAAGTAACTTTTTCTCCCAAATAAGTACTAGCATCATCAGCTAATTTTCTTAAAATCATTGCTGAAATTTCTTGTGGAGTATAATCTTTTCCATCAATATTTTTCTTGTAATCTTCGCCCATGTGTCTTTTGATTGAAGCGATTGTTTTATCTGGGTTTAAGATAGCTTGTCTTTTTGCTAATTGACCAACTAATCTTTCACCTGTTTTTGTAAAACCTACGATTGAAGGAGTTGTTCTTGTTCCTTCTGCGTTTGCGATAACAGTTGGTTTACCACCTTCCATTACGGCAACTACTGAGTTTGTTGTACCTAAGTCAATACCAATTGTCTTTGCCATTTTCTCTTTCCATTCTGATTTTATTCAGAACGCCTTTCTCTATTTCTATGTTATACTACTTTCTTTTTATAATTTTAATTTACCACTATTTTTTATGAATTATTAAAAAATAAACAAAAAATTAATAATTCATTTTTCGTGTATAATATTCATGAAATCGGAGAGAAAAATTATGAAAATTGCTATATACCCAGGAAGCTTTGACCCAATAACAAACGGACACTTAGACGTTTTAAAAACTGCAGCAGCTATTTTTGATAAGGTTATTATTGCAGTTGCCTATAATGCAGAAAAAAAGGGTGGATTTTTATCTGTTGAAGATAGAGTTCAGCTAATTAAAGATGCCGTAAAAGATTTTCAAAATGTTGAAGTCGATAGTTTCCACGGCTTAACGGTTGATTACGCCCAAGAAAAAGGTGCAAAAATTCTTATTCGTGGTTTAAGAGCCGTTTCTGATTTCGAATTTGAAATGCAACTTTCTCAAACAAATAGTGCTCTTGATAAAGAAGTTAAAACAATTTTCTTAACTACAAGACCAAAATACAACTTCATTTCTTCAAGTTCTGTAAGAGAAATTGTCGAACTAAAAGGGGACGTAAGCAAGTTCGTACCTGAAAATGTAGACAAATTTTTAAAAGCCAAATTTCTTTGATTACATTTGACTTTTAACTTTTTAATTGTAAAATAATTAGTAAAAATACACTAGAAAAAAGCAAGGAAATATATATATGAGCATGCAATCTTATGATCAATTACTAAAACCGGTTTATGACCTTTTGAAAAGACTAGAACTTTGTTTAGAAAAAGGTTTTCCAATTTTACCAAACTACTTAGTAGCAGTAAAAGTTAAAGATATTGAACCATTAATTGATACAATTTACGCAACTCTTCCACAAGAAATTCAAGAGGCAAGAGCTTTATTAAGACGTAGAGAAGAATTGCAAATGGAAGCTCAACAAAAAGCTGAAAAAATTATTGTAGATGCTCAAAATGAAGCAAGCAGATTATTAAGCGAATCAGATATTCTAAAAGCAGTTCAAAACGAAGCTGAAAAAATTAAAGAACAAGTTATAACTGAATGTGAAGAAATTAAACGCAGAGCATTAGAAGATGCTGAAAATGTAAGACTTCAAGCTGCAGACGATGCTATGAGAACTCGTGAAGGTGCTAACGTTTATGTTGAAAGAGTTTTCTCATATCTTGAAAACATTTTCTCAGAACAACTTCAAACAGTTAAAAACGGTCAAGTTTATATGGACAAATTAAAATCAGATGTTGATAGCAATTTCGACCCATTGAAAAATAACTATCCAGCATCTTCTGCTGATTTATCAAGCAATTTTAAAATTGACTAATTTTAAATATTATCCTCAAATTTAACGGCAACTTTACCTGCCTCAGGATTCATAATTTCGATTACGATTTTATTAGAACCCTCTTTTAAGCATGAAGTATCAGCAATTTTTATTGTGCCTTTTTGTGCCAATCTAAATTTTAAAGGATTTTCTTCAGAAACCTCTGTTCCCTTAATTTCTTTGCCATCAGTAATGAAAATTACATCGTCTTCTGAATACTTTTTATCATTGATTTGTACATAATTAAAACCACTTATAAACCCTGGTCCTAAAATATTTTTTAGTTCAAAAGTCACGCTATCACCATTGTTTTTAAGTGTGCCTTTTTGATAAATTTTTCTCAACAAGAACTCAGGTACAATCACGGGTAAACTCCTTTAAAATAATTGAAATCTTTTTACATCTCCTACTTCTAGTATAACATTTTTCATCTCGTTTTTAAAGTCCCATGTACCATGGATATTTCTGCCTTTTTGCCATACAACAATATCTATTGTGTTATGCTCTTTCAAAAATGCATTTATTAAATAAAATTTGTCCTGAACATTTGCTCTTTTAATATATCTACCTATTTTTACACCATTTAAAAAGATTGTTGCACGACGATATGGAAAATCTTTTAGGTACAAATATTTAGAAAAAACTTCATCCTCTCTAAAAGTTACATCAAAACTAGCTGAAATCTTTGCTAGATAAGGAGCATCAGATTCTCTAAAATCTCCTCTTTCTATAGAAAGTTTTTCGTTGACATAAAATTCAATATCACATTTAGGTAATGTTTCAAATGTAACTAATCCTCGTGGATGATTTGTTTCGCCAGAAAATCCTTTGTCAAAACCAAGATTTTCTACCAAAATTGTTAATTCGTTTTCTTCTTTATTCAAAACCTTTTTATCCAAATGTATTTGAATAGTTTCTGGTATTTGTTGAAGTTTTTCAATTTTATAACTGTTTCTGCTCAAAATCTCTTTTCCGTTTATATAAACAGCAAAAAGATGTCTCGCACTTAAAGTTATTTCTTCTATATTTTTAGGAATTTTTCCTTTGTAAAAAGTAAATTCATCCGATAAATCACAGGATAGGGAATCAAGTTTATCACCTTTTATTTTTCTCCAAGAAGAATAATCATAATCCGTATCTATTTCAGGTGCACAGAAAGATACTTCAAGGTTTTTCAAAGTCTTTTTATGGTCTGTTTGTGGACGAGTTTTAAAATACTTTTTAGAAAATCCATGTTTTAAATCATAATACGCAATTTCAGCACTATGTTCCAAAGCAACCGTATCATCTTTTGCAACGTAATCTGCATTAAAAATTGCACGTTTATCTGTAATCCAAGTTTTTCTTGTAGCTTCACGAGTCAAGAATACAAAACGTGTTGATTTTCCATCCTTTTCAAATTTAAAAGTATCAAAATCCTTTTTGTTTCCAGAAATTTTATCGCCATTCGATAAATACATAGAGGCATTTTCATCAGCAATTAAAAATATCGTTTCTTTTTCATCATTTTTTAATCTTGCAAAAACTTCTATGTCTGAAAACTCGATTTCACACGCATAAAGTTTCAAGTTTATTGGACAAATTTTCATATCGTAAGGATTTATTCTTGCAGAGAATTTGTCAAAAAGTTTTATAGTTTTAGCTTCAGGATTTAAATTGCGTAAGAATAGCCATTTGCAGTCATTTTCATTATCTTTTCTTACTTTTGTATAAATACCTTCTTCATTTATCTCCAAATCTTCGTCAGATTCAGTATTTGTCAAACCAAAGGATTTAAGAAAATAATTTATTTCTTTAGCTTTAAAATAATTATCCTCTAAAACACCGTATTCATCAATTGGTGCGGTAAAATCATAGCTTGTATAAACTTCATCACAAGCAATATTACCCCAAGAAGTTCCACCACAACACATGTAATGATTAAATATCGTTACACCTTGAGAAATAGCCGTTTTGGTAACTAAATTTATGTGTTGGTCAGAAAGCTCTTTTCTAATATGTTCGTATCCTGAGCCATCCCATTTATCAAACCAGCCAGATTGCATTTCTGCAATAAAAGCTGGAGCATTTTCTTTACATTCAAAAACACCTTCAAGATTATCCATTGTATCAAAACAGAAATTATCCTTACGCCAATCTTGATTAGGATTGATGTATAAATATGTATCACAAGCATAAATATCTACTACATCTGCCCACAAACCCCATGGAGCAGCATCATTATGATAAATTGGACATTTTATACCACGTTCACGTGCCATATCATAAAGCTTACGCATATAAGTGTCGTCCATTTCATCATTTGCGTATTCATTTTCTATTTGGAAAAGAATTACGTTATCAAACTTGTTTATTATAGGAATAATATGGTCATACCATTCTGTTATATATTCCATATATTTTTCGCTGTAATGATATTCCGTACCAATTCTGTTACGAGGAATAACGTCTTTATCCTTTAATAACCATAATGGGAAACCACCAGCACTAACCTCGCTATTAATAAAAGGTCCTGGGCGAGAAATTACATATAACCCAACTTCTCTTGCAGCCTCAAGAACTTTTTCAATATCTTTTAAACCTGTAAAATCGTATTCTCCTTGTTTTCCGCTATGATATTTCCACCAAAAATATATTTCAACGGTATTATATCCACCAGCTTTCATTTTCATAAAACGGTCTTTTGCAAGTTCATAGCTTGGAGTTCTAAAATAGTGAAACGCACCACTTCTGATAAATTCTCTCTTTCCGTCAATAATCAAGGAATGTTTATCAAAAGTTACGTTCATGCGATGCTCCTAAAATTTTAGTTATTATTTTGAAGTTTAATTTAAATTTTAGACTTTAACAACCTCTATATTGATGAGGAAAAATAGAATTTGTTTTTATTAAAAAGTATTCACTATATACTATGTTTGAAGTAAAATTATCTTATGAAACTGGAATTGGAAGAAATTATTAAGGCAACTGATGCAAAAGTCCTTAAAAATGATATAAAAAACGAAAAATTAAATTTTTCTACAGATACTAGAACAATACAAAAAGGTAACATTTTTGTTCCTATAAAAGGTGAAACTTTTGATGGAGAAAATTTTATTGAGAATGCTTTAAACAGCGGTGCAGAAGCATATTTTACTCGTAATGATAAAATTTTTGATAATGCAAAAGTTGTTCTTCAAGTAAAAGATACGCTTATTGCATATCTTGAATGTGCAAGATTATGTAGAAAAAATATTAATCCAAAAGTTATTGGAATTACTGGTAGTAGCGGAAAGACAACTTCTAAAGAAATGATGTATGCTATTGCCTCAGAAAAATTTAAAACACACAAAACTGATAAGAACCACAATAACGAAATAGGATTTTGCCAAACAATGTTCAACATGCCTGAAGATACAGAGGTTTTAATCGTTGAAATGGGGATGAGAGGTTTTGGAGAAATTGAACTTCTTTCTAAATATTCAGAGCCAGATATTTCAATAATAACAAACGCTGGCACAGCTCATATTGGTAGACTAGGTTCAAAAGAAAATATAGCAAAAGCAAAATGTGAAATAGTTAAATTTCAAAATCCAAACGGAACATTCATAACAGAAGAAAACCCAATGGTTGAAAATATTGTAGAATTTTCAGGTAAAAAAGTTTTCTGCTCACTAAAAGACGTTAAATTTTTAGAAAAAACTACTGATTACACAAAATTTTCTTATAAAGGAAATGAATTTGAAATTAACGTAAGTGGCGAATATAACGTTAAAGATGCGATTGAATGTATTGAAGCAGGTTTGGCTTTGGGTATGGAGATTAAGGATATTCAAGCAGGGCTTAGAAAATACAAAAACATTGAAAAAAGATTTGAAGAAGAAATCGTAAATGGTTTTAAAATCATAAATGACAGTTACAACGCAAACCCTGATAGTATGAAAGGTTTTGTAAAAAACGTGGTTGAACTTTATGACAAACCTGTTCTTGTTTTAGGAAATATGGGTGAACTTGGAGAAAATTCTGAAAAATATCATGCCGAAATTGGTGAATATATTAACACTTTAAACAAAACAGATATAATTGTTTTGACGGTTGGAAATCTTGCAAAAGAAATTAGTAACGCAATTTCAGGTGATATAAATAAAAAACATTTTGAAAATACAAAAGACGTAAGCCTTTACATTCTTGATAATATTGATAGACGTTATACAATATTCTTGAAGGCATCACGCTCTGAAAAATTTGAAGATATAATCAAATACTTAAAAGGAGATAATCTATGATTATGATAACAGTAGCAATGCTACTTGGTTTAATATTATGTTTACTTTTTGGTGTTCCTTACGTGGACATCGTAAAGAAAAAAATGTTCAATCAACATGTAAAAGATGTTATTGCAGAGCAACATAAAGAAAAAGATGGCACACCTACAACTGGCGGGATTTTTATCTTTTTAGCAATTGTAATAGCCTCAATCACAACTCTTATGTTGGCTCAAAAATTAACTACAACCGCATTATTAATATTGATTACATTATTTTTCTATGCTCTTGTTGGTTTTCAAGACGATTATATCAAAATTAAAAACAAGGAAAACGACGGCATTAGTGCAAGAGGTAAATTTTTAAGACAAGTTATGATTGCATTGTTACCAGCAATTTTTATAATGTGTACAAAAGGCGAAATGGCAACATATTTAAGTGTTGGCTACTGGCATTTTAATATTGGATGGTTATATCCTATCTTTGTTGTTTTCGTTCTTACTGGAGCATCAAATGCTTATAACCTAACTGATGGTCTAGATGGACTTGCTGCATCTTGCGGGGTATTTTCTTTCTTAGCTTGTACAATTATTGGATTTTTATTAGGTGAACCTGAAGTTGCAATTATTTCTGCAACTGTAGTAGGGGCATTGATTGGTTTTCTTAAATATAATAAACCAAAAGCTCAAATTTTTATGGGTGATACTGGTTCTTTAGCTTTGGGTGGATTACTTGGTACTCTTGCTGTTATTGGTAAATTTGAATTATGGTTAATCCCTATTGGCATAATTTACATTATGGAAACTCTTTCTGTAATGCTACAAGTTGCAAGTTACAAAACAACTGGTAAAAGAATTTTCAAAATGTCACCTATTCACCACCACTTTGAAAAATGTGGTTGGAGCGAAAAAAGAATTGTAATTACTTTTGCATCTATATCTGCAATATTTTCTATAATTGCAATCATCTTTTCTTATTTATTTTTTAGAGGATTAATATAATGAAAACAAATTGGTTTGATAAAAAAGTTTTAATTTTAGGCTTATCAAAAAGTGGTATTGCAGCTGCAAAATACTTAAACGACAAGGGTGCAGATGTTTATATTACAGAAATAAAAGAAGTAAATCTTGATAATTACAAAGAACTTACAGATGCTGGAATTAAGATAGAATCTGGTCATCATAGCGAGGATTTTATAAAAGATAGCTATCTTGCTATTACAAGTCCAGGAATTCCACCTCAAACAGAAATCTTTAATAAATTAAAAGAGGAAAAAGTTCCTGTAATATCAGAAGTTGAACTTGCTTTTAAAGAAACAGGGAAACCATTTATAGCAATCACAGGTACAAACGGTAAAACAACAACAACTTCTTTGACAGCTCATATTTTACAACAGGAATATAAAGCTGAAGCATGCGGAAATATTGGTCTTCCTCCTTGTGCTTTACTTACAAAAGATTTAGATTATTTTGTTTTAGAAGTAAGTTCATTCCAATTACATTATAGCGATGCTTTTCAACCTCAAATTGCTTGTTGGTTAAACTTTACTCCTGATCATGTTAACTGGCATGGTAGTTTAGAAAACTATTTCAACGACAAGGCAAAAATCTTTAGAACTCCACAAGCACCTGCTTTTGCAGTATTTAACGCAAAGGACGAAAAACTTGTTGAATTTAGCAAGGAATGTCCATCAGAAATCTTCTTCTTTGCAGATAAAATGGGTAAAAATGCTTGCTATATTGAAAATAATGAACTTATGTTTATGAGAAATAATAAAGTTGAAAAGATTATGGATGTTGCAGATATTCCACTTATGGGAGAACACAACTACCAAAATGTTGAATGTTCTGTAATTTGTGCAAAACTTGTTGGATTAACTAATGAACAAATTGCTGATGCAATTAAATCTTTCAAAGTCCCAGCTCATAGATTTGAATATGTGACAGAAAAAGAGGGCGTTAAATTTTATAACGACTCAAAAGCAACAAACCCTGAATCAGCAATTGTTGCAATAAATTCTTTCCCAGAAGACCAAAATGTTGTTTTAATTGCTGGTGGAAGAGATAAAAATACAGATTTGACAGAATTTTGTAATTCAATCAAAAAACATATTTCAACAGTTATTCTAATTGGTGAAGCTACAGATAGATTTGAAGAAAATCTAAAAAATTCTGGTTTTGAAAACATAATAAGAGAAAATACTCTTGAAAGTGCAACATCAAAAGCTTATTCTCTAAAACCAAATGCTGTTTTATTATCACCGGCATGTGCAAGTTTTGATATGTTTAGTGGATATGAAGAAAGAGGAGATGTATTTAAAGACTATGTCTTATCCAAAGTATAGTAATAGAAAATCTTCATACGCACCAAAATATAGTGTTATGATTTCTTCTCCAGATAGAACACTTATGATTGTTGTTGCCTTTTTAGTAATAATCGGTTTAATGGCAATCTTTTCAGCAAGTGCACCTAAATGTATTGAGGCAAATATTACACCTCTAAAATTCGTTGCTCAACAATTTGTGTTTATGATTTTAGGGATTTTAGGGATTAAATTTTTTGCAAATTACGACTACAAAAATTTAGTACCACTCACAATGTTTGTTGCAATTTTTGTAATTATATTACTTGCCTTAGTAGGCTTAACACCTTTAGGTTTAACCGTTAACAATTCTACCAGATGGTTAAATTTAGGGCCATTAAGCTTTCAACCATCAGAATTTTCTAAGCTTGCAGTAGTATTACTACTTGCTAGTGCATTTTATAAAAACCCAAAAATAACCCAACAAAAAATGGTTTATTTCTTCCCAATAGTGATAATGGTTTTATTCATTTTCAAACAACCAAACTTATCTATGGTAATTTTATTGGGATTAACATCACTAGTCATGTGGCTAAGTGCAGGCGGACCATTAAAGCTCGCATTCACCACAATATTTGGTGGTATTGGGTTTGTTGCCTTAAATATTTTTACAGCTTTAAACGGCATGTGGTCTTTATTAAAACCATACCAATTAACTCGTATTACAACATGGTTAAATCCTGAACTTGATTCACAAGGTGCAGGATATCAAATTGTACAATCCCTTACAGCATTTGCTTCAGGTGGATTTTTTGGGGTTGGTTTTGGTAATTCTAAACAAAAATTATTTTGGCTTCCAGAATCACATACCGACTTTATTTATTCAGTAATCGGTGAAGAACTTGGTTTTGTAGGGTGCGTATTAGTAATTGGCCTATTTTGGACTTTCATTCATAGAGGTTTAATCATAGCATCACGTTGTCCTGATATGTACGGAAAACTTTTAGCAGTAGGAATTACTTTCTCTATTGGTTTCCAAGCATTTTTGAATATATCAGTAACATGTTCCTTCTTACCAGCAACAGGTGTTCCTCTTCCATTTATTAGTTATGGTGGTTCATCATTAATGGTAACTCTTTGGATGATTGGTATTTTATTAAATATTTCTAAAAAACGTATAAGAAGAATAAGGGAAAGAAACAATGTCAAATACATCTAAAAAATATACTTATTTCGTAACAGGTGGTGGAACAGGTGGTCACATATATCCTGCAATGGCAGTCTGTGAAGCATTAAAAAATGATGCAGAAACAAAAGATATTTTTTATGTAGGAAATCCTAAAAACCTAGAATATGACATTGTAAAAAAAGCTGGATTTAAATTTTTACCAATAAAAGTTTCAGCAATGCCAAGACGATTAAGTTTTGGTCTAATCAGATGGGCTTTTGAACTAGAATTAGCAAACTGGAAAGCTTTGTACTATCTTTTAAAATACAAACCTGATTGTATTTTAGGTACAGGTGGTTATGTTAGTGCACCAACTCTTTTTGCAGCAACGATGATTAAAAAACCATTTATGATTCATGATTGCGATGTTCATCCAGGAATTGTTTCTAAGTCAGTTGCACCTATGGCAAAAGCTGTTTCTTTAGCTTTCGAAGAAAGTGAACAATTTATCAATGCACATAGATTTTACGTAAATGGAAACCCTATTAGAAAAGCCTTTAAGGATTTATCAAAAGTTGATGCTAGACTAAATTTAGGATTAAAAAACAAATTGACTATCTGCATTATGGGTGGTTCTCAAGGTGCAAAATCAATTAATAACGCCTCTGTTAAAATTTTAAGAGAACTTTCTGAAAAATATAATGTACAAGTAATTTTCCAAACAGGTAAAAAACACTATGACACTTGTGTTGAAAAGATAAAAGAAGTTTATCCTGAATTTGAAAATGATAAAAACCTACTTGTAAGACCTTATTTTGACGATATGGCGACAGTCCTAAAAGCAAGTGATATAGCTATTTCAAGAGCTGGTTCTTTGAGTTTATCAGAAATTTGTGCATGTGGAATAGCACCTATCTTAGTTCCTTATCCTTATGCAGCAGCAGATCATCAACGCAAAAACGCAAAGGCAATGCTTAAAAACGAGGCATGTATTTATCTTGAAGATTCTGACACAACTCCAGAATCTCTAATGAAATTTTTATCTTTCTTGATTGAAAATCCAGACAAATTAGAACTTTTGCAACATAACACAAGAAGTTTAGCAAAATATGATTCAACAGAAAGAATAGTAAAACAATTAAAAAGTATAGCAAGATGGCAAAAGAGAAAACGTATGAAGAAGCAATAGAGCTTCTAACTTCGCAAGGAAAATTTTATATAAATCTAGGATTGGATAGAATTGAGGCAATTTTAGAACTTTTAGATAATCCTCATCAACACATGAAATTTATTCATGTCGCTGGAACAAATGGAAAAGGTTCTGTCTGCTCTATTTTAAATTCTGTTTTTATCCATGCTGGTTATAAGACAGGTCTTTTTACAAGCCCACATATTTTTGATTATACGGAACGAATAAAAATTAATGATGAGGAAATTTCAAAAGAAGAATTTGCAAAAAAAATCTTTGAAATAGAAGAACTTGCAAGAGAAAATAACATTCATTTAACAGAATTTGAAATTTTAACAGCCATAGCATTTTTATATTTCAAAGAACAAAATTGCGACATTGTAATTCTTGAAACAGGCTTGGGCGGTAGATTTGATGCAACAAACGTTATAACAAACCCACTTTGTTCAATTATTACTTCAATTAGTTTTGACCACACAGAACGTCTTGGAAATACTATTGAAGAAATTGCTTTTGAAAAAGCCGGTATTATTAAAAACGCACCAGTAGTTGTTCAAAAGAATAACAGAGGTTTTGACACAATAAAAGAAGTTGCCGGCAAAAATCTTGTTATTGCGACAAATTATCAATTTGACGATTTTAGCCTAAAAGGTGTTCATCAAATGGAAAACCTAGGGCTTGCCTTAAGTGCAGTTAATTTAATTCTCCCAAACATAACTATTGCCGTTATAAAAGAGGCTCTAAAAGATGTTCATCATAGATGCAGATTTGAGGTTCATCCAGATAAAAAGCTAATTATTGATGCTGCTCATAACCCTGACGGCATAAGAGTTTTGAGAGAAAGCTTGGAGCATTATTTTCCAAATCAAAACTTTAGATTTGTATATGGTTGTCTAAAAAATAAAGATTATAAAAATATGATTCCAGCGTTAATAAAAGCGGACGACGAAGTTTATTTTTACCATTATAAACATCCAAATTCAGTTGAAGTAGAGGAATTACAAAAATATTCACCAGTTAAAGCAAAAACCTTTGAAAATGGCGAAGTTTTAAAACCTGATAAATGGAATATTATTTGCGGTTCAATTTATATGATAGCTGAGGTATTGGGAAAACTGTAAGTTTATGTTATAGTTGACAAAAAGGAGAAAATTATGGCAAAAGACAGTAGTTTTGACGTAGTATCAGAATTTGATAAACAAGAATTAGTAAACGCAGTAGACCAAGTTAAAAGAGATATTTCATCAAGATTTGATTTAAAAGATTCAAACTCAGATGTAGTTCTTGATGGCGATAAAACAATCACTATCACAACTTGCGACGATATGAAATTAAGAAATATCTATGATATTTTACAATCAAAAATTGTTAAAAGAGGTTTAAGTATTAAAATTTTAGACCCACAACCTGTAGAAAACGCTCTTGGTGGAAACGTTAGACAAGTTTATAAATTAAAAAAAGGTTTAACACAAGAACTTGCAAAAGTAATCGTAGCAGATATTAAAGCTTCTAAATTAAAAGTTCAAGCTTCAATCCAAGGCGAACAAGTTCGTGTAAGCGGAAAAGATAAAGACGAATTACAAGAAGTAATCAAAATGTTGAGAGGAAATGAAGATAAATATGATTACCCTCTACAATTTGGTAATTACAGATAATTAATTTTTAATCTATAAAAGGGGCGAAGCCTAAAGGCTTCGCCCCTTTGTTTTGTATTTTTTATTTAATAATTTTCAAACACATATCTTCCAAAACATTTTGAACATTCATTCCAAGTTTAACTTCTTTTTTTGCAGTTTCAACGTGTTTTAAATCATGAATTAATCTGTTTGTTATATTTTTATCTTCCGTATTGCTTTTCATCAAACAAAGCATATAGTGTTGAACACTTTCTAAAACCTCTTGTGGATCATTTTCTTTCGTAAGCTGGAATAAGTCATTTGCAATATTAAAAACTTCTCCTCTTTCAAATTCAAAATAGTCGGCAAAAACATCTTCAATTAAAGAATAATCATAGCCCTCTATTTCAAAAGATGGTACAAAAAATGCCATACATCTTGACTGAATTGTTTGAAGCACATCATTTTTATCTCTTGTTAAAAAGATAAAAGTTGTATTCTTTGGTGGTTCTTCAATGGTTTTAAGAAGAGCATTTGCAGTTTCTTCCTGAAAATTCATTTGATTTAAGCCAAGAATTTCATCATCCTTACCTTTATCACAGAAAATAAATACTCTATGATAATCACTTGAATTTGTAAGAGAACTCTTTACCATTTGAGCTTGTTTTAAAGATATAACTGTCTTTGAAGTATCATCTTCCGGTTTGTAATCCACTTTTGAAACAGTAATAACCGCAGGATGTTCGTGTGAATCTATCCATCTGCAATTTTGACAATTACAATTTTCGCTAAAATTACTCTCACAATTCAACATTTTTGCAAGATACAAAGCCATTTTATATTGGGCATCAAAATCACTCCCATAAAATAAAAGAGATTGAAATACTGAATAATTCTCCGTATTTTTTGCCTCGTTAAAATATTTTATTAAAAATGGGTACTTATCCGATAATTGCATATTCAATTACCTCTTTTGTATCAAGTGCTTGACCTGATTTAATTTTGTATTCTGCATCAATTAGGTTTTGTTTTAAATTTATCAAAGCTTTTAGAGAATGTTTTCGCATTTTCTCCATATTCTTTTTCACAACAAATTCGTGCATGCCAGTAAGTTTTGAAATTTCAAATGTAGACATCTTCTTTTCATTTAATTTTATCAAAATCCATTTTCTAAGCATTGTTTGTAAAGCAGACATTATTTCTAGCTCATGTTTTTTAAACAATAATTTTCTAAATTCTAAAAGTGCTAAATCTGTTTTGTTTGTCATAATATAATCTGTAAAATTAAACAAATCCTCATTTGTAATACAGTTATTTTTTACATCAGCTTTTGTAACCGTTTTTTCAGGATATACTGCAAGTTTAAGCTTGTCTAATTCATTTACAAATTCTCTTAAATTATTTCCAATTTGTTCAATAAGAGTAAGACTCGCATCTTGCTCAACTTTTATACCAATTTTTCTTGCATACTTATTTATCCAAAGAGTTATTTCATCCGTTTTATAAGTTGGAATTGTTTTAAACTCTTGGGCATTTTGTTTTGATAAAAGTTTGAATAATTTTCTTCTTGTATCAAGTTTTTTACCCTCATCTCTTGGTAAAATTGCAGTAAAAACTATATCAACCTCATCAGACACAAGAGATAAAGCCTCTTCGATTTGTTTATTTTGACTATCTTCAAAAGATTTTGAAAAATAATCAAGACAATTTATTACGATAAGCATTTTACCAAACATCATTGGAGTAGTACGAAGAATTGAAATCAAGTCTGTAAAAGACGGATTGTCATAAGTTTTGAAATTCATCGCACTAAAATTTTTATCAAGCAATTTTTTCTTTTCGTTTATTGCTTGTTCAATGCTGTAATCTTCATCACCGTAATAAAAATATACGCTCATTAATTAGTTATCCATTAATAAAGCAGCACCCATAACACCTGCTGTATTACCAAGTTCTGCAGGTACAATTTGAACGGCTTCTCTTGCAATTCTCATCGCACGTTTATTAACAGTTTCTCTAATTGGGTCGAACAATAAATCACCAGCAGCAGCAATACCACCACCGATAATAATTTTATCAGGATTTAATATATTGATAACGTTTGTTAAACCTAATCCTAAATATTCACCGATTTTTTTGAAAATTTGAATTGCAACGGCATCACCTTGTTCAGCAGCTTTAAATACGATATATGGAGTAATAGCCTCACCTTTAGCCATTTCTCTATACATTGTAGCTTTTCCACCTCTGATATAATCTTCTGCCATAGCAACGATACTTGGACCTGAAGCGTAAGCTTCAAAACATCCAAAATCACCACAACCACACAATGGAGCAGAATTTGAATCAGAAAGTTTAATATGACCAATTTCACCTGCTGCGTTACTTGCACCTCTGTATAATTTACCGTTTAAAACAAGACCTGAACCGATACCAGTACCAACTGTTACACAAACTAAGTTTTGTGCACCTTTACCAGCACCATATTTCATTTCACCTAAAGTTGCACATCTTACATCATTATCAACGAAAGCTGGAATATTAAATTCGTCTTTAATAATTTTTGCTAATTCTACACCATTCCAACCAGGGATGTTTGTAGAAACTTTTACTGTACCTGTTTTATAATCAATTTGTCCTGGAAAACCAAAACCGATTGTTTCAATATTTTTTGAAGTTGATTCAGTTTCTGTCATTAAAACTTTTATTTCTTCTTTAATGTTGGCTACTGTGTATTCATAACCTTTTTCAGCTTCTGTTGGAAAAGTTTTTGAATATAAAATTTTTCCCTCATTTGTAATCAAAGCTATTTTAATGTTTGTACCACCAATATCTACGCCAACTCTATTTTTCATTTCTATATCCTCTTTTATATTTCTTCCGCTATTTATATAATAAGCTAAACTAAAAATTTATTAAACGATAATTAAGTAATTTTAATCAAAATGTTTAAATGTTTTTTCCTCAATATCTTTTTCTGTAAAAGACTTTATATTTCCATCATCTTTTACTTTTACAAAAATATTTTCTTCTCTTTTTTCCATACTACCAATTATTGTATATAAATTTTTATCTAAATCTTTTAAAATTTCTTCTGGAAGGCAAGCTATAAGCTTATAATCTTCCGCACCAAAGAAAATTTTATTCTTATAATCTTTAAATTTTTTGATTTCTTCATCAATAGGAATACGGTCAAAATCAACTTCTGCAGTTAAATTACTAAGCTTTGATATTTTATACAAAGCATCCATCAAACCATCTGAAGAATCCATCATTGCATAATCTTCTTTTATACTTGAGGCAATTTCTTTTGATAAAATATCATTTACTTTTGGCATTAAATGAGCATCAATTAATGTTTTCGGCTCTGTTAAACCTTTTTGCAAAAGTTCAAAACCACAACCACTTGAACCGTGGACACCATTTGTTATTATTTTATAACCCTCTTTTGCTTTACTTCGAGAAGAAATTCTTCTACCCCTAGCATCTCCTATTGCACAAATTGAAATAAATAACTTATCGCCACCTGTAATATCACCGCCAACAATTTCAACATCAGAATTTACAGATTTTGCACCTTCATAAAATTCTTTTATAAAATTTTCGTCAATATAACTTGGTAAAGATAATGAACAAGTTAAATATTTTGCTTTAGCTCCAGATGCATACACATCTGAAAGGTTTACTGCAACTGATTTGTAACCTAGTTGAAAAGCATTTGTATAATCTAGAGAAAAATGAACATTTTCAACCAAACTATCCTGAGTCACTACAATACCTAAATCTTCTAAATATGCACAATCATCATTGATATATTTAGAATTTAGGGTATTTTTTATAATCTCAATTAAGTTATTTTCTTTCATAAAATTAGTTTAACACAAAAGAGTAATTAAAAAGGCTAAAATATTAAACTTAGTGGGGATTTTTAAAAAAATAACTAGAACAATAATGTAGATATTATGAAATTTTTATCAATTTTAAAAAGTGTGTCAAAAAACGTCAAATACTATGACAAAAATTTTAAAGTACCATATTCAGGAAAGAATATGACAAATCCCTTTATGCAAAGAAAAACTTGTACAACCATGATTTGGATAAAATAAAATTATAAAAGACCTTTTTGGTTAAGCATTTTTTCAAGAACATTTTCGCCAGCTTTCATTCTGACTTCAAGTTCTACACGTCTACTCTTATCAAAATCTTCTTTATTATCCTTTAAAACAGGCTCTGTATAACTTTTACCTTCTACAATTAAAACCTTGTGCAATTTTTTGCTGTACTTTTTGTTGTAATTTGTTTTAAATACATAATTTGCAATTTCTGTCGCACGCATAGATGAAAGTTCTAAATTTTTTGCATATTGTTCATCTTCAGATTTTAAACCTTTAAACATCTGTGAATCCGTGTGACCCTCGATAACAATATTTTCAACCTTATCACTTACTTCAGGATTAGAAAAAATTGTATCAATATAAATTGGAAAAAACTTGTCTAAATAAGCTTTGCCTTTATTAGATAATTTATGACTTCCTAAATCAAACAATTCTAAATCTGAAATTTCAACCTGTCCAGACATTTTGTTGATATTTACATCAATTTTATTTGCCTCAAGTTTATCTGCCAAAACAGATGCCATTTCTGCTTGTGCTGATTTTTCTGCAAATTTTGCCTGAGAAAATCCAACCATAGTCATAATAAACAAAATCAAAAAGATAATCATCAAACCTAACAACAAGTCTGACATTGTTATCCAAAAAATATTTTCTTCAACATAATCTGCTTTTTTTAAGGATTTTCTAAACATATTCGCTCCTAAAACAAATCATCTACAGCATCTAATGCTTTTTTCTCAAGATTTTTTGGAGTATTTTCTTTAATCTTGTCAAGGTTATAAACAATACTGTCTAAATACGGAACAAGAATTGACGCTAAACTTTTGTCGAAAGATTCTTTGAAATTTCTTGATAAAATTTTCATTGAACTTGTCAAAGCATGATTTTGAATTTTTGTAGTCTTCAACAATTCAATTAAGAATTTTTCAGAAGTTACACTATCAAAGATTTTGTATAAATGATTTTGAATTTCATTTAAAGGAGCTTTGCACTTGATGTTGTAAAGAAGTCTTTCTAACATTAAGAATAATAAAGATTCCCCAACCGCAAATACTGAACATAAAGCTGCGATTTGCATATTTGCCATTAAGTTTTCGATAGTAAGCATTGTTGATTCATTTGATGTGAAATCAACATTTGCAAAAGCAAAAGCAATATGCATAAACGTAAATAATGGACCCATACCAGTTAGTAAGGTTGGAGTTACTTGTACGAATTTATAATTTAATTTTGAAGTAACAAGAGCTTCTTCATTAAAGAAATATGCTGAATCTACCGTTGTTTGTACTCCAGAAAGAGCCTGTGATGCATCTTCAAAACCGATTTCTTCTTCTTTTTCATTTCTTAATGCAACGTTTTCATTAAAAACAAGAGTATTTCTAAATTCTACCCAAACATCCGAAATGTAAGGATTTTCTGTTAAACCTTCATCCAATTCCTTAAATCTATAACTTAAGTTTGATTTTTTAAATTGTTTTAAAAATGCCAAAAGATTAAGCATTTCTTTATTTATAAGCTGGTACTTATAAACACAATATCCAACAGAAAATACAAAAAATAAGAATATTAACATCAAAGCTGGATTAAAAATATATTTAAAAATCTCCATAGAAAACTCCCTCTTTTAAAGGGTATTATAACATAAAAATTGATTTATTAAAATAAACTGATATAATTTATTTATGCATTGTCCTAAATGTAATCATGAAATAACACCAGATACTAAAATATGCCCAAATTGTAAGAAGGTCTTACAATTAGCTTGTCCTGTCTGCAAAACCTTAAACAGAACAAGTATTTGTTCAAAATGTGGTTATACTATCTTGAGCAAATGTCATAATTGCGGAAAGGTTAATTTAACAGAAATCGGGCAATGTCCTAACTGCGGAATGGACACTCAATTAAGTATTGCACTTAATGAATCTGCCATTATAAACTTTGCTTGCGTAGTTATTGAATTTCCAAATATTTCAAACTTAAAAGATATTTTCAATTCAAAAGAAGCTTACAAAAAATTTAAAACAAATTTATATAACCTAATTATTGGTTTTTGCTCTCAAATAGATTTAAAATGGCAAATCATTGATAACGCTTTCATTATAAAATTCAACAAAGAAAGTAATTTTGATGATTCTGTATTCAAAGCTATTTCTTTCATTTTAGAAATAGCAAAACCAATAATGAAACTTAATGTAAAATTACACCGCACACACAACACACTTATCAGATGTAATTTTACATTAATGAAAAAGGATATTAATACAAAACTTCATGATTTCAAATCAGGTTTTAATATCAAAATGATGTACAAGGATACCTCTCAAAACAAATTCCATAACGCTCTTCAAGTTCTTCTTGATAGCAGTACTGCTGATGTTTTGAGAGATAAAGTTAGTGTTTCTCAACTTGGAACAGTTCTTGTAAAAGACAAACTTGAAATGTATTTTGAACTTGATTTGAAAAAATATATTTCTATTCCAAAAGAAGAGGATGAACCAAAAGACGATTATGTAAAAGAAAGACTAAAACAACTTTCTTTAGAAGATTTAGACCAAGAAATAGAATTAGAAGAAGACGACACTATTATCCATAACATCAAAAAGTTAAATTTTGATGAACAGGTTTGTAATTTCATCACAGTTGAATCAGGTGATTTGGAAAATACTGTTCTATCACTTTTAGAAAAACAGCCTAAAAATATTATTTCTGTAAAAACAAATAAAAAATATTATCTTGTTTCTAATGAAATACCTTTGTTGGCAAAACATAATAAATTGTGTGCCGATGTTATAAAAGTAACATGTACAGAAGATACAATTAATAGACCTTATGGATTTTTCTATGAATTCTTATCTTCAATATTTAACTATTCAATTTCTGCCAAAAACTTTATTAAAAACAATTTTTCTACCTTCGACAAATTGGATAAGACAGGAGTTGTAAAAGCTTTAATTAACTTAAAACCTATTCCTAACGTTAATCCTGAAGACGTTAGAGATACTCTATATAATATTTTTACAATTTTATTCAGTTCTCTTGAACATTGTTTAATTTATGTTGAAAATTTTGAAAAAATCGATTTAACTTCTTTTGAAATCTTACAAATGCTTTTAAAAGACTTTGATAAATATAGTGTAAACTTAGTTTTCTTGGCAGATGAAAACTTCTCTCTACACAAGAATTCTCACTTCTTATTATCAAATCCTAAATATACAGAAATTATGGTAAAAGGCTCTAGTTTTGAAAAGATAATTTCACCTTTTGTAGATATTTATTCAAATATTTTGGATTCTTTCTACATGGAAAAAATTGCACAATATACAAAAGGTAGCTCTTTATACCTAAATCATGCAACAAATTATTTACTTGAAAATAATATCATTGAGTTAAAAAATGGAAAATACACATTAGTAAAACAAACTTCTGTAGTATTTCCACCAACAATTGAAAAACTTGTTGAAACAAGATTTAGATTTTTATCACACAACCAAGGTGCTTATAGTATCTTGATGTTGTTACTAACTCTTGGTCCAAGAATTGATATTTCAACTCTTCAATCTTTAAATCTTCCTGACTTAGGAAATGCTTTAGGACTCCTTGATGAAAAGGGTTATATTTATCTTGAAAATGGTGTTGTATATTTCAACAATTACAACTTACTAAAAACTGTATCTGAAGTACTGCTAGAAAAAAGTCAAAAAATAAATATAGCAAACTTCTTACTAAACAATATTGTTGATGAAGATGTTCCATTACCTGTAAACTTAACTGTCTTTAGCATTTTAGAAGACAAAAAGAAAATTCAAGATTTTTGGAAAAAATTATCAAATGTTGCCTTGATGCTTGGTGATTTTAGTGCATATTTGAATTGCAGTATTTTATTACTAAAAATGATGGAAGAGGATTCTAATGAAGAAACTCAACAATCTATAAATGACTACAAAATGATAATTTATGACAATGTTTCAAACATGTTGTACAAATTCATCCCTACAAAATTGTACAATTTCTCTAAACTTGTTTTGGAAAATATTGAACATGCGATGGATGATAAAAAAGTTATCAACTTGTGTAATAAAATTCTACAATGTTGCTTGAGAACAGGTAATTATACTCAAGCTATAACTTTGGCAAACAAAATTTTAGCAAGACTACCAAAATCATCCTTTAACCCAACAGACAAAGAATTTAATAATGTTCTTTTCTGGGTATCTATGATTAAGGTAAATATCTTCTTTAATACAGGAAATCTAAAAGAATGTATTTCTCTTGGTGAAAACTTATTGGAAATGTTTACACCAGAAAATATTTCTCTATTAATTTCAGATAAAATGCCTCAAGAACAAGTATTCTCATCAATTTACGATACTATCGGATATATTTGTATGGCAAAAATCTTCCAAATCGAAGATGTAACACCTGTAATAAAAAAAGCAAAAGAAAAATTAGAAGTTATTCCTGATTCATATTCATTATTCATATACTTACAAAAATATATTAAAGGTGAAGATTTCTATTTAGACATTGAACCTACTATGCTAGATGATTCAAATATTTTTGCTAGATATATTTATAGCATCTTAAAAGCTTTTGAAAATATTAATTTTGATATTAAATTATTTGCAAAACACATATATCAAGCTAAATTAACAGCAAAAGAAAACAATTTAACACAATTAGATTTAATCTGTGACTTACTAATCGGATATTCTTACAAAATTCTTGGAGAATACGATAAAGCTCAAAAGATTTATCAAAACGTAAAAGAAATCAGTTCTCAAAACGGTTTAATAAATGCCTCTATTCTAGCATGGCATTTTATTGCTGATTTAAAAATTGTTCAAAATCGTGTTGATATTGGTTTAGGTATTGCGAAAAATACTATCGCTTTGCTAGACAAAAATCCTGATTCAAATGTGGTATTATCAATAATGTTCAATTTATTGATTTCTAAACTTCTTTCTGTAAAAGGTGATGAAGAACAATCACTTTCATATAAACAACAAGCAGATTTATTAATAGAAAAAAATAATTTAACAAATAACCCTCTATTAAAAGCTAATAATGAAGAAATTTAGACAATATTTATCCATCCGTCTATCATAGCTTTTAAAATGACCATGGCTCTTCGTGGAACACCAAATTTCTGCAAGATAGATGCAACATGGAATTTTACAGTATGAACACTTATATATAAATCATGTGCAATTTCACCATTATTTTTGCCATTTACCAATTCTATTAAAACCTCTTCTTCCCTCTCTGTTAAAATGTTTTTAGGTCTGTTTAAAGACAATTCTATTGAAAACATAAACACCTCCTTTTATAAGTAAACCACTCAAAATTTTTTACAATTACATGTATTTACGTTTCTATGATTTTTATCAAAAATTCTCAACATGGGGTATTAAAAATCCCATTTTTTTGGCATAATAAAGGAATGAAACGTAGTTTATATGTAATTTTAATAATCATATTCATATTACTTTTATTAAAAGCTTGTATTCGTAGAGATATTCCTGAACAAGAGGTTTCAACAAACCAATCGCAACAACAAGAACAGGTTTTTAATTTTCCACCAAGAGCAAAAACCGTCACTCTAAATGGCGTTGACTATCTTCAAAGTCAAACTCCTGTTGGCAAATTTGGTGGTGAAATGATTTTGTCAACCTTTGGAGAAGGTCCAAAAACCTTTAACCCATTCACTTCAAAAGATGCAACATCCTCTCAAATGGCAGGCATGATGTTTGACGGATTATTTTCAACAGATGCTAAAACAGGAGAAATCATTCCAAAACTTGCTAAAGGTTATGAAATTAAAGGAAATGATTATTATGTATATTTGAGAAAAGGTTTAACTTGGTCTGACGGTAAACCTATAACAGCTGATGATATTATGTTTACGTGGAAAGATATTATCTTTGCTGGAATGGGAAACACTTCTCTTAGAGATTCTTGCGTAATTGACGGAAAACTTCCTACAATTACAAAAATTGATGATTATACAGTTAAATTCACTCTTTCAAAACCATTTGCACCATTTTTAAGATTACTATCTTCAGAAATTGCACCAAAACATATTTTTGAACCAGCAGTAAAAAAAGGTGCAAAATACTTTGACGGATTTTATTCTACAACAACTCCACCTAGCAGTTTTGTAACTTCTGGTGCTTTTAAGTTGAAAGAATATTTACCAGCACAAAGAGTTGTTTTTATAAGAAACCCTAATTACTACGAAGTAAACACCAAAAGTGAAAAGCTACCATATTTAGATAAAGTAGTTTATTTAATTGTTGGCGATGCAAATAATGAAATCTTAAAATTTGAAGCAAAAGAAATTGATATAATCGGTTTAAAAGGCTCAAATGTCGCAAGATACAAGGAAAAAGAAAAGTCTTCAGATTACAAAATTTATAACCTTGGACCTGACACAGGGACAATGTTTATCGTCTTAAATTTGAATAATAGAAAAAATCCTGAAGGCAAATATTACGTTCAGCCAGAAAAACAATTCTGGTTTAGAGATTTGAATTTTAGAAACGCAATAGATTATGCAATTGATAGAGATAATATGGTGCAAAATGTTGCAAACGGTCTTGCAACACCACTTTTCACAGCAGAAAGTTTAAATTCTATCTTTTTAAATGAAAAAATCAAAGGTCACAAAAGAGATATAGACGCATCAAGAGAATTTTTAAAACAAGGCGGATTTTCTTACAACAAAAACAGTAAACTTGTTGATAAATATGGCAACAATGTTGAATTTGACTTATACACAAATGCCGGAAACACAGAAAGAGAAGCTCTTGGTGTTATGGTAAAACAAGACCTTGAAGATTTAGGTATGAAAGTTAATTTCAAGCCTATTGAATTTAATACTCTAGTCAATAAAATGGTCAATACTCTTGACTGGGATATGATTTTAATGGGTTTAACAGGTTCGCCACTAGAACCTCATAACGGCAAAAATGTTTGGAATTCTTACGGCTCACTTCACTTGTTCAACCAAAGATTAGAAAAAACCTCTTTTGATGATAGATATGATTTTGAAAAACAATTAGATTACCTTTTTGACGAAGCCTCTTTAAAAACTAATTTCAAAGAAAGAAAAGCTTTGTATTACCAATATCAACAAATTGTTTATGACAATAAACTTATTATTTACTTGTATTCACCAATAAGAATAACAGCAATAAGAAAGAAATTTAAAAATGTCTATCCGTCACCATTGAACGGAATAGGTTATAATATAGAAGAAATTTACGTGGATAAATAAAATGCAGCAAATACTAATTTACATATTAAAAAGAATACTTCAAACGATACCATTACTAATTTTGGTATCCTTGATAAGCTTTTTCATTATTAGATTAAGTCCAGTTGACCCACTAGCAGAATTGAAATTAAACCCATCAATTTCAAAAGAAACACTTCAAAAAGAAACTGAAAGATTAGGTTTAAACAAACCAGTTTGGCAACAATATTTGTTGTGGGGAAAATCCTTTATAAAAGGTGATTTAGGTGTAACTTCAACTGGCGAAAGTGTTGCAAGCAAATTAAAAGAAAGGATACCAAATACACTACTTTTAACAGTTGTAGTAATTTTCATGACATGGATAGTAGCCATTCCACTAGGTATGCTCGCCGCCGTGAAGTGGAAAACACCTTTTGATAGGTTCTTAACCTTTATAACGAGTATAGGTATGGCAATTCCGTCTTTCTTCTTCGCAATACTGTTATTAATTTTTGCAGTAAAAACTGGCTGGTTTCCAGTCGGTGGTTTAACAAGCTATGATTTTAATGATATGGGATTTTTCCATCAAGTACTTGATATAGCTTATCACCTTGTATTACCTGTAACTGTTCTATTCACAATATCTTTAGCAGGATTACAAAGACAGATGAGAGCAAACATTCTTGATGTACTTGATTCTGATTATATAAAATTTGCAAGGGCAAAAGGCTTAAGCGAAAACAAGGTTTTATTTAAACACGCACTTAGAAATGCAGTAAATCCTATGATTACACTTTTAGGATTTGAATTTTCTTCATTACTTTCAGGTGCGGCTTTGACGGAATACGTTTTTCAATACCCAGGGTTAGGAAGACTTATTCTTGAAGCTGTTTTAAAATCAGACATAAACCTTGTTATGGCATCCTTGATGATGGGTGCATTCATGCTTATATTAGGAAACTTAATTTCCGATATATTGCTAATTATTACTGACCCTAGAATAAGAGTTAGGGGGTAAGATATGATGAATGTTCTAAAACAACTTGTAAAAGATAAATTTTCACTTCTTGCCCTAATTGTGCTTGTCGTGATTTATATGGCACTTTTATTTGCAGATTTTCTTGCTCCATATACAAAGGATTTTTCTGATAGAGAACTTTCTTATGTGCCACCATCACCAGTTTTCACAATTGATGAAAATGGTAAACTTTCAAGACCTTACACATATAATTACAAAAGAGAATTTAATCCAGAACTTTTGGAAACAACGTATAAACTTGATAGAAGTCACAAATATTATTTAAAATTTTTAGGTAAAGGCGTTGAATACAAGGCTTTTGGCATAATTCCAATGAAAAGACATCTTATAACTGTTGAAAATAACGGCAGATTATATCTTTTAGGTGGAGATATAAACGGTAGAGATGTATTTTCAAGACTGCTATTTGGTGGCAGAATTTCCATGACAATAGGATTTTTAGCTTTATTTGTACTATTTCCTATTGGACTTATTTACGGCGGTATTTCAGGATATTTCGGCGGAAAAATTGATATTCTTATGATGAGATTTGCAGAGGCCGTAATGTCTATACCAAGTTTTTATTTATTAATTATTTTGGCAGCAATTCTACCATCTAATATGACAAGTATTCAAAGATTTATGCTTATTGTTGTAATTCTTGCTCTTATAGGTTGGGCAGGATTTGCAAGAGTTGTAAGAGGTATGGTTTTATCAATAAAAACTCAAGAATTTGTTGAAAGTGCAAAATCTATTGGTGTATCTAATATGGGAATTATTTTAAAACATATTCTTCCTCAAACAACAAGTTACGTTATTGTTGCAATGACATTATCTGTACCATCATACATATTATCAGAATCAGGTTTAAGCTTCTTGGGACTAGGTATTCAACAACCTGACGCTAGTTGGGGTAATATGCTTAAAGAGGCACAAGAATACACAAATATTCTTTATAGACCTTGGCTTTTAACTCCTGGTTTCTTAATTTTTGTTGCAGTTCTGTCTTTTAATCTAATAGGTGATACAATAAGAGATATTTTAGACCCAAAAAGTAAAATGAGATAGGTGGAAATGAGTCAATATTTAATAAGTTTAATATGTTCAGTAATTTTAGGTTTTTCTCTAGGCTTAGAAAGAGAATTAACAAATAAACAAGCAGGTTTAAGAACACATATTTTTGTATGTTTAGGAGCTTGTGTATTTACGTTATTATCAATTTACGGTTTTCCAACATTTGCAATCGGTGATAATGTAATTTTGGCACAAGCAACAGGTATCAGAGATACCTCTCGTGTCGCAGCTCAAATCGTAACTGGTATCGGTTTTATTGGTGCTGGTACAGTAATGAAAAATGGTTCATCTGTTCATGGTCTAACAACAGCCTCAACTCTTTGGATTGCAGCTGCAATCGGTATGGCTTGCGGTGCTGGTCATTTTGGTATCGCTATCTGTACAACTGTATTGAGCGTACTTGTTTTAATCAGTATCAAATGGATTGAAAAAAATATTCTTGCAAAAAGAAAAATTAGAAATAAAAGATTAAAACTTTCTTTAAAATGTCAAAAAAATTGCGTAGAAACAGTTCAAGACGATTTAATGAAAGAATTTCCATACTTAAATGAAATTAAAAAAGTTGATTCAGATAAAGATCACGACGCAAAAATTGTGGCAGTAATTAATGTAAAAGATAATAAACCGCTACAAATGGTTTACAAAAAATGTGAAGCACTTAATGGTATAACTTCAATAGCAATACAGGAAGCTGATGAATAATAACGAAATAAACAAGGAAGTAAAAGAATATTCTAAAACATTTTTCATAACTTTTTTTGTAGTTGCAATTATCGTTGCAGGTATAATGACTGTGTCTTGGGTTATGATTCCTAATTCAATTAAAAACCCTGTTATTTCTAAAAACACAGATGAATTAGATTATTATTTAATCGACTTTTTGATAGAAAAAAATCAATATTTACTTGCAAAATACCCCAAAAATTATGGATATAATATCAGATTAGGTACTTTATATGCAATAAAAAGAGATTACGTTAACGCCGAAAAAGAACTAAAAATTGCCGTTGAAAAATCACCATATCTTGCATACAAAGCAAGATACAAGCTTGCAACCTTGTATATCAAATTAAATAGATTAGACGAAGCTCAAAAATTAATGGATGATATTACAGATAAGCCGGATAAAAAACTTATCAAAAATAAGGGTATGGTTTATAAAGAAATTGGTGATAAACTTTATACACAAGAATACTATCCATTAGCTTCTACAAAATATGAAAAAGCTATTTTCTATCTAAAAAGATGTAATAAAAAAGAATTACGTGAAGCACAAATGAAACTTTCTGACTGTTATGAATCAATGGCAGACGTATTTATTGAAAAAGGTTTGATTGAAGATGGAACTTTCTATTTAGAAAAAGCTGATAAATTAAATGATAAACCTCAAATCAATTACAAGTTAGCTCTTTTATATATAGAAACAGATCCTAACAAAGCTTATGACTTGTTAGAATACGTTAGAAAAGAAGCTCCAGAAATGCTTAATTACTATATGTATTATGATTTGCTAATGAAAATTTCTGAAAGTTCAGAAGATTTAGGTGATACAGCTGGAAGAGATTTGTATAGAATAAAAGCAAAAAATTTCCAAAACTATGTATCTGATAACATTTTGTACAAAAACGATGTATTAGTTCACATGTCAGATATTAATGTTAAATATAATAAAAAGAATAAAAACTTAGACGTTAATATTAAAATTCAATTGAGAAACAATTCTCCATTTAATATTAAAGATTTAACTGCAAAATTTGTTTTTAAAGAAAAAGGTCATATAGTCAAAACCTTTGATAAAGCTGTATTTGCTTATGAAAACATCTTTCCAATTGGACAACAAACTTCTATAATTTCTCTTCCTACAGAATTAAAAAGTAAAAATTTAAATCCAAAGGAAGATACTCTTGATGTTGATTTTTATTTGTACAAAAAAGAAAATCATAAACAACTTGTAAAACAATTTAAAATAAAAAAACCAGCTGAACTACTAAAATAGTACTATTTTATTTTTTATTATAACCTCATGGCGAATATTAAAACTTTTATACTAGTTTAAAATACAGTTAAAAGGAGTAATTATTATGAATGTCGAGGAGAAACTATTGTGTGCCCCTGTCTGCACACTTAAAGAACTAAATAATCTTTTTATAGAACTTACTGCAAAAAATTGCAACCAACGTTGCAAACAATGTTATATTGATTTTCCAATAAGCAAAAGAGAAAAGGATTTTATTCCAATCGAAAAAATTAAACAGACAATAGAACAGACTCAAGAGGAGAAATTAAATTGTATTTATTTAACAGGTGCAGAACCTATGACTCACCCTGATTTTAATAATATACTTAGACTTTGCCTTACTCGAACTAATGTATGTATTTGTACAAATGGTAGTTTTATAAATGAGAAGAAAGCTAGATTTTTAAAAAAAGTTGAGGATGAAAGCGAATATTCAATCATATTCCAACTACCTATAGCTCATTACAATGAAATAAAATCTGATGATATTAGAAGCCGAGGCAATTTTAGACAAGTAATGCACGCTATTAAAAATTTAAATAAGTATGATTTTTATATCTTTTTATACATAACAAATTTCTATCAAGAGGATAAAAAAGTTTTAGTGAATGAAACCTTTAAAACTCTACAAAATCTTGATATAGATTTTGATAAAAACAATATTAAAGTCAATGAGTTTTGCGATAAATTAGAAACTTGCGATAATATTTCGGATTTTCATGGAAATTTTGATTGTGAAAATTCAAGAATATTAACTGTTACTGGTATTTACGCATGCCCGTTCCTTGCAAATGACCATAGAGGCAGAATGGGTTCTGATTTCACAGATTATGCAAAAAAAATGCCTTTAGAAACAAATTTTTGTGCAACTTGCATAAAAAATAAAAACCAAATGTTTGCACTAGATAAAAATTTATTTAGTTAGCAGGCACAGGTGGTGGTACAGGAACGCCAGCTTGCGGAACAGCTTGTTCTGGTTGAGCTGGTTGAGCTGGTTGAGCTGGTGCTGACTGTTCATCACCTTGCATATAAACTTTAACACCTAATTTTATAAGTAGTACATTTTTGTCCTTGTAATATGGAACAATATCATAACTACTTATACTAATTAAATATGGGTATTTATACATATCTGTAAGGAAGTTTTCAAAATCTCTGTAACTTCCAATAATTTTCATTTTTAAAAGACAAACACTATAACCTTTTTGTGCTGCAACAAAGGCATCGTCTGCTGGATTATATTCATATTGAATAGAATATGTCTTGATATTATTTGTTTTTGCCATTTCAAAAATATCGTTAAACAAAATGCTATAACCTGATTCATTATCAAGAGATAAAGTTCTTGGTTGAAAAATAGTTTTTGCAATCATACCATTTGCAATTCTAGCTTTTTCTAATTTTGCCATTTGTTGTTGAGCAGCAACAAGTTGTGTATCAATTTGAGCTATTGCTGCTTTCTTTTGAACGACATCATTTTTTGTAGAAATATATTCGCTTATTTTTGGCTTAACCTGTCTTACTCCAGCAAAAATTAGTAGTAACGCTAAAATAACGAACAATAAAGCTTCTCTATAAATTTTTAAAAAATCTTGTATATTCATTCTTTACTACTACTTTCTAAAAACTTTCTATCTTTTCAAGGTTTGGTGGTAAACCCTTGCTGAAAGGATTTTCCTCTGTTGAACCAGCTGGCGGTGGAGGTGGAGGTGTTTGTGATGAATCTCCAGCTGGAGTTCCACCACCCTCTTGTCCTTCTTGTCCTTGAGCTGGAGTTTCTTTTAGTGCATCTTCTGGATTTGCACTTCTTTGTGCATGTTCAAAGCTTTTGTATTCTTTTAATGCTGCAACATCCACATCTTCCATGTTTGTTATTTCAAAACTATAAAATTTTGGTCTACGAGTACTTTCGCTGTCATCATTTTCTACTGATTCTAAAGAATATACTTTTAAATCAGAATTGATAACAGAAAGTTTTAAATCTCTATAGAAATTATAAACATCCTCTAAGCTTGATGTTTTACCACTTATATAAACCTTTCCTGTTTTTGTTATTTTAAATTTTGTAATCCAAGTGTGTGCTGGAATACTTAAACCTAATGCTGAATAATAAATCAATTTTTCTTTGTTATACGCATTTACTAAAGACATTTCTGTTTTTTCGTCAAAAACGTTAATTTTAATAGCTTCGTATTTTTTCATTTCCGTTTGTTTTGCTTCAAGCTCTGTTGCCAAACGAGATTGCTCTTCTATTTGTTTATTATTCAAAGAGTTTATAACTAAAAATGCTACTAATAGTATTAATAAAATTGGTACAGCTAATATTATTGTTATTTTTTTTATAAAATCTGGTGATAATTCTATCGTTACATTACCGATAGTTATTGTTTTGAATATTTCTGTTTTAACGTCTTCTGTCTTAAATTCGCCTATCATGTTTAATTTGATAGGATAATCTACAAATTCATAAATACCTGAACCAATAATTTCTGGTGTCATTTTCAAAACCAAGTTTGGCATAATATTTTTTGACGTATTAATCAATGGTTTTTGAACGTATTTATTACTTTCGAGATAAGTTATTTTTCCATCAAATGTTATTTTTTTAGAAAGAACTTCTGCAGAAACCAAATCTGTTTCAGATATAATATACAACCAATTTGCAGGATTTGTAGTAAGAGTTAATGTAGAAGATGACATTATCGCATTATAAACTTCTTCACCTGAAAAAGATTTTAATGCTAATGGTTCTTCGTAGTAACTTATTACAGTTTTTCCAGCCATTGAAAGAATTGAGTAACTATTTTGGTTGATAACCATCAAGTTCCAAGTTACAAAATCTTTCATTTGTTCTTCTGCAAGATTTGTATAATACAAGGCTTTTAATAAAGACAAATATGAGTTTTCAATACCAATTAAGGTACATCCAACTTCCATACAAGCAGCATAAATTTCAGCCAAAGCATTATTTTGCAAAGCAGAATACAAAATATCCGTAGAATCTGTACTTTGATTTGGTTTAACAATGTTTGTCCAACCTACAACTGGCTCCTGTCTTTTGAAAATATAAGTTTGTTCAGCTTCAGAGATAATAGCATTTGTAACAGCTTCATCACCTAGCATAAGTGGTAAACTTATAAGCCCAAAGTGAACATTTGGCAATGTAAGTATAACATTTGAAGAACGGGGTATTTTTAAATCATCAAATAATGCTGCTAATGTTGTTCTAAATTCGTCGTAATCCGTAATTTCACGAGTAGAAAAATTATACTCCAAAGGTCTGCAAGCGTATTTACTTACAGTTTTTGTATTTTTATCAATTTCTATCATTTCTAATCCGACACTCGGTGATAATGATACTCCTACCGTTATGCTCGAACTAGCCCCAAATTTAGATAATAAATTATTAAGCATTATTAGTTGTACAACTTTTTTTCTATTATATAATATTTATTATAAGTTGAATACATTTATACGTCAATTAAGGTTTTTAAATGAATATTGTAGAAGAAATTAAAAAATTAAAAAAAGAAAAAAATGCTTGTATATTAGCACATTGTTATCAAAACATAGAAATTGATGAAGTTGCAGATTTTGTCGGTGATTCACTTTATTTAAGCAGAATGGCAGCAAAAACTGACGCTGATATTATTGTTTTTGCAGGGGTATTCTTTATGGCTCAAACAGCTAAAATTATTTCTCCTGATAAAAAAGTTCTTCTTCCTAATCCAAATTCAGGTTGCGTAATGGCAAATATGATTAACGAAGAACAATTAAAAGAATTTAAGGCAAAACATCCAAACTTACCTACAGTTTGTTATGTAAATTCAACTGCAGAAATCAAAGCTCTTTGTGATATTTGTTGTACAAGTGCCAATGCAGTAGAAATTATTAAAAGTTTAAATGCAGATGAAATCCTGTTTGTACCAGATACACACTTAGGTAAATGGTCAGAATACAAACTTGGTACTACAAAAGTTACAACATACCCTGGATTCTGTCCAACACATTTAAAAATCACTAAAGAAGATGTTATTTCTGCAAGAGAAAAATATCCAGAAGCTGATATTTTAATTCACCCAGAATGTCATATCGAAGTTAGCAAACTTGCTGATTATGTTGGTTCAACTTCTGGTATTATGAATTATGTTAAAAATAGTGACAAAAAATCTTTTGTAATCGGTACAGAACAAGGTGTTGTAGATAGATTAAAAAGAGATTTTCCAGAAAAAGAACTTATTCCTATTAAAGATAATTTAGTTTGCTTTAATATGAAATTTAATACTCTTGAAGATATTTATGAATCACTTCTTCACGAACAACACGAAATAACTATTGATAAAGAAATTGCAGACAAGGCTAGAAACTGTATTACTAGAATGTTAGAGGTTCACTAATGGAAGACATTATTTACGGTAGAAACGCCGTTCTTGAAGCTCTAAAATCAGGTAACAGAACTTTTAATAAAATTCTTATTTCAAAAACAGTTCATCCATCAGTTAAAATTGATGAAATCATTAATTTAGCAAAAGAAAAAGGTATTCTTTTCCAATTTACTGCAAAAGAAAATCTTTCAAAATATGATGAACATAATCATCAAGGCATTATTGCAATGATTTCACCAGTAAAATTTACTGACTTAGACGAATTTTTAGAAAGAGAACATACAAATTCTAAAATCGTAATGCTTGACGGAGTGGAAGATTCTCAAAATCTTGGTTCAATCATAAGAACAAGTGTTTGTGCTGGAGTTGATGCTATTATCGTTCCAGAAAGAAGAACAAGCCCTATCAATTCCGTAGTCGAAAAAGCAAGTGCTGGTGCTATTAACCATATCGAAATTATAAAAGTAAATAGCCCAGTTAGTGCTATCCAAAAACTTAAAAAACTAAACTGGTGGGTAATTGCAGCAGAAGCATTTGAATCAGATAATTATTACGATGTAGATTATAATGATATGAATTTTGTACTCGTAATGGGTGCAGAACATTCAGGCGTTTCAAAATCTATACTTAAACTAGCAGATTTTAAAGTTAAAATACCTATGTTAAAAAACTTTAATTCATTGAATGTTTCTAATGCTTTAAGTATTATTATATTTGAAAGCGTTCGTCAAAGCTTAACAAGAAAGAAATAAAATGAAAGAAGAAAAACTATTTTTTAATACTGATGAAATTTCTGAAGACGGTGTGGATTTTTCAAAAATAGAAGAACACGATGACGATGATGAAGATTTACTTTCATCAGTTGAAGATCCTAAAGTACAAGAAAGTATTTCTTCTGTAAATACTGACGATTCTGTTAAAATTTATTTGCAACAAATCGGTAAAATTCCTCTTTTATCTCATGAAGAAGAAGTTAAAATTGCAAAACAAATTAAAGAAAATAATAGCGAAATTGCAAAAAGCACTTTGGTTAATGCTAACCTTAGACTTGTTGTAAGTATTGCTAAAAAATATATAGGTAGAGGTCTTTCTTTCCTTGACTTAATCCAAGAGGGAAACATTGGCTTGATGAAAGCTGCAGAAAGATTTGACTACGAAAAAGGATATAAATTTTCAACTTATGCAACTTGGTGGATTCAACAATCTATAACACGTGCTATTGCTGATAAAGCAAGGGTTATCAGATTACCTATTCACATGATTGAATCACTAGGCAAAATTAGAAAAGCTACACTTGATTTAACAACAGAATTAGGAAGAACACCTACAAAACAAGAAGTTGCTTATAAATTAGGTTTAAGCGTATCTAAATTGACATCAATAATCAAATCAGCTCAATCAACTATCAGTATTGAAACTCCTGCAAATCAAAAAGAAGATTCAACAAAAATTGCTGATTATATTGTTGATGAAAGCACAATCGCTCCAGCTGAAAGAGTTTCACAAGAAAACTTGTTTGAAGATATTCAAAGAATGTTAAAACAATTAAGCCCAAAAGAAAGAGATATTTTAATTCTTCGTTACGGTTTGGATAATAATGGCGAAAAGAAAACTCTTGATGAAATCGGCTCACACTATGGCGTTTCTAGAGAAAGAATAAGACAAATCGAAAATAGAGCAATCTCAAAACTTAAAAAACTTTGTAAAAATGCTAATTTGACAGTAGATTTGAAAAATTATTTTGGAAATTAATAAATTTAAAATGTAGTGTTCAATATTTTCATTGAATCTGACCTGCTTTTTTATTATTTTTGTTCACATATTTTATTTAAATCTTCTCTGTTTTCAAAATATTTTTTAAAAAACTCTGTACCACTTAATTCTACTTTAAAAGACTCAGCATATGCTTTGTTTTTATTATACAATTCATTATTTCTATTTATAAACTTCTTCATTTTACTTGCTAAATCATTTGAAATAGCATTTGTATCATATTTATCAAGTAATGAACTTGCATCTTCAGAAATTCCTACTGATTTACCTTGTTTTGCAGATAAATCTGTAATTATCGCATTATATTCTGAAGAATTAAAAATACAATTATATTTTTCATTAAAATTTTCTCGTTTTGAAAACATTCTTTCTATAAAATTCTTATTGCTATTTATACAATAATTATTTATTTTAACTAGACTATTTGAATAATCATTACATAATTCACCTAGTTCTTTTTTTTCATCATCAGATATATCACCTTTTTTTAACTTACTAATAAGTATATCTACTTTTTTAGACGTTTCTTCTATTTTAGTTATTAATTCATTTGTTTCTTTTTCGTTTTTATCTAAAGACTTTTCAATTTCTGAAGTTATAGTTTTAGACTCTTTTTCAGCTCTTTCATATATATTTTTTATTTTTTCTTCGGCTTGTTTTACAATTCTTGTATCATCAATATTATCTAATTCATCAAAATTTAAATCGCCCTCTAGTTCATACTTAACTTCTTTACTATCGTCTGATTTTAAAGAAACAGAATTATTTAAAGTATTTTTATTGTCAACAAATTTTGACGTATCAATATTTTGTCTATTAATTTGCGTTAATTTTAAAAATGAATTAACTTGTTGATTATTAATAGCAGTCATTCTGTTCCTTTCAATACACATTTTCACACCAATTTCTTGGCACATGTATTTTATCGGCAACTTGGCTAAAAGACTTTACAGTACACCACATATCATATCATATCATATCATATAGTGCATTATACTTGAGTTTCAGCCATTTTAAATTTGTATTTACAATACTTAATAATTTTAAAATATATTGTTCACTTGAAACATTAAAACAAACTTAATTTTTAGAACCATCAAGATGCTGAAACAAGTTCAGCATGACATGTCTTACGTCGTCCTGAACTCGTTTGACTGCTTTTTCCGAAATATTTGATTTCGTGAAAAATGTCTGGTTTCTCCACAGGACCTCGACGGATTTGTGAAAATATAAATATGATATAATTTTTATATGAAAAATGATTTTTATGTATATATTCTCTCTAATACGACTAATTCAACTTTTTATATAGGAGTAACAAGTAATCTTCAAAAACGTATATGGGAACATAAAAATAAAGTAATAGAAGGTTTCACTAAAAAATATAACGTAAATAAATTAGTTTATTATGAAATAACTAACTCAATAGAAACGGCTATTTTAAGAGAAAAACAACTTAAAAATTGGCATAGAAAATGGAAAATAAATTTAATAAAAGAATTTAATTCAGAAATGAAAGATATTTCTGAAAATTTTTAGAACCGTAAAGATACTGAAACATGTTTAGCACGACATGTCTTTGTGTCGTCCTGAACTAGTTTGACTGCTTTTTCCGAAATATTTGATTTCGTGAAAAATGTCTGGTTTCTCCACAGGACCTTGACGGATTTAGCAACTTATAAAATTTACCCCTTTATCTCACACCAACAAAATCAATATTCTTTTTCAAAATATTTTTTATTTCTTCAAATTCTTCATCAGAATACGTTTTTTCATCCATAAGATTTCCATCCAAAATCTTTGATGCAACAAATTTTTGTAGATAATATCTTTTAGAGCCTGAAATAATTTCACCTATTTTTTCAAAATCCTCATAAGAAAGTTGTGATTTTAAAACAGTTGTTCTAAATTCGTAATCAACACCGCTATTCTTAATTAAATTAATACTTTTTTTAATATTTTCTATATTAACATTACAATTTACGATAAATTCATATTTATCAATCGGTGCTTTTATATCCATTGCAATATAATCTAAAAGATTTTCATTAATTAATTCTTCTAAAACTTGTGGGTTTGTGCCGTTTGTATCCAACTTAACAGCAAAACCTAAATCTTTTATATTTTTTATAAACTCTTTCAAATCTTTTTGCAAAGTAGGTTCACCACCTGTAACAACAACACCATCAAGTTTACCCTGTCTTTTTCTTAAAAACTCAAAGAAAGCCTCTAAAGATATTAGAGGCTCTTTGTTTTCAAATAATTCTGGATTATGACAATATCCACATCTAAAATTGCAACCTTGAGTAAAAACAATACATGCAATTTTTTCAGGATAATCAATAAACGATGTTTTTTGTAATCCTGCTAGTTTGAAAGACATACTTCTTTTTCCGAATTTCTTTCTAGTTTTTGTGCAACATTGTAAGTTTTTCTGTTTTTGAATTCAGCTTTTTTACCTTTGTTCCATTGTTTTACAGGTCTGATAAAGCCTACAACTCTTGAATAAACTTCGCATTCTTCACCACAAGTTGGACAAGTTTCGTGTTCACCTGCAACGTATCCGTGATTTGGACAAACACTAAATGTTGGAGAGAATGTAAAGTATGGAAGTTTATAGTTTTCACATACTTTTCTAACAAAGTTTTTCATTGTTTCATTGTTATTACATCTTTCGCCAGCAAATACGTGAACTGTAGTACCACCTGTGTATTTTGTTTGTAAATCATCTTGTAAATCAAGTAATTCAAATACATCATCAGTATAATTTACAGGAACGTGAGTTGAATTTGTATAATAAGGTTCACCATCATCATTTGCTGTAATAATATCTGGATAATTTTCCTTATCTAATTTAGCAAGTCTATATGTTGTACCCTCTGCAGGTGTAGCTTCTAAGTTGTAGTTATTACCTGTTTCTTCTTGATATTTAGTGATTTCAGCTCTCATGAAGTCCATAACTCTAATTGCGAAATCATGTCCTTTTTCAGTTGTAATATTTTCACCAAATAAGTTCATACAAGCTTCGTTCATACCGATTAAACCAATTGTTGAAAAATGGTTTTTCCAGTATTGTTTAAATCTTGCATAAATATCTCTTAAATAATATTTAGTATATGGATACAAGTTACTTTCTGTGAATTTTTCAACTAATTTTCTCTTAATTTCAAGAGATTCTTTAGCCAATAACATTCTATCTGATAACATTTTGAAAAATTCTTCTTCATTCTTAGCTTGATAACCAATTTTTGGTAAGTTGATTGTTACAACACCAATAGAACCAGTCAATGGGTTTGAACCAAACAAACCACCGCCACGGTATGCTAATTGTCTGTTATCAATTCTTAAACGACAACACATTGAACGTGCATCTTCTGGGTTTAAGTCAGAATTTACAAAGTTTGAGAAGTTTGGAATACCGTATTTTGCAGTAATTTCCCATAAACCGTCTAAATCCTTGTTATCCCAGTCAAAATCTTTTGTAATATTGTATGTTGGAATTGGGAATGTAAATACACGACCTGAAGCATCACCTTTCATCATAACTTCAAAGAATGCTCTGTTAATCATATTCATTTCTTCTTGGAAATCACCATAAGTGTCTTCCATAATTTCTCCACCAATAATTACGCATTGATCTTTGTAATAACTTGGTACAGTTAAATCCATTGTAATATTAGAGAATGGTGTTTGGAAACCAACACGAGTTGGTACATTCATATTAAATACAAATTCTTGAATTGCTTGATATACTTGTTCGTAATTCAATTTATCGTATCTTACAAATGGAGCTAACAATGTATCAAAGTTAGAAAATGCTTGAGCACCAGCAGATTCACCTTGTAAAGTGTACATAAAGTTTACGATTTGACCTAAAGCTGTTCTTAAGTGTTTTGGCGGAGCAGATGCTACTTTTCCTCTTACACCTTTAAAGCCTTCCATCAATAAATCTTTCAAATCCCAACCAACGCAATATGCAGCGATTAAGTTAAGGTCATGAATATGAATAGAACCTGTTTGGTGTGCAGTTTTAATGTTTTCTGGATAAATTTTTTCTAACCAGTATTGTGTACATAAATTTGATGCTAAATAGTTATTTAAACCTTGGATAGAATAACCCATGTTAGAGTTTTCATTTACTTTCCAGTCAAGTTGTTTTAAATAATCATCAATCATATTAACTGATGCATTTTCAACAAATTCTCTAATTTTTTTATGTTGCTCTCTATATAAAATATATGCTTTTGCAGTACTTTTGTATTTTGATGATAAAAGAACTTGTTCTACTATATCTTGAATTTCTTCAATAGTTGGTGATTTTAAGTTTGATTCTTTGTTTCTAACAAAATCCTTGATGATTTTTAAAACATTTCTTGTTAAATTTTTTGCAGCTTTTTCATCAATTTCGTTAGTAACTGCACCAGCTTTTATAATAGCATTTTCAATTTTTGAAGAATTAAATTCTTCAATTTTGCCATTTCTTTTTAATACATTCTGCATAAATATTCTCCTAAGTCTGATTTTTGATAGTTTTTAAGTTTATAATATTTCGACTCTAAATAAAATAAAGATAAAAAATCTTTAAATTAATTTTGGGTGAGTCTTATAATTATACAATATTTTTATGTCGTTGTCAAAAAAGGAGCTACCTTATTTGAACAGGCATTACAAGTGAAATATAGTCGTTTTCACTATCAGGTCTAAATACTGTTGGAGATGCTTTTGTGTTTAAACCAATCAACACTTTTTCGTCTTCCATATTTTTTAGACCGTCTAAAACATATTTGTAATTGAATGCAATTACTAAATCTTCATCACTATATTCAATATCTAAATCTTTTTTACCTTTGCCACCGTCTGGAGTATCGGCTTTTACTTCAAGTTTATTTTCTGAAAATTCAAATTTAATAATGCAAGTTTTTTCATTAACCATTACAGAAATAAGTTCCAAAGCACTAATTAATTCATTTCTATTAACTTTAGCTGTTTTTGGACTTGTTTCAGGGATTAATTTGTTATAATCAGGATAATGACCTTCAATAATTTTTGAAATCATTAAAGTTTTTGATGTTTTAATAGCAAGTTTTGTTTTTTCTGTGTAGATTTTAATTTTTTCGTCTTCTACAAAACCGCTAATTTTTAAAACCTCTTGTAAAGTTCTTGATGGAATAATTAATTGACTTGTTTTCTTTTCAATATTGTCAATTTTTTCTCTAACTCTTGCAAGTCTGTTACCGTCAGTTGATGCAATTTCAAGAATTTCTTCTTTAATATCGCAAACAACACCTGATAAAGGACCAGTTGTTTCATAAGAAGCTGCTGCAAAACCTGCTTGTTTTATAGCTCTTGTAAATTGTTTAAAATCAATATCAATACCGTTTTCTAAACTTACATTTTCAGCTACTTTTGGGAACTCAGATGCTGAAATACCAATAATTTCAAATTTTGTATTTTTTGTACTAATTTCAACAATATTTGTTTCTTCATTTAGTTCAAAAGTTACAAGATTTTCTGATAATCTTGTAAAAATATCGTTCAATTTTTTTGATGGTAAAGTAATTGAACCCTCAATTTCAATTTGAGCATCAACCTCTGTTGAAATTGTCAAATCCAAGTCTGTTGCTGTTAATTTAATAACATTTTTACTTTCAGCTTCGATTAAAATATTTGCTAGTACAGGTTGAACACTTTTCATTGTTGCAACGCCTGATACTATTCTAATGCCATTTAAAAATTCGTCTTTGTTTACTATAAATTTCATATTCAACTTCCCCTAGAGAAAAAAATTTCTTTATTATATTATAGCAAAAAGAAACCATTTAGTTGATTATTTTTATATGATTTTAATATTATTTAATCAAAACAAATTTATCAAAAAATTTTATTATAAATAATAAATAAAGTAATATTTTATATTATAAAGTTCATGGTCGTAGTAAATTACTATAATTTGTAAAAAACTTCTAAAACTATTAATTTTATTGATTTTTAGATTTTAAAAAAATTGTAAAAAATAAGTAGTAAAAAAATAGAAAATGTAGAAAAAATAAATTAACTAATAATCCATGTAAAAAACTCAAAATTTTTTACATAGTTTTTTACTTTTTGTATAATGAAGTTATGAGATTAAAAAATTTAAAGCTAAAAAACTATAGAAATTATTCAGATGAATCGCTAGAACTTAATAGTGGTAAGAATTTGATTATTGGTAAAAATGCTCAAGGTAAAACAAATATTTTAGAAAGCATTTATTTTTTATCTCATCTTAAATCAACAAGAACTTCTAATAATATGGAACTTCTAAAATTTAACACTCAAGTTATGGAAATTAATTCTGTGTTGGATAAAAATAATACAGATATTGATTTAAGTATAAAATTTGATGATGAGAAGAAAAAAGAATTAAAAGTAAATAATTTGAAAACAACTCCTAAAAATTTCAAAAATATTATTAAAACAGTTCTTTTTTCAACAAATGATTTATTACTTTTAAGAGGTGCACCTCAAGATAGACGTGATTGGTTAGATAGAGCCATATCACAAATTTATCCTATCTATGATGAAAAATTATCTAAATATGAAAAAATAAGAGTTCAAAAAAATAATCTTTTAAAAGATGAAAAATTTAATGATACCTTGCTTGATGTATATAATGAACAGTTAGCTATAACAGGCAGTAACATTGTATTTTTGAGAAAAAAATTTATAAAAGAAATTGAAAATGTAGCAAAAGAAAAACATTCAAATATTTCAGAGGGTGAAAACTTAAAAATTTACTATGTTTCAACATTTGAAACAGGCGAAAGTATAGAAGAAACTGCGGAAAATTTTAGAAAAGCACTTGATGAAAATAGAGAAATTGAAAGAAGAAAATATCAATCAGTAGTTGGACCACATCGTGATGATATAAGTTTTTGTATAAATGATACAGATTCAATAAAATATGCATCACAAGGGCAACAAAGAACTATTGTTTTATCTCTAAAAATGGCTGAACTTGATATTTTAAAAGATAAAATTGGAGAAACTCCAATTCTTTTGCTTGATGATGTTTTGGCTGAACTTGATGATTTAAGACAAAATTTCTTACTAAATTCTATTGGCGAAAATATTCAAACAGTTATAACTTCTGTTGATACTTTACTTTTTGATGAAGAATTTTTGAAAGATGTAAAAATATTCAAGGTTGATAACGGAAAAATTATAGATACTCTTTAGTTAAATATTCAATAATATCTGCACTTTCGTACATAACGTTACCTGTGTTTGTATCAACTATAAAAGGTACTTGACGCTTTTTACCTATTTTTAAAAGCTTATTAAAATTTTCATGCTCATTAATGTCTAATAATTTGTATTCAATATTATTACTGTCTAAAAAATCAATAACTTTTTTGCAATATGGACAAGTAGATAGATAGTATAAATTTATCATAATTTTCTCCTTTTATTTGATTTTAAAAATAAAATTATAAAATTTATATTGGATAATAGATTAATTTTTATTTAAAAATGTCGTGTTTAAAATATTTATTCAAATCTAACCATACCTTTTATGTCATTCTGAACTTGTTTCAGAATCTTACCAACGTAGTATGCTATAATTAATCTATGAAAAAATCTTATTTTGTATATATTTTAACCAATTTTGAAGAAACAACATTTTATATTGGAGTAACAAGTAATCTTCAAAAACGTATATGGGAACACAAGAATAAAATAGTAGAGGGTTTTACAGAAAAATATAACGTAGATAGATTAATATATTATGAACAAACAGAAGATGTAGAAACTGCATTAAACAGAGAAAAACAATTAAAACGTTGGCATAGACGATGGAAGATAAATTTGATAAAAGAATTTAATCCAGAAATGAAAGATTTATTTGAGAGTATCATTTAATTTATCTATTCCAAGCTGGTAAGATGCTGAAACAAGTTCAGCATGACAGTTTATTTATTGTCATTGCGAGTGAAATGAAGCAATCCAAAAATTTTGACCAATTATAGTTGGTAAAATTATATAAATTATTCATTATTAACAATTGTAAATACGAATTTAAAATGTATGAAACTCAAGTATAATGCACTATATGATATGATATGATATGATATGAGGTGTTTTGTGTCTGAGTTTGGCAATTTTTAGACTTGTTTTTACTTACATGTATTATAAGTGTTTATTGTGTAGTAAAGGTAGGTAAGAATGAATATTAATACAAATCTAGGTGTAGCAAATCCAAATTTTGGTGCAAAAGTTAGAAAAAATAATACCTTAAATACGTTTATAGATGGAATGTCTGATTCTCAATATAAAACATATCAAAAAACTTTAAACAGATTAGAAAAGCTTTCTCCTGGAGATGTACTTGAAGTTTATTCAAAAGATAATAGTGGAGGCGGTAAAGCATATTTTCTACGTAATATAGATAAACCTAATTCTGAAACAAAAATCAATACTAGTTTAGGCGATTTTGCAGATGTTAAAGAATTTTTAAATATTCTAAAAAATGTAATAACTCCAAAAACAAAGGAAACAGATAAATTGTTAAAAGAACCTGCAACAAAGGATCAAAGATCTTTTGGTGAAAAGTTAAGTGATTTCTTTTCAAAAGGTGATGATAATGATGTTACAGCATACAGATATTAAAATAAAATATAGTGTAAGCTAAACAAAATAAAAATTAACAAAGGCGAAGCCATTGGCTTCGCCTTTCTGTTTAAAAAATTTACAGTAGGTCGGCTTTACTAAGCCGACATTTAACTTTATTTGTTAGATTTGTAAAAACCTTAAAAATGTAGTACAATAAGTACGCAAATTAAGGTATTAATTAAAAAAGAGGATAAAAAATGGATAATAAATTTGAATTAAATTTATCAACAGAAGAACTAGAAAAAAGAACTGATAAAGAATATTTAGCACCAAAAGTTTTATTAAAACCTGATGCTAAAGAATATTTAGAATTAGCTGATGGTGACAAACAAGCTGTAAAACATTTAGTTAAAACAGCTCAAATTATTGATGAAGTGTTTATGCAAATGGATAATGAAAACAACCTTGCATTCAAAAAATTCTTAGAAGAAGAAACTGCAAAAGGTAACAAGGATGCAGAATTATCATTAAAATTATTCAATGCTCAAAAAGGTATTTCTGGTATCGATATGATGTCAAATATGGTTACTCTTGCAAAAGGTCAAGAAGAAAGACCTGGAAAAGCTTTTTATCCAGCTGATTTAGATAAAGATGAATTTTGCAACATCTTAATTAAAATGTTGCAAAACGGTGAAAAAGATAAAGTAGCAAAGATTTTAAATCAACGTTCAATAGTAGAACGTGACGGTGACAAATTAAAAGCAATTGATTACTGTGATAAATTCAAAAAAGAATTTACTCAAATGGCAGATGAATTAGAAAAAGCATCAGAAGTTTCTACAAATGCTGATTTTAACGAATATTTAAAACTTCAAGCAAAAGCATTACGTGAGGCTGATCCTATGTTAGATGCTTATGCTGATAAAAAATGGGCAGAACTTCAAGACACACCTCTTGAATACACGATTACTCGTGAGCAATACGCAGACAGAATGACTGGTTTCGTTATGGAGAACGAAGAATTATTAAAACTTTTGAATGATGCTGGAATTGTTCCTCAATCAAAAGACTCACTAGGTTGCCGTGTTGGTATTGTTAACAAAAAGGGTACAGAAGATTTATTAGCAATCAAAAAATATTTACCAATGTTAGCTGAAAAAATGCCTTTGGCAGATAAATACAAACAAGTTATTTCAGCGGACGGTGATGCTAAACAAACAATGGTTGATGTTGATTTGATTTCACTTACAGGTGACGGCGGTTCATACAGAGGTGGAGTTACTTTAGCCGAAAACTTACCAAACGGTGATAAATTATCTCTAACAATTGGTGGTGGCAGAAGAAATGTTTACCATAGACAAATCAGAATAACTTCTCAACCAGAAAAAATTCAAAAAAGATTAAATGCAATTTTGGATAAAAAATTCCACGAATTGTACAACGAAGAGGCTGACCATTGGTTTACTATTGGTCATGAAAATGCTCACTCACTTGGACCAAAAGAGGGTGATGAGGGTTTAGGAAAATACAGAAACATTATTGAAGAAAACAAGGCTGATATGGGTTCTCTATCATTCCTAGATGATTTAGTAAAAGCAGGCATGTATACAGAAGATCAAAGAACACAAATTATTGTAAACTTCTGTACAAATTCTTTCTTAAAATCAAAACCTACAATGAACCAAGCACATAGAGTTCGTACAGTAATGCAAGCTAATTACTTTATGAAAGAAGGTGCTATCAAGGTTAATGATGATGGCAAAATTGAAATTGATATAGAAAAAGCAGTTCCAACAGCAAGAAAAATGTTGACTGAAATCATCGAGGTTCAATTATCAGGTGATTTTAAAACAGCTGAAAACTTTATCAATAAATACTTTGTATGGACAGATGCAAATGAAACAATTGCAAAAGAATTAAGAGAAGTAAGCAAAACTCTTAATGGCGTAGTTGTTTCACCACTTGAAGAAGAACTTTTGAAATGAAAATGTCATTGCAAACGAATGTGAAGCAATCCAAAAATAAAAATTATTATTAACTTAGGGGCGAAGCCAACGGCTTCGCCCCTGTTGTTTAATGAAATAATTTATTCAAATCTTGTCATACCTTTCATGTCATTCTGAACTTGATTCAGAATCTGACCAACGACCGCATTATCCATTCACCAACCTCAGATTCCGGATCGTAGTCCGGAATGACAAAGTATATTATTTATAACTCACTTATACAATTCATTTATCCCAATTCAGAAGCTTTTTGAGCTGTATTTTTGATAATTTCTTCAAACAATTTTGTGCTATTCAATTCTTTCATTGTGTTAACACCAACCTCTGTGCATCCGCCTTTTGTAGCTACGCTTGAAACAAGTTCAGGGACAGTTTTTGTACGGTTTAGAGTCATTTTAGCAGAACCAATTCCTGTTTGAATTGCTAACATAAGAGCTTTTTCATAGTCCATTCCAAGTTTTACACCAGCTTGAGCCATATCTTCAAAAATTTGATAGAAAAATGCTGGACCAGAGCCTGAAATTGCTGTTACTATATCTATTTGATTTTCAGGAACAGTAATAACTTTTCCAACTTGTGAAAGCATATCTGTTACAAATTTTTCTTCTTTTTCTGTTGCAAATTTGCCCAAACAAATTCCGCACATGCCCTCACTAACAAGCATTGGAGTATTTGGCATGACTCTTACAACTGGTGATTTGTCGACAATTTCTTCGATGTTAGAGGTTTTTACACCAGCAGCAATTGAAACGACTAATTTTCCGTTAATTTCTTCTTTTATTTCATTTAAAACATTTTTAATTTGATTAGGTTTTGTTGCAAGTATAATAATTTCTGAATTTTTTGCAACTTCTTTATTATTAGTGATAACAGTTATTTTTAAAGTTTTACTTCTATCAGAGGCAGATTTATCAGTATGAGTAGAGGCTAAAATGTCTGTAATATTTGTAAAACCTGAGTTTAAAAGTCCTTTTATAATTGCACTTGCCATTTCACCACAACCGATAAACCCTAGTTTTTTCATGCTTTTACCCCCATTGACTAATTTTTATTTTTTATTTAACATAATGATAATAATATAAATATAAACAAAAAGGAAAATATCATGAAACGCACACTAGAAGGTACAAAAGCAAAAAGACAAAAAGTTAGTGGATTCAGAGCTAGAATGGCTACTCCAGGCGGACAAGAAGTTTTAAACAGAAGAAGAGCTAAAGGTAGACACCAAATCGCTATTACTGCTAAAGAACGTGCTTAGTAAAAAATATAGACTTAAGAAAAAGTCTGCATTTACTGCTACTTATAAAATTAAGAATTCCTATTACAAAAATGGGATTGTACTTTTTGTTGGAAAGAAAAAGTGTGACGACGCACCTACAAGGGTGGGTTTTGTTGTGAGTAAAAAAACTCATAATAGGGCTGTTAAGAGAAATAGACTAAAAAGATTAATGAGAGAAAGTTATAGATTATTGTTGAAAGAAAATAATCTTGGAAATTCAAATGAATTTATGTCATTAATATTTATAGGTCAAAAAGAAGCTTTGGGAAGAAGTTTTGGGGAAGTTCAAAGAACAATAAAAAATCTTTTAGAAAGGGTTTAGGATGGACTTTGCACCTTTTAATATCAATCCAGATGATGTTTTACCAGATACGAAAAGAATGGTTTACCCATCAGGCTTGGATGATGCAGATAAGAGCCACGTTAGATATGCACAACCCTCTATAAAAACTCCTACTTTGACGATAATTGATGCTATATATAATGAAGATGGTGACGTGATAGTTTCCCCAGGACATTACGAATTGGCGTTGAGTGATGATTTTAATTTTTTACTTATTATGCAAAGTAAAAGAATTCTCGTAAAAATTCCTGTTTTCAAAATTGATTACGAAATGGAAGATACACAAAGCCAGTACGAGAAAAAAGTAAAACCGCCAAAATGGTATGAATTTAGAAAAAAAAGATTAGCGAAGAAAAAGAAAGATAAATTAATTAATTCTGGTATGAACCCTGAAAACCAGCAATTTTTGTACACAGAGGCGACTATTGAATGGTATGTTGATAAAGGATATTATTTAATAAAATACGAATCAGGTTCAGTAAGAGCGTGGGGAGCTATAAAGCAGAATGTGTTTGGAAACCAAACCTATTGATTTTTAAAGAGTCTTATGATAATATTGACTTGCAAAGACAGGAATAAAGGTGGTGAAAAACTAAATGCCAGAAATTAAAGTAGGTGAAAACGAAAGTATTGAAAGTGCTTTAAGAAGATTTAAGAAAAAAATCCAAAAAGCAGGCGTTTTATCTGAAGTAAAAAAACGTGAAAGATACGAAAAACCTAGCGTAAAAAGAAAAAGAAAATCTGAAGCAGCTAGAAAACGTAAAGTTTAATAATATAAAATAAAAAACACTTGAGTTTATCTCAAGTGTTTTTTTTATTGTGGATTTAAATATTAATTTTCTAACTGAATCCAATCTTCAGGAATTCTATCAATACGTTCTTCATCACAGTTAACAAACCAAGTTTTTGGTGTAATCACAAATTTTTCAGGATTCTCATTTAACCAAGCTCCCCACCATGAGAAAGAACTATTTGCTGTAATATTATGTTTACAGTTTTTCATAAGTTCTAAATCAAAATAACCCTCATTTGAAGAATTTATATCGACAATTGTAAGATGATAATTAAGGTTAAAATTTTCTCTAACCCAATCAATATCATCTGAAAAAATATAAAAATGAGGATTTTCAACTTTTTGAATAATTAAATTAATTGCATTTTTATAATAATCAAGAGAACAAATTTTAAAAACATTTTGTAAATTTAGGTAATCACCATGTCTAACGTGTAATGAAACTGCATTTGTTGACTTAATTTGTTCTAGCATTTTTTTATTTTCGTCGTTTAATTCAGTTTTTAAAGAAAAATCTTTTAGTAATTCTTTTCTAAAATTTTTAAAATATTTTTCAGTTTGAAAATAACCTTCAAAATAAACATTCTTTTTAAATTTCAAAAAATTTGGATTAAAATATTGCTCTTTTTTTTCTTTGGTAGTCTTATTTACATATTTTGGTATTCCAAAATAATTTCTTATACTTCGAGGAATATATAATTTATGCAATTTAACAAAAGGTAAACATTGTTTTTTTGTTGCAAAATGAGGTGTTAAGTAAAAATTTTGTAATTCATAAACTCTTTTTGCAACTGTATTTTCAGAGATATTTTTTACTTCTTCAAACCAAGATAAATCTAATAAAACTTCACACTTGTTAATCAAGGAATATGCTTTTGCAAAAGCATATTCAAACATTTGATTACCAAGTCCACCCATAATTTTTATTATTTGCATATTTTATATCCTATTTTCTATATCCTAAAATTTTAGCTGGAATTCCACCTACTATAGCGTATGGTGGTACATCTTTATTTACAAAGGAATTAGCTCCAATAACTGCTCCTTTGTGAATATGTACACCAGCTCCAATAGTTGAATTAGCACCAATCCAAACATCGTCTTCAATAATATTTCTTTCTTCTATAGAACATGTGTCAGCAAATCGCATAGGTTTTTCTGTTTGTTTATGATTATGATTACCAGTTACAATTACACAATGAGGTGCTATCATAACATATTTTCCAATGTTAATATTTCCACCATAAAGTACGCAATATGGATTTATTTGAGAGTATTCACCAATTTTTATTTTTGTATTTGGACCATTTTGTATTACAACACCCTCTGCTATAAAAGCTGTATTATCAATTTCTAATTTTCCTAAATTCTTTAAGATAACATTATCTGCAATCCAGTAATTATTAATAACCTTTTTTTGCTTTAATTTGTTTTTATTTAATATTTTTCTTTTATTTTTTTTTCTAATAATATCAATTAATTTTTGTACAAATTTTATACGCATAAATAACCTTTTTTAAACTAATAAATTTTAAATTTTTTCTGTAAAAGATATTTTCAAACCTAAAATTCTAAAAACTCTATAAAATTTTCTTTTTGAATATTCTTCTCTAATTGAAAATATTTTTTGAAAAAAGGTAGGTTTTGGTAAAGGTTGTGAATTTATTGAATCCTTTATCCTTTTTGGTACTTTTTTGTCAGATTTTAAAAAGTTTAAAATATTATTCTGCACATTTTCGGTATTTTTTAATAATTCAGGATTAACTTTACTGCTATTATTTTCATGCCAACGATATTTTACTAAAACTTCTTGTAAATTTTCAAAATTCATTACCCTAACAGCTCTTGACCAAAGTTCATAGTCTTCTGCAACTTTAAAATTTTCGTTATATCTTAAATTGTATTTGTCAAAATCAGCTTTTCTTAACATTACCGTTGGATTACCAATAAAACAACCTACGAAAAAATCTAATATTTTTGGATTTTTAGGATGAGTTATGACCGATTGTTCAGGAAAAGTTTCAAACCATGAGCCAACAACTGAAATTTTTTCATTTTTATCTAAAAAATTTACTTGTTTTTTTAATCTTTCTGGTAAAGAAATGTCATCACTATCAAATAAGGCAATATATTTTCCTGTTGCGGTTTCAAATCCTTTGTTTCTTGTCTTTGGTAGTCCTTGATGTTCTTGTTTTATATATTTTATTCTTTCATCCTTGTAAGATAAAATAACGTCTTCAACATTATTTGTTGAACCGTCATTGATAATGATAAATTCAAAATCAGTAAATGTTTGGTTAAGAATACTTTCTATAGCTTCTCTTAAATATTCTTCTTTTGTATTGTACACAGGCATTATTACTGAAACTGTTGGTAACATTGGTTAAACCTCTTATTTAATGTTCTCTTTAGGCAGAGATATTTCATTGTTTTTAAACCTTCGTTAGAATAAAAAACAACATATTAAATTCCTACTATTACTAGTAAACTATTAGTACAAATATTATAATAGTTAGAATTAGGTATGTCAATATTATAAAATATTGTTATGAAAGACGAGTTATTGTTTAAAATAGGGCAAAGTGTTCGATATTTAAGATTAAAAAAAGGAATATCTCAAGATGAATTAGCGTACATGGCGGATTTGAATACTAATTCTATAAGCACGCTTGAGCGTGGCATAAACAACGTAAAAATAAAAACTCTCTACAAAATAGCAGAAGCTTTAAAAGTTGATATTATTGAAATTTTAAATTGTACTTTTTAAAGAAGATTTTTAAAATTCTCCAAAGATGTTTGTTCTAAGTTTTCAACAGCATTTTTTAAATTGTTTTGATAATTTTTATATTCTTCTTTTGTCATTTCAATTGCTTTTTGCATTGAATTTGCTAGTTGTTGATTTTCTTCGTATATCAAAGAATCTTTTTCTGTAAAATTATAAATATCTGCAAAAGTTTTATGAATAATGCAAGGTTTTAAAAATCCGTATATAAGTTGAAAACTTCCACTTGTTCCAGATTTTTTGTATCTATCTTGTGCTTTAACATCAGGATCAAGAAGCGGTAAAAAGAAATCCGATTTTTCCATTTCTTCGTACATTTCTTTATAATCTATACCACCTTTTATATCAATAAATTTGCTATATTTATCTTCAATGTTATTCAAATTTCCGTTACCAACAACAGTAATTTTAAAGTTTTTAAATCCGTTTTCAACTAAAGTTTTTGTTGCAGAAATTATTAAATTACCGTTTCTTCTTTTTTCATCTAAAGTTCCAACCATAATAAAATTAGTAATGTCGTTTTTGTCTGTTATTTTTACATCACCAAAATAATGTGGGTTTACGACGATATTTTCTAATTTATCATCTTTTGCTGGATTTGCTAAAATAATTTGTTTATCTTCTGGAGTTTCAAAAACCTTGTCTATATGGTGTTGAACAAAAACAGATTTTTCTTTTGGATATTTAATAATTTCTGATAAATCAGTTCCTTCTTCAAGATTATCGTAAACTCTTTTTGAGTTGAAAACCAAGTAACTTTCTTTATTAAAAGAATATTTATCAAAGATTTTTACAAGAAATTCTACACCAAATCTCCAAACTTTAATATTTTCTTTTATCTTTGAGTCAAAACCTGTAAAACCTCTTTTATTCATTAGGATTTCCACATTAAATCCTAAATCTTTTAGATATTTATAATATCCAAGTATAGTTTCAAAGTGACCACTATTAAACTCTATAATATAAGCAGTATTTGGTTTTACGTTATGATGCAAAAATTTAAATAAATTAAGGTATTCTAAATAGTATGAGGGATTAAAAAATTTTAATTTTATTTTTAAACCAAATAACTTTAAAACTTTTTCTTTATTTCCCATATAAAAAGTATTTCCAATAGATAAAATATTTTTTAAATTGACCACGTTGAAAACCTCATTTCTTAATGATAATCAATTTTAAACAGTAAAAGAAAATTTGTAAAGAATATATTTAACTCCTACTGTGGCAAATCTGGCAGATTATCAATAAAATCTGCTACACCTGTTTGGTTTGTTGTTGTTTTTGGTTTTAAAATTTTATTCAAAGTTTCTGATGTTTTATTTTGTATTGTATTTTGAACCTGTGATTGCATTTCGTTTGCAGTCGGTGGTGTATAAGTTCTGTTTGTTGTTTGACTAGGTTGCGTTGTTGAACCTGAAATACTGTTAGTAGTTGAAGAAGTACCAGTAGTTGAACTGCTTGAACCGTTTGTTGTTGGTGTAATTGTTGGGTTGGATAGCCATTTGAAAGATTTAATAGCTTTTGTTGATTCAATATTACCATTCAAAATAACTTTAAATTCTTTTGTTGCACCTGATTGTTTTGGTGTTAAATCAGGCAACATAGAAACATTTTCACCATAAGGATTTGTTGTCATTTGATTAATCATGCCAGCTGTAATACTTCCGAATTTAGGCATATATGATAAAAGTTTGTTGAATGAAAATTCTCCAACTGGTCCAAGAACTTCGACTACATCATTTGAAAGTCTACCAAGCATTGTTGCTCTAATATTATTATTCAAAAGATTATAGCTACCTGTTAAATACAAGCTCATTGCTGGACCTGAAGTTTTAAAGGTATTAATATTTGCCCAGCCACCTGAGAAGGATATTTTACCTTTAATATATTTAAAATCACCAGTCTTTTTGATAGAAACAGCTTTGGTAATTGAACCTAAAGAGTTTTTAAGCAGGTTATTACCAAGAATATTTTGTGCATAAAGTAAGTTTTCTAACTTACCAAGAGTACCCATTTGACCATTAGAAATGATAAAGGTTGTATTACCTCTCAAGGATTGCATCATTTGAGCTTCTGTACCAGCGATAAGTCTTATATTATTTGCATCAAAGTCCATAGCACCATTAATAAGGTTTCCGATACCTGTAAAATCTCTCAAGGCTGGTTCTGAACTCAAACCTCTACCTTGCATATCAAGTTTAAGATTACCAAAAACCATATTATAAGATGCATTACCAGCAATCTTACCGCCGTAAGAATATCCAACAATATTATTTAATTTAAGAGAATTATCATTGATAACAAAGTTAGAAGTTACGTCAGAAGCTTTTAAGCCACCCAATGAGAATAAAGCTATTTTGCCTTTACCATTTGACAAGGTTACACCCAAATCTGTACCTTGACCTACTGAGTTTTGAGGAAGATTTGATAGAGCAACTAACAAGGTATCAAGGTTAATTTTTTGTGCATCTAAGTTCATTGACTTAATTCTAATACCTTTATTAAAGTTATTATCAATTACTGTTGAAAATCCCATGTTAGAATCAGAAACAGTTAAGTATGGGCAAGATGCATTGATAGTATTTTTATTAACATTTACGTTTAAGTTTTTAACGTTTGTTTTCAAACTTGGGAAGGTTGCTTTTGGTATAGAAATTTGACCAAGTATAGACGGATTTTTTGTACTTCCGTGAACATTCAAATTGCCAACAATTTGTAATTTAGAACCTTTTAAACTTGGTATTGAGATGATAAGAGAATTTGGCATACTAACTTTTAAGATATTGATATATGGGTATTTATTTTGAAGATTACTAATTCCACCTGTAACAGAGGCAATTTTAGTCGAACCGCTTAAATTAGAATTAAAGTTTTCTGTTAATCCTCTATTTGTGTTTAAAGCATTCAAGCTTATGTCATTAATTTTTAGATTATTATTAGCTAAATTCATTGATGCGTTTAATAGAGTTGTTTTATTTAATAGAGAATTTACTGTTCCATAAGAAATATAGTTTGTTGAATTAGCCAAGGCTTGAGCTGTGATTGTTTGAGTATCCAAATTACCTTTAACTTTTAAAATCATAGGTATTTTACCAGAGGCTGAAATATCTTTTCTAAATTCTTTTGGAACAATACTTTTTAAATCTTTAGCTAAAATAAGTCCATAAACTTCTATATCAACATTATTATTTTTCTTATCAGCGTAATTAGAAACTTTTCCTTTAAAATCAATTTTTGAATTATTAAAGAAAATAGCTGATGGTTGAATGTAGAAATTTTTATTATCAAAAGACAATTTTGTAGATGGAAGAGAGTAATTTCCAAAATCAGGTGATTTAATTCTCAAGCCTGTTACCAAAACTTTTCCATCAATTTTATTATCCTTAGTGAAAGTTATATCAGAAGATCCTTTAGTAAGAATAACACTTGTTTTCATAGGTTTGTTGTAAAGGTTTATGTTTTCAAGCAAAACATTAATTTGTGGTTTTGTTTTAGAAAGATTACCTTTCAATTTGCCGTCAATAGTAACGATACCAGAATTGATATTATTATCTTTCAATACGTTTAGCATACCAAATGTAGCCATTAAACCTTTAAGAGAAAGTCTATCAGCTTTAAGATTCAAGTTTGCATAAGCGTTAGAATTAATTGCACCAGTAAGTGAGATTGGTGCACCATTTACATAAGCAGAGGCTTTTCTAATATCAATTTGATTTCTTGAAAAATCAATATCTGAATTAATATTTTTTACTGCAATATTAAACAAATTATAGAAAACATTTGCGTTATCAACTTTTAAATATCCGCTTGAATTAATTTTTTTAAAATCACTTTGGATATTAAAATTAGCTCTTAATGTACCGTTAGCAGAAATTCCTTTAATATCGTTCATTCCAAATATAGGCAAGAAAGAACTTACAATATCAAACATGTTTGATAAAGAAATTTTATCTGATTTTGTTGTTAAATCGATATACTGATTTTTGCCGTATTTATAATATCCGTGAACATTGATATTTTCTGTTTTACTTGTATTCAAGTTTGAATCTATAGAAATTTTATTACCAGAAAAAGCTGTTTTAATATAACTTTGAGGTAATTGAGAACCTTTTACCTTTAGAGAAAGTCCAGTTATATCAAGCGTTCCGTCTGTTTTAATATCATCAATATCGCCAGTTAATTTTAAATCAGCCTTAATGTTTGCCATTAAATTGATTGTTTTTAAAGCTTTTAAGTAATATAAAATATCAACTTTTTCTTGCGAATTAGAGGCTTCTTCTGTAGGTTCAAAAGTTGGCATAACCTTTGAAAATAGGTTTATGTCGTAATTTATGTGTTCTTCTTTATCTAAAAGAATTTTACCAATAGCAGAAATTTTAATTTTATCATTTAAGACAAAATTAGAGATTTTAAAGTTATCACCTGTTAATGTATAAAATTTATTTGTTTGAGAATCAACTAGAGAGATAGAATATTTTTTTACATTAATTACAGGCATGATGTCTGAAAACTTTAACCCTAAAGGAAGTTCTGTTGAAACCTCTTCAGTTGTTTCTTTGTTTTCATCTTTTTTCAAGAATTGTTCTATATAAAAAGTTCCGTCTTTTTCTATTTTCATTCTTAAAATGATATTATCAGCACTAATTGAATCTACAATAATATGTTTAGTTAAAAGTGGAAGAAGTGATAATTTAACATCAGCATTTTTTAGTTGAAAAAACTTTTCATTGTTTGGATAGAAAATATCTATTCTACTTGCTTTTAAGCCGGCAGAAAAATTCCAACCTGTCGAAAGTTTAATATCTTCTGTGTTTACGATAAATCCTGTACTATCAAGAATAGCTTTTTTAATTTGTGGTTCGTATTTATTTAAGTCAACACAATTTGGTAGTACAAAAAGAAAAGCCAAATATAGTACTGAAAGTATTGAAACTAAAGTAATAGAAAATATTTTTAAAAACTTCTTCATAGAGTCCTCGTTGATTAATGTTTAAAACGTGAAAAAACTTCTACATCAATATTATCAAGAATATCTTCAAAGAAATATGCACATGATGCTACCATTGAGGCATTATCTGTACAATATTTTAATTGAGGAATAAATGTTTTGTAACCCTCTTTTTCAAGGTCAAGAAATACTTTTCTAATTTCTGAATTAGCTGCAACCCCACCAGCTAGAACTACTTGTTTATATGGATATTCAACAAGTGCTAATTTAACTTTTTTAAGTAAAGTTTGAGCTATACAATTTTGGAAAGATGCACAAAAATCTTCTTTAGAAAAATCTTGACCCTCAAGAGCTTTAATTTGTCTTAATGCTGCCGTTTTAAGACCGCTAAAACTGAAATCATAACCATCAACTTTTGAAATAGGAAAATGGAAAGCATGAGGGTTGCCTTGTTGAGCCATTTTATCTAATTTTACGCCCCCAGGGTATGGAAGACCTAGTAATCTTGCAACTTTATCAAAAGCTTCGCCCACAGCATCGTCAATAGTTTCGCCAATGATGTTGATGTCCTTGTGTGATTTAACTTCAATAATTTGTGTGTGTCCACCACTTATTAAAAGTGCCATATATGGTGGTTTTAAATCTGTATCAATATAATTTGCACAAATGTGAGCTTTCAAATGGTTTACACCTATAAAAGGTTTGTCATGAACTAGAGCAAGTGTTTTTGCTGCATTCAAGCCTACAAGTAAACAACCAACTAGCCCTGGACCTGTTGTTCCTGCAAAAGCTGTTATATCTTCAATGTTTAATTTTGATTGAGCTAGAGCCTCTTCTATAACAGGGTTTATTGCATTTAAGTGTTCTCTTGCTGCAATTTCTGGAATAACGCCACCGTATTCTTTATGAATATCAATTTGCGATGCAACTACATTTGCAATAACTTCTCTACCATTTTTTACAATAGCACAAGCTGTTTCATCACAACTTGATTCTATCGCCATAATATAGTTGTCTTTATTTGAACCCTCGCAAATTTCTACTTCTTTATCTGAAAATAATGTATGTGCAATTTTTGACATAATATCCTCTTAATATCAAATATTTTAATATTTGTATTATAATACAAATATGATATTTTTAGATAAAGCAAAAATTAAAATAGAATCAGGTCGTGGTGGCAACGGAACAGTAGCATGGCGACGTGAAAAATATGTTGATAAAGGTGGTCCAGCAGGTGGCGACGGCGGAAACGGCGGAGATGTTTATTTTGTTGGTGATGAAGACTTATCAACACTTTTAGACTTTAAATATAAATCAATCTTTAAAGCAGAAAATGGTGATAATGGTAGAATTAAAAACCAAATCGGAAAATGCGGAAAAGATTTGTATATAAAAATTCCTGTGGGAACAGTAATTAAGGATGCTAAAACAGGTAAAATTATTGGTGATATAACTCATCATGAGCAAACGCTTTTGGTTGCAAAAGGTGGCCGTGGCGGTAGAGGTAATGCAAGATTTGCTACTGCACAAAAAAGAGCTCCTCAATTCTGTGAACCAGGTGAAAGCGGTATTACTCGTGAGCTTGATTTAGAGTTAAAATTGATTGCCGATGTTGGTTTGATTGGTATGCCAAATGCTGGTAAATCAACTTTGATTAGTGCAATTTCTGCTGCAAAGCCAAAAATTGCAGATTATCCATTTACAACTCTTGTTCCAAATCTTGGTGTTGTAAAGAAAAGAACAGGTGATTCTTTTGTTGTTGCTGATATTCCAGGGTTAATTGAGGGTGCAAGCGAGGGTATTGGTCTTGGTCATGAATTTTTAAAACACGTGGAAAGATGTCGTTTCTTACTTCACTTGGTTGATTTGACATCAGAAGATCCAATGGATAACTATTTTAAAATTAATGAAGAGCTTAAAAAATATTCTGAAAGTTTATACAACGAATATCAAATCGTTGTTCTAAATAAAGTAGATGCTGTTGATGAAGAAATCAAAAATCATTATCACGAAGAATTTAAAAAACTTGGCAAAGATGTATTTGTAATTTCTGCTGCAACTCATCAAAATCTTGATGCTTTAGTTAATTTTGTTTCAATAAAAGTTGATGAAATTGAAAAACCTGAAATTAAAATAGAAGTAGAAGAAGACTTAGATGCATATAATAACGATGATAGTGCGTTTACTGTTCAAAAATTTAAGGATACTTTTGTTGTAGATGGTGGCAAAATTAGACGTTTGGCACAAGTTTCTGATGATAGAAACAGACAACAAATGATTAGACTTCAAAATATTTTAAAATCAATGGGTGTTTTTGAAGAATTAAGAAAACAAGGCATAAAAGACGGTGACACAATCGTTTTAGGTCACTTAGAACTTGTTTATTACGATGATGAATATTATGAAGAAGAAATTGCAGAAGAATTTAATCACGAATTAAGTGATGAATTTGAAGAAAATGAATAAAACAAAAAGGCGGTTTTTAAAAACCGCCTTTCAAATGTTAAACTCCTTAAAGACTATGCAATGCCTAATTGACGCATTACACCGATTTTTTTACCCATTTGTCCATTACTTGTTTGAACAGCACCGTCTTTGATACCTAAGCCAACTCTGCTGTCGTCACCAAAGTTACCGAATGGATTTCCACCATCAGCACCTGCTTTTTTTACAGGAGATACAGGTTGGAATTGTTGAATACCATTGATACCTTTTATCTTAGAAAATGGATTAATTGCATTAAATTCCATATTTTATCCTTTGTGTTTACTGCTTACATAGTTATAAACATGATTTTGACTGAATTATTGCCTTTTTTGATAAGTAATATTAAGATTTGTTACATTAAAGTTGTGTTTGTATTATAATCGGTTTATAAACTTAATGAAAAGTGAGGTATTTATTATGTTAATGAACGGTAAAAAAGGTATTATATTTGGTGTTTCAAACACTCATGGTATCGCTTATGGTATCGCAAAAGAATTGTTTGATCAGGGTGCAGAAATTGCTTTCACTTATGCTGGTGAAGCTATGGAAAAAAGAGTTAGACCTATCGCAGAAGGCATGAATTCAAAACTTATCATGAGTTGTGATGTTACTAACGAGGAAGAAGTAAAAGCAGTTTTTGCTGAATATGAAAAAGTTTATGGTAAATTAGACTTTATGGTTCACGCTGTTGCATTTGCGAACAGAGAAGATTTAACAGGTGAATTTATCAATACATCAAAACAAGGTTTTGATACAGCGTTAGGCGTAAGCTCATACTCATTAATTAGTTTATGTAGAGAAGCAAGACCATTGATGAATGAAGGTGCTTCAGTTATTGCTCTTACATATTTAGGTTCAGAAAAATATGTTGCAAACTATAACATTATGGGTGTTGCAAAAGCTACATTAGAAGCTTCTATGAGATATTTAGCAGTAGATTTAGGAAAAGTTGGTGCAAGAATCAATTGCTTATCAGCTGGTCCAGTTAAAACACTTGCTGCAAAAGGTATCGGCGGTTTCGATAAAATGTTGAAAGCAGCTATCTTAAAAGCTCCAATGCATAGAAACGTTACACTTGAAGACATTGGTAAAACTGGTGTTTACTTATGTAGTGATTTATCAAGTGGTGTTACAGGTGAAGTTCTTCACGTTGACTGTGGTTGTCATGCTGTATACACTTCTATTGAAGAAATGGAAAAGCTTTCAGCTGAATAATAAAAGATTTTATTCGATAATAAAAAAGATACCGTTTATAAGCGGTATCTTTTTTTATTTATTCAAAACATTTTCTTAAATAATTCTTTCGCCAGTTTTTTCATTGAAGAAAAACATTTTTTTGCTATCAATATTTAAAATTAAATTACCATCCAAATCATATTTTGCTGGAAGTTTTGCACAACATTTGCTATCTCCAATATTAAAATAAGCAATTTTTTCACTTCCTAAAAGTTCTGTCATATCAACAGATACTCCCATTTTAATATTACCCTCAGGATTTATCATATCTTCTGGTCTAATACCTATAACAACTTTTTTGTTGTTAGAAAGAATCTCCATAACCTCTTTAGGCAATTCTAATTTCATATCACCGAAAACAAGAGTATTGTTTAAAATTGGACAAGTTACAAAATTGATTTGAGGTGAGCCGATAAAACCCGCAACAAACATATTTGCTGGATTATTGTAAATGTTTTCAGGTGTATCAACTTGTTGGATAACGCCTTTATCAAGTACAACAATTCTATCACCCATTGTCAAAGCTTCTGTTTGATCGTGAGTTACGTAAATGAAAGTTGTTTGCAATTTTTCGTGCAATTTTTTGATTTCAGCTCTCATTTGAACTCTTAATTTTGCATCCAAGTTTGATAAAGGTTCGTCCATTAAAAATACTTTTGGATTACGAACAATAGCTCTACCCAAGGCAACTCTTTGTCTTTGACCACCTGAAAGTTGTTTTGGTTTTCTGTCTAAAAGTTCTTCCAAATCAAGAATTTTTGCTGCTTCTTTTACTTTTCTATCGATTTCAGCTTTTTTAACTTTACGCATTTTTAAACCGAAAGCAATATTTTCATAAACAGTCATGTGTGGATATAGTGCATAACTTTGGAATACAAAGGCTATATCTCTATCTTTTGGGTGAACATTGTTTACCTTTTTATCGCCAATATAAAGTTCACCACCAGAAATTTCTTCTAATCCTGCAATCATTCTTAGAATAGTTGATTTGCCACAGCCTGAAGCTCCAACAAGTACCAAAAATTCTTTATCTTCAATGTCTAAATTTACACCGTTGATAATGATTTTTTTGTTATCATAAGATTTTTTTATATCTTTTAAAACTACTTTACTCATTGCTAATAGATTGTGAAGCCTTTTCTGTAGGTATAATAAAACTGTATACTGTGCCTTTTTCAGGTTCAGATTCTAACCACATATTACCTTTTAAAATTTTGATTATGTTTTTAACGCTAAGGAAAGAAATTGAGTTTACAATATCTTTTCTGTTAGGTCTTTCAACTTCAATATATGGTTCAAAAATGTTGTCTAATTCTTCTTGAGTTAAACCAATACCAGTATCTGTAAATTCGAATAACAAGAAACCTTTTTCAAGAGAATCTTCTTGTGGTACAAGGCTCTTATCTTCTAGAATTTCTTTATCTGGATATTTAACTTTAATATCAATAGTGCCGTCTTGAGTTGATTTGATAGCACATTCTAAAATGTTATTAATAATTGATTTTAATAATTCATCTTCAGAATAAATTGTTCTTTTAATATCATCTTGAACTTCTAGATTATATTTAATATTTTTATCTGCCATATCATTTTCATAGTGCTTGATGCAACCTCTCAAAACATCAATACAGTCAAAATATTGAAGATTGTGAGCAATCAAACCAGATTCTGTTCTAGATAATTCAATCATTTTATCAATTAAATATAATAAATCAGTTGAATTTTTGTGAATGATTTTAATATATTTTTCAGTTTTTTCGTCTAATTTACCACATAATCCGTCTAATAAAGCTTTTGAAAAGCCGATAGAAGATTGTAATGGGTTTTTTAAATCGCTTGATAAATTAACTAAGAACGCATTTTTATTCTTGTTAATTTTTTTAGAACTTTCATATTCTACAAAAATATTTGTTAAAGTTTTGTAGTTTTGAGTGTTTTCTCTCATCAAAACAAGATAACCCTTGTCGTGTTTTCTTGCAGTAAATTCAAAAAACAAATCTTTATTGGTGTCTTTATTTGTTTTTAAAACAACTTGCTTACCTGTTTCTGTAACTTTTTTGATAAGCATAATAGCGTTTTCAAAAATATCGTTGATGTTATAGTTTTGGAATTCTTCTTTAATGTCAGACAACATTTTATCGGCAACATCATTTGTCATAATAAAATCGCCGTCTTCGTCTATTAAAACCAAACCGTCAGGTAAAAAATCAGTTAAATCTGTTTTTTCACTTCTAAATAAATTTGATAAGAAATCTTTTAAACTCATACGCATATAATACCATGAATTTAAAATTGGGGCTTTTTGTATATTAAGTTTTGTTAAGTTTTAAAAATAAAGTAGCAAAAATTTTTTTGTTTACTTTTAAAGCATGTGTAAACAGAAGAGAAAAACAGAGGAAAAAATGACAGAGATTAACAAATTAAACGGTGTGCAGAATGTACATACGCAAAAAATGAGTGAATTATCAAAAAAAGAAAAACCTCAAATTAACACATTTGAAATAAAAGATTTAAAGAATATGGCATCAGAAGCTTTAGGTCGTTCTCAAGTTACAGCACAAGTTGATAACCACGAAAACAATGTTTTATTTATGTTAAAACATCCTGATCAAGTAAAGCAAGCAAATGCATTTTTTGATAACACTTATGAAACATTAAAAAACAGTAATGTTGAAGATGCTTACGAAAAAGCAACTCAATATACTGGTGCATTTAAAGACGAATTTTTAAGCAAATAGTAAGACAAAATTAAAAGATTAAAACTAGCCGAAATAGATATTAGCTCTGAATAGCAGAGCTTTTTTAGTGCCAAAAAATATGGCTATTTATTAAGTTATGTTAAGTTAGAATTAACAGAGTATATACTCAACTTTACAATTCTTCATATAAGGGTTGAAATTTTATGTCAAACATGATATATTAAGTATATACAGTTTTGAATGTGATTAAAACTTAATAAAAGTTCACATTAATTTCCACCCCAATACCGTTTAACATTGACTAACACAAAACCAGAGATGATTTCGTGACGGTTGACTTTTGTCTGCCGAAACTACCCCTCTCTAGGTCTACTTTCTAATGCTATTTTTACCTACCACACCAGATTATAAGGAGTTTAACCTATGTACCAATGCCCTACTTCTCAAGAAAACTTTACTAACCCTGCAAAATGTTCTTTAGTTGAACCAGATTTCAATTTATCTTCTTACATTAGACAAATTTCTTCTTATCCAGCTTTATCAATGTCTGAAGAAAGAGCTTTAGCTCAAAAAGCTCAAGACGGTGATGTTGAAGCTAAAAAACAATTAGTTCAATCTAACTTAAAATTAGTTATTACTATTGCTAGAAAATCAATTCACATGTCTAATTTACCAATGGTTGACCTAATTCAAGAAGGCAACTTAGGTCTTATGATTGCTGTTGAAAAATTCAACTGGAAATTAGGTTACAAATTTGCAACTTACGCTTCTTGGTGGATTAAACAATCTATGTTCAAAGCTATTTCTGAACAATCTCATTGCATGAGAATCCCTGTATATATTCAAGAAACATTATCAAAATTCTCAAAAGTTAAATCAGAAATGGAAAGACAATACAACTGCCAAGTTAAAACTGATGATGTAGCTAAAAAAATGAATATTTCTTTAGACAAAATCAATTCATATCTATCAGCTTACAACAAACCTGTTTCTATTGAAGGTGGTTTTGAAAGCAACGACGGTAGCGACTTATTAATCGCTGACATTTTAGAAGATGAAAAAGCAAATGTTTACGCAAATGCTGAATATGAAAACTTAAAAAATGATATTGAAATTGTTGTTTCAACATTAAAAGAAAGAGAACAAGATGTTGTTAAAATGCGTTATGGCTTAGACAATTTTGCTAAAAAAACTTTAGAAGAAATTGGAAATATGTATGGCGTAACAAAAGAATGCATTAGACAAACTGAATTAAGAGCATTGAAAAAAATGAGATTAAATGCGGCTGACACATTAGTAAATTATTTACAATAATTATCAAAAAAATATTACTTTTCATGTTATCATTGATAATATGAAGAACACGGCTAACCAACACTTACAACCAAAAACAACAAAAATAAATAATGAAAACCATCTAGAAATTGGTGGTTGTGATTTAGTAAATCTGGCGAAAGAGTATAAAACACCTTTATATATCGTTGACGAGGAAACTTTAAGAAGTATATGTAAAGATTACAAAAGAGCTTTTGACTCATACGAGAATACGGTACAGTTCTTGTATGCTTCGAAAGCTCTTTGTACTAAAGCTATTTTTAAAATCATTTCATCTGAAGGTTTCGGTTGTGATGTTGTTTCAGAGGGTGAATTATATACAGCACTTTCTGCTGGTATGAAACCTGAAAATATTCTATTTAACGGTAATAACAAGTCTTATGAAGAACTTGAATATGCTGTAAAATCAGATATGGGAAGATTTTCTGTTGATAATTTCTTAGAATTATCAAACTTAAATGAAATTGCAGAAAAAGAAAATAAAATTGTAAATATATTTATTAGAATTACTCCGGGGATTGATTGTTGGACTCATGATTACATCAAAACTGGTAAAATTGATTCAAAATTTGGTTTTAATATGTCACAAATTGATGAAGTTATCGAACTTCTTCAAAACAAATACAAAAATCTTAAATTAAGAGGTTTGCATGCACATATTGGTTCTCAAATTTTTGAAACAGAATGTTTTAAAGATGAAGTAGAAATTTTAATAAAAGAGTATGCAAGATTAAGAGAAAAATATTCACTTGAATTTGATGAAATGAATATAGGTGGTGGCTATGGTATTAAATATACAGAAGAAGATGCTCCATTATCAATTTATGATTTAGGTGAAGTTGTAATTTCTGCAATAAACGAAAATTGTGAAAAATATAATATTAAAAAACCAAAATTATATTTAGAACCAGGAAGAAGTACAATTTGCACTTCTGGTGTAACAATTTACAAAATCGGAAATATAAAACATATTCCAAACGTAAGAACTTATGTAGCAGTAGATGGTGGGATGACGGACAATATTAGACCTGCTTTGTATGGTGCAAAATATTCTGCTGTTCTTGCAAACAAAATGAACTCAGAAGAAGAACTTAAAAAAGTTAGAGTTGTTGGCAAACTTTGTGAATCAGGCGATATTTTAATTGACGAAATTGAATTGCCAAATCCTCAAAAAGATGATATTTTATGTGTTTTCAATACAGGTGCATATAATTATTCAATGTCTAGTAACTATAACAGGGTGAAAAAACCTGCCATGATACTTGTAAATAATTCTCAATCTGATATTATAGTAAAGAGAGAAACTTTTGAAGATTTAACTCGTAACGACATTATACCAAGAAGGTTTGAAGACTAATGATAGACGCTCTTTTCGATACTTTTAATTCTCAAGTGCCAAAGTTGGATTTATCTTTTAACCTGCTTAATATTTCTGAAATTTTAATTATAAGTATTGTCGTTTTTGCGTTTTATAAAAAATTTATTAAAAATACTCAAGCTGAAAAACTTGTAAAAGGACTTTTGTTTTTAGCTTTTGGGTGGATTTTAGCAGAGGTTTTAATTAGAGTTGATTTAATAATTCTTGGTGTTTTCTTAAAATCACTTATTACTCTTATTTCCTTGAGTTTAATCGTAATCTTTCAACCGGAATTGCGTAGATTTTTGAGTTATTTGGGTCAAGTTGATTTTATGAATAAATCCTTTTGGGATAATTCTCATCACCAAGAAGCTACGGTTGATATTGTTAAAGAAATTATTGAAACAGTTAAATATCTTTCAAAAACAAGAACAGGGGCATTGATTGTATTTCAAAATGAAATTGATGCTTACACAACTTCTGATGTTGGAACAACCTTAAATGCCGATATTTCAACTGAATTGTTATTAACAATTTTCCATATCAACACTCCATTACACGATGGTGCAGTTGTTATTAAAGGTAATAAAATTATTGCAGCTGGTGTGCTTTTGCCACTAACTGAAGATCCAAAATTAAGTTGGAAATATGGAACTCGTCATAGAGCAGCAATTGGTATGAGTGAAGTTTCTGATAGTGCTTGTCTTGTTGTTTCTGAAGAAACTGGAGACGTTTCAGTTTGTCTTGACGGAACTCTTAAAAAATACGAAGATTTAACTACTCTAAAAACTGATTTAGAAAAGATTTTAGGTGTTAAAGAAGAAACTGAAGAAGACAAGAAAACAATTTTTAAAATTAACAATGTAATTACAGTTAAAAAATCAAATAAACATAGTCACAACTAAACTTGAAAGAATAAAAGAATGATAGCAATGAAAAAACCTGAAAAAAAACAATTATCGTTAGCACAAAAGATTAAGTTTTATATTGCCAAATTCTTTTTCGTCACATTAGGTGCGTTAATTGCAGCTTTTGCTTTAGAGGGTTTTTTAATACCAAATGATATTATTGACGGTGGTATTATCGGTATTTCAATGATGGTAAGTTATATAACTAAGTTTAACTTAGGTTTGATTATCGTTTTATTCAATTTACCATTTTTATTCTTAGCCTTTAAGAAAATGGGCAAAATGTTCGTATTTACTGTACTTTTTGGTGTATCAATGTTAGGTATTTTTGTAAACCTTATACATAATACACAAGTTACAGAATCTGATTTATTAGCAACAGTTTTTGGTGGTATTATTTTAGGTTTTGGGGTTGGTCTTATTCTTCGTAATGACGGTGCTCTTGACGGTACAGAAATTCTTTCTATTAGACTTGCTAAAAAATTCGGTTTTTCTGTTGGCGAAATAATCATGTTCTTTAATTTCTTTATTTATTCGGCAGCAGGATTTTTATATGGTTGGGATAGTGCAATGTATTCTATCTTAACTTACTTTATTGCTTATCGAGTTATTGATATTGTCCTTGAGGGTTTAAACAGTTCAAAATCAATATACATTGTCACAAATTTTGCCAAAGAAATTGGTGATTCTATTATAAAAGAATTGAATATAAGTGTTACTTATATGAAAGGTAAAGGCGGATATTCAGGAAAGGAACAAACAATTATTTATTGCGTAGTTTCTCGTCTTGAGGTCGCTAAAATTAAGACTCTTATTAGAGAAAATGACCCGACTGCATTCTATTTTATACAAGATGTTCACGAGGTTGAGGGTATTCGTGTTAAGAAGAAATAACAACTAGACAATTTTTTCTTATTGTTATAATATTAAAAATATAATAAAAAAAGGAATTTAAAGGATTTATCTATGGCAACAGCAGGAAAACATTCAGATACTATACCTATAGAGGTTTGCATTTTAACAGCAGATCACGATATTAAAGGAACAGTACACGTTTCAAAATATACTAATACAAATCGTGAATTAACAGATTTGTTGAACGATAGAGAACGTCGTTTCTTGGCTGTAACTAATGCAGAAATTTATTCAAGAAATTCTACTCAAGCTCCTCGTAGATATAATTTCTTAGAAATTCACATGGATTATGTTTTAATGGTTCATCCATCTGCTCAAGCAGTATTTAAAGAATCTGCAAAAGCTCAGGATGATATTCAAAGATTTAGAGATTTGAGAATGAAATTAAACCAAACTAAACCTTTCTAGGTTTAGTTTTTTTGTTTTTTATATATTTATGAAAGGGGATTATTTTGAAAGTTTTAGTAACAGACAAAATTAATGATATTGCGTGCAAAATTATAGAAGATGCAGCAGAAGTAGTTGTAATGCCAACTCAAACAGAAGATGAGTTAGTAAAAATTATTGGCGAATATGATGCTTTAATGGTTAGAAGCCAAACAAAAGTTACAGCAAAAATTATTGAAGCTGCAAAAAATATGAAAATTATTGGTAGAGCTGGTGTTGGTGTTGATAACATCGACGTTAATGCTGCTACACAAAAAGGTATTATTGTTGTAAATTCCCCTGATGGAAACACAACTGCAGCTGCTGAACATACATTAGCTTTAATGATGTCTATGATGAGAAATATTCCTGCTGCTTGTAAATCAACAAGAGAGGGTAAATGGGAACGTTCTAAATTTACTGGTACAGAAGTTCAAGGTAAAACTCTTGGCGTTATCGGGTTTGGTAAAATTGGTTCTTATGTTTCTAAAGTTGCACTTGCTATGGGCATGAAAGTTTATGTTTATGACCCATTTGCTACTGAAGAATATGTTAAATCTATGGGTGCAGACTATGTTAAAGATTTAAACAATTTCTGGGGCTTATTTGATGTTTTAACAGTTCATGTTCCAAAAACTCCTGAAACACTTAATTTGGTAAACGCAGAAACAATTGCAAAAATGAAAGACGGTGTTAAACTTATTAACTGTGCAAGAGGTGGAATTATCAACGAAAACGATTTAAAAGAGGCTTTAGAAAGTGGAAAAGTTTCATCTTGTGCTATTGATGTATACGTTGACGAACCTGAAATTACAAAATGTCCACTTTTAGGTGTTGAAAAAAATATCGTGCTAACACCTCACTTAGGAGCAAGTACTTCAGAAGCTCAAATTAACGTTGCAGTTGATGTTGCAAACCAAATTAGAGATGTATTAAAAGGTGGTTCAGCTCTTCATGCTGTAAATATTCCGTCTTTAAAACCTGAAAAATTAGAACCCGTTAAGGATTATATGGAATTGGCTTCACAAGTTGGTTCTATTGCTCAACAAATTTCTACTGACAATATGAAAGCTTTAGAGATTTCTTTCAAAGGTAATTTAGCAGATTTAGATACTGCACCTCTTGAAACAGCTATTTTGAAAGGTATTTTTGGTTCATACTTACAAGATGTAAATTTCGTAAATGCACCAATTATTGCTAAAAATAGAGGTATTAATGTTACTACTTCTAAATCTTCTAAATCAGGTGATTATACTGGAACAATCACAGTTAAAATGATTACAGAGTCAGGAGATACTGTTGTTTCAGGTGCTTTGATTGCAAAAGATATTAGACGTATTGTTAAAATTAATGACTACAATACAAGTGTTGAACCTGAAAAACATCTTTTACTTGTACAACACGATAATAAACCATCAATGGTTGCTCAAGTTGCAAATGTAATCGGTGGTGACAATATTAATATCGAATCAATGTTAGTTTCACCAAGTTCTAAAAATAAAAATCTTTCAATTATGATTATTGGTACAGATAAAAATGTAAAACCTGAATCATTAGAAAAGATTACATCTATTGACGGCGTACAAGAGGCTAAATTCGTACATCTATAAGATAAAATATATTTAAAATATTTTAAATTTATGCCCAGTTTCAAGATATTGAAATTGGGCATAAAAATAGGCTCTTTCGAGCCTTTTGTAATCAAATACCTTTTCCTTTTCCTCGTGTAGTGTTTAGTTTTACCTATTTC
>ERZ808275.51-NODE-51-length-79202-cov-15.602221_pt1 | contig 79202 bp, 79 predicted proteins | sample MGYA00520894_ERZ808275 | MGnify/ENA primary metagenome ERZ808275 (study PRJEB31516, sample SAMN03275598) | gut metagenome | biome: mammalia-associated habitat; material: feces | host: Papio cynocephalus | place: Kenya | collected 2012-08-03 ... | reverse complement strand
AGGCGTTCTGCTGCCGGTCTGCGTAATGCTTGCAGTCGGCGCGCTCTGCACGGCTTTTTCCGCCTGCTTCTTCCGCTGGGAATAAAGCGTTTTTTGTCGGGGATGTCTAATAAGTTCTAAATGTCATTGTCGTACTTGATACGACAATCTCTAAATGATTGCAATATATGCATTTAGATTTTCGGGTCAAGCCCGAAAATGACAGAAAAGATACTTTTGGGACATCCCCCTCACGTGCAGAGATTCCTGACCGAGTTTGCTACGCAAACATCGCAGCATCAAGTGTGGGAATGACATGAAACCAGCCTGCCATTGCAGGACTTGCACTTTTGCCATTGCCGGACGTGAAAATTAAGTGTCATTGCCGTGCAGCGACACGGCAATCTTCCGTGTCATTTCCAGTCATAACCCCACGACATTTGCGGAACAAAACTGCGATTTGTGATACACTTACTGCGAATCGCTCAAATCTTCAAAATCAAAGAAGGTAAAAAATGTCGGCAGGAAAAATCTTTCAGAAAATATTCATCTGGTGCAAAAAGGAAATCGTCTTCTGCGTCACGTTTTTGCTCGCGCTCATCTCAACTTTTTTTGTAAAGCTGGATGCAAAATATATTTCGTACATCGACTTCGGAACGCTTCTGACTCTTTTCTCGCTCATGGCGGTTGTCGCAGGCTGGAGGCGGACAGGACTTTTCGACGCTCTTGGAAAAACCGTATGCCGCAAAGTTCACGGTCAGCGCGCTCTTTGCCTTACGCTTGTTCTGCTCTGCTTTTTTACAAGCATGATTATCACAAACGACGTCGCGCTCCTTACATTTGTTCCGTTCGCAGTTGTCCTTCTTTCAAAAACGAGCGGTTTTCTTCTATTGTATACCGTCGTTCTTCAGACTCTTGCGGCGAACCTCGGAAGCATGATTACGCCAATTGGAAATCCGCAGAACATTTTTTTGTTTTCAAAAATGCAGCTCGGCACAGTTCGCTTTATGAAAATTCTTTTTCCGTACACACTGCTTTCCCTCGCGCTTCTGATTCTTTCAACCCTGATAATAAAAAATGAAGAAATGCAGATTGAGCGGCAGGAAACAGAATCCGACAAATCAGGCTGCAAAGGAAAAAACATTTTATACACGGCGCTTTTTATTCTGTGTCTGCTTTCGGTCGTTAACGTGATTCCAAAATGGGCGGCGGCAGTTCTTGTCGCGCTTTGCGTTCTTGTTTCAGACCGGAAGATTTTTTGCAACATCGATTTTATGCTGCTTCTTACATTCACGGCGTTTTTTATTTTTACCGGAAACATCGCGCGGCTTGAAAGCGTGGACAGTTTTCTAAAGAGGATAACAGGAGGAAACGAATTTGCCGTAAGCCTTGCGTTCAGCCAGGTGATAAGCAATGTTCCCGCAACGCTTTTGCTACATCCGTTCGCGCAGGACACAAAGGAGCTTCTGCTTGGCGTGGACATCGGCGGACTTGGAACACCGGTTGCATCCCTTGCAAGCCTCATAAGCCTGAAGCTCTACACGCAGGAAAAAGGCGGAACCGCAAAATTCCTTGCAGTCTTCACACTGATGAACATCATTTTTCTTGCCGCCCTGTGCGCAATGAAAGTGGTTTTGCAGGGACTTTAGCTTCTGGGCGTGCTAACTCCGCTGTTGCCTCAAGTTTTTATAAAACTTGGTAAGCAAACAATTTTGTTTGCACCTTCACTCACTTCGTTCGCTCCAGTGGACTGATTCGCAGGTGCTCCATAGCCTCACGCATTAAGAAAAAAGGAAATGACATTTAAAGTTTGTCATTGCCGTGCCACTCTGTCATCCTCCGGCTCGACCAAAGAATCTTTTAAAAGCACACAAATTCCTGCAAAATTTCCCGCTTTTTTTGTCATTTGCCGTGTTTTTTATTTTTCTGTACGTTATAATAGTAGGAATAACAAATTGTTCTACATTTTAAGGATTTTACAGGAAAAAGAAATGAAAATTCATAACAGGTTCTTTACCCCCCCCACCTAATTTTTACGTTGCTTTTAGCATTATCAGCAGTGATTGCAGGCTGTAAGATTGACAACGATTCAACAACGGAATACACGCTCACTTTCAATTCAAACGGCGGAAGCGGCGAGATGAATCCGCAGACCGCAGAAGAGGGTGCGGAAATCACCATTGCGCAAAATGCGTTCACCTACGACGGCTACGACTTTACCAGCTGGAACACTGCCGCCGACGGAAGCGGCACAAGTTACAAAGCAGGCGAAAAGCTCACGTTGACCGCCGACATTACGCTCTACGCCCAGTGGGAAAAAATTATTTTCTGCACTATCAAGTTTGACGCAAACGGCGGCGAAGGAAAAATTCCGGACGACATCACTATAGCTTCCGGCAAACAGACTACGCTTCCTGCGGTGGAGCTTACAAAAGACGGCTACATCTTTGCAGGCTGGAACACCGCCACAGACGGAAGCGGCACAAACTATGAAGACAAGGCATCAATCACGACAAACTCCAGCATCACGCTCTACGCAAAATGGGCAATATCGGCAGCCTCTGTTTCCAGCACAATCAAAAGTCTTTCTGCTGACGGCGTTGTGCATACAGTCGCCCTTGCCGGTCTGATTACAAAAGATGTAATCACAATGATTCGCGATACACTTGCTGAAAATCCCGATATAAAAGTGAACCTTGACCTTAGCGCGACAACGGGGCTTACAGAAATTCCGGACAACGCATTCTATTTTTATAGCTATAATGAATCTGATGGCTCTGAGACTGCGATTATATGCGCCAACCTTGTTGGAATAGTGCTGCCAAAAAATATCACTTCAATCGGATATTACGCATTTGGCTTTACAGGTATTTCAGAAATTATTATACCAGACAGTGTAACTAAAATTGGAGAAGGTGCTTTTTCTGACACAAAACTTACTCAAATCACCATACCAGAAAGTGTGACGGAAATCGGGGGATACGCTTTTAGATACACAGATATTTCCGAAGTTGTCATACCGAGCGGTGTCACTAAGATTGAGAATGGTGTTTTCATGGAAACAAAACTTAAAGAAATAACCATTCCTGACACTGTAAAGGAAATAGGTGATTATGCATTCAGCTTAAGCAGTCTTACAACCGTAAAGCTTGGAAGCGGAGTCGAGCATATAGGTGAAGATGCTTTCTGCCGCTGTGACTCCCTTACAAAAGTAACTGTTCCGGGCAATGTAAAGACAATCGGAAATATGGCTTTTTATTACTGCAATAATCTTGAGGAGATTGTGCTTGAGGAAGGTGTGCAGACTATAGGAGATATGGCGTTTAATAGCTGTAAAAAGCTTGCGACAGTAACAATTCCAAAAAGCATTACATCAATTGAAAAAGATGCGTTCTACAACTGTTCGGGTATTACACGCGTGAACTACAACGGCACAAAAAAAGAATGGGCAGCCTTACTTTCATCGGGAAAAATTGACGGCTCGAACAATGAACTGACCAATGGGCCTGTTTATTGCACCGACGGCGTTTTATACTCCGCCTCTGCTGTTCCGGACGCGATTAAGAGCGTTTCTGCAGACGGCAATATGCACACATTGGAATTTGCAGGACCATTTCCGTCGCTTGGCGTCACGTTTGAAAATATAAAAGCTGCTCTTGAAGAAAACTCCGGTGCAAAAATCTGTTTCGACATGAGCTTAACGACCGGTATGGATATGAACCTCATGCAATCTTACGGCAATAGTTCTTCCCTTGTGGGATTTGTGCTGCCTGAAGATTGCACTATTATCTGCGATTACGCTTTTGGGGATTGGGCATACCTTGAAAGTTTTGTAATCAGTAACAAGATTACAGCTATCGGCAGTGCTGCGTTCTACGGCTGCAGCAGCCTGAAAAGCATTGTAATCCCTGACACTGTAACTGAAATCGGCAGCTACGCTTTTTATGGTTCAGGGCTTGAGAGCGTTGTTATTGGAAAGGGTGTCGTAACTATAGGTGAAATGGCTTTTTCTGAGTGTGACTCCCTTGCAAAAGTGACTGTTCCGGGCAATGTAAAGACAATCGGAAATATGGCTTTTTATTTATGCAACAACCTTGAGGAGATTGTGCTTGAGGAAGGTGTTGAATATATCAATGAGAGTTCATTTAGAGACTGCCCAAATCTAAAGACTGTTGCAATTCCAAAAACCGTGCAGAAGATAGAAATTGCCGCATTCTACAACTGTTCGGGCATTACAGGCGTAACCTACGGCGGCACAAAGGCAGAATGGAAAGCCTTTGTTGCGGATACAGAAAGATTCGGCAGCAACAATGAGTGTCTCACAAACGTTTCAATAAAGTGTTCAGACGACACTATTACAAATATTCCTTTTGTAATCAAAAATCTTACGGAAGGCACGCACACGGTTACCGTAACCGGTGAAATAACAGAGGAAGATTTAAAGAATATAGTAAAAGCAATCCTCATCAATGAAAACGCAAATGTTATCCTTGACATGACAAGCGCAACAGGGTTTACAAGAATACCGGATAATATGTCCCAAGGTGCAGATAATCTTGTTGGAATCATGCTGCCGCAGGGCATCATTTCAATCGGAGAAAATGCGTTTAGCCGCTCAGGACTTTCTGAAATTGTCATGCCGGACAGCCTTACAGAAATTGGTGATTACGCTTTTTACGAGTGTACCGGTCTTACAAGCGTAATAATTCCAGACGGTGTAACGACTATTGGCAAAGAGACCTTTAGGAATTGTTCCTCATTAAAGACCATGACAATTCCTGCAAGCGTTGCAACTATCGGCGACAATGCCGTATCAAGCAATGGCACTGGCACGATACAAGGCTTTGAAGTAACCTACAAGGGAACAATAGCGCAGTGGAAAACACTTAGAGAAGAATTTACTTCCGATAGTAAGAGCAATTATACGCTCAGCAAAGCCATTGTCCGCTGTACCGACGGAGTTTTCTGCACCGCAGACAATGCGCCTTCTGTAATCAGCGCGCTTGCTGAAGGCACGCACACTGTAGCGGTTACAGACGATACTATTATGGAGCCTGATTATACAGCGACAGGAGAGGCAATCAGAAGCAATTCAACGGCAAAAATCATCCTTGACATGAGCGCTACTTCTTTCCCATCTGGTATTGCCCAAACATTCCAAAACTGCACGAATCTTGCCGGCATTGTTCTGTCAGATAGCAGGGAAAGTATAGGAAAATCTGAATTTGCAGGCTGCACAGGGCTGACTTCCATATCTATTCCTGAAAATGTAACACAGATAAATGACAGTGCATTTACAGGCTGCACAGAACTGGTCTCTGTATCTATTCCTTCATCTGTAACAGATATAGGGGAAAATGCCTTTGAGGACTGTGCAAAACTGAAATCTGTATCTATTCCTGAAAAAGTTACATCTATACAAACGCAGATTTTCAAGGGCTGTACGGCTCTCGAAAGCGTTTCTATTCCTGAAGGTATCAAAAATATATGGGATGAAGCATTTGCAAACTGCACAAGCCTAAAGGAAATCACGATTCCGTCCCAGCCTGAGCTATTAAAAGAATCTGCATTTGACGGCTGCACATCATTGCAAACCGTAACTTACGGCAGGGACGGTCTTGTCCTTGATTGTGGTGGCGACACTGAAGGGTATATTGTATCAAGTAAGATAGCATACTTGATATGTTATCTTGGCAATGACGGATGCACGGTCAAATTCAGGGGAACGGCTGACGGAACTACAGTCAAATGCATAAGCGCAGGACTAAAAAATAACACGACCGGCGCAAAATTCAACATAGACATTACCGGACTGGCAGGCCTTACCGATATACCTGCCCTTGCGCTCAGAAACTGCACTGCTCTTGAAAGCATTGCGCTTCCTGCAACAGTAACTTCGATAGGAGACTCCGCATTTGACGGCTGCACACCCCTTGCCACAGTGTACTATGCCGGCACAAAGGAACAGTGGGAGGCGGTTACCATCGGCGAGGAGAACGCACCGCTTAGCAGCGCGACAATCCGCTGCTCGGATGGGGATATAACACCAAGCGGCAACTAGGTCTTATTCTGCTTGTCATTGCCGGACTTGATACTTTGTCATCCTCCGGCTTGCCCTTTCGTGTCATTGCCGGGGCTAGACACGTAAGATGTGCAGAAAGCCCGACCGGCGCGGCAATTGAAACAGTTGACGGAGTTTCCTCTCCTACACTTGGCGAAACTGGCGCACTCTCACGCCCAAGTTTTCTAAATTATAAATTCTAGCAGCCCAGCACTTGACAATAAAAACTTTGTATTCTACATTGTTTTTAAATTTCACAAAATCAAACTTGCTTGCTACAAAGCCCAAACTTCGAGTTTTTTATAACTACTAGAAAAATGCTTTCAGCGACTTTCCAATTTGTTGCAGATGGTTGTGCTCGCACTTCGCTTGAATTGGTTTGGGTTGCTATGCAACCTTGACTGTACTTATCGCACAAAATCTTCACAACTTGTAAATTCGCTTGCGCTTTTGTTTATTTTTCTAAAAACTCGAAGTTTAGACTACGAAGGTATTTATTCTTATGAAAATAAAACAGCAAAACCAAATAAAGTCCTTTTTAACAGAAGAATTTGGAACTGATAAAGGCCTTGAATTGTTTGGGCGACAGTCTAAAATACTTGGCACAATCATTGCAAATACAAAAGGCAAATCAAAAAATCAGAAGAAAACTCTTGTTCAGACAATTCTTCCGCGAGTCTCACTGTTCAAGGCTTTGCAGGAAGGCGGATTTTCTGAAGACGACACCTATGAGCGCATGAGGAAATACATGACCGGAAAAGTAGCGGCACAGAAACATTCATTTACGGCAAGAATGGAAATCATACCAGGATTTTTCGACATATACAAAAAAATTTTTCTTAAAATCATGCGCACGAGCGACCTTTGGGAAAGCAGACAAAAATACGGTGATGATTTTTTTGATGCCGACATAACAAAATGCCTTTGGCACACGGCTTGCTTAGAAAACGGCTGCCCCGAACTTTGCCGCCTGTTCTGCGATGTTGACGACATCACCTACGGCGGACTAAAAAAAATGGGATTCAGCCGCACAAAAACCTTAGGCTACGGTGGCGACTGCTGCGATTTCCATTTTTTTAGGAAATGAACTTTACAGCACGGACTAAATGCCATATTTTACAAGAAAAACTTGGCGCAAACTTGACAACGACTTTACACACGGACAGAAAATGATAGGACTTGGAACAATTATAAACACTGCAAGCATCGCAGCTGGCGGATTAATCGGACATTTTGCCGGAAAGTTTTTCAAACCGGAGCAGCAGCAATCCCTGAACAAAGCCTGCGGAATCAGCGTAATTTTTATTGCGGTCGCAGGAGCTATGCAGGGAATGTTAAAAATCGATGGCGTAAAACTTATTGCCGGAAAATCCATGCTTGTAGTTCTCTGCCTCGCGCTTGGAACGGTCATCGGCGAGCTTTTCGGCATTGAAAAAGGATTCGAAAATTTTGGCGATTGGCTCAAAAGAAAAACTGGAAACAGCGGAGATTCAAGTTTTGTGAACGCTTTTGTAACGGCGTCGCTTACGGTCTCAATCGGAGCTATGGCAATTGTGGGCGCTATTCAGGACGGCTTGCTTGGAGACTTTTCTACCCTAGCGGTAAAATCAGTCTTGGATTTTATAATCATTGCAGTCATGACTTCCACAATGGGAAAAGGCGCAATTTTTTCCGCTGTTCCAGTTTTTATCTTTGAAGGAATCATTACCCTGCTTGCAAAACTTGTTTCTCCGGTGATGACCACGGCTGCGGTTGAATATCTTTCGCTCATCGGCTCAGTCCTGATTTTCTGCATCGGCGTGAATCTTGTCTGGGGCAAAAAGCTGAACGTCGCGAACATGCTTCCGTCCGTGATTTTGGCAGTTGCCGCGGCGTACATTCCGTGGAGTTTTTAATGCCTAGCATCACAAACTTACGCCTGCGGCAGTTGGTAGAATTTTCTACTGCCGCTCTACTCTCCTCTCTGTGCTCCGTTCACTGACTTTTTTGCAAAATCAACTAACGGTATGTGTACTTTTGCGGATGTTACGTTTATGATGACCGCATAAGGGACAAAGGCAATTTTCCGCCTTGCCGCAAAATCACGCCAACAAAGCGGAAAGTGCAATTTCCTCATCAACTTTTTACAGGAGATTTAATTATGAACCAAATCAAAATCGGCGAATTCATTTCCTCGCAAAGAAAACTCAAGAACCTTACGCAAATGGCTCTCGCTGAAAAACTGAACATAACGGACAGAGCGGTTTCAAAATGGGAACGCGGAAAAAGCCTGCCCGATGCCGCACTTATGATTCCTTTATGCAAAATTCTTGACATCACTGTAAACGAACTTTTATGCGGAGAAAAAAATACTATGGAAAATGAAAGTAAAATGGACGAAAAGCTTTTGCTTGAATTTGCAAAAGAACTGGAACAAAAAAACAAGACTATATGGACTTCCATGTGGGTGATTATGATTGTAAGCATAACTGCAATGATTTCCGGTATTTTTCTTGCAAAGTCATTCTTATCTGAAGGAATTTTGCAAACCAGCATACTGATTGGAATAACAGTTCTATTTTTAATGCCGTGCTTTTATGCGTTAAAGCTGGAAGTCAGCGTAGGCGCATACAAGTGCAAAATTTGCGGTCAAGAAATAGAGCCAGCTTATTCACAAGCGCTGTGGGCAATGCACATGGGAACTACACGATACCTTAAATGCCCGAACTGCGGAAAACATTCCTGGTGCAAAAAAATACTGAAGAAGTAAATCTCAAATTTGGTTACATACTCTTAATTTCGAGTTTTATGATTTAATGTCATACTCTGATTATGGCTTATACCGTAACGTTCGGGTTCGTGTATTGGCCATGTTTCTTAGTGTTCTTGCCATACTGAATGGCGAACTTCGGACATCGGTGCAGGCATCCCAGGCACATGACACATTTTTCCTTGCTCCAGACAGGTCTTTTGTTCTGCATTTCGATGGCCTGCACAGGGCATTTTTTTGCACAGAATCCGCAGCCTACACAGGTATCCTCTACACGAAAATGCACTGTACGGCGTGCCTTGTTATTATAAATAGGATCGGCAATCCACTCTGAGATAAGCAGCGAAGTGCGATGCAACATACGGCGATTTTTATGAAGAACTCTGACATTGCGGATGATGCTGTTGATTTCGCTCTCCGTGTTTTTGGTATATCTGGCAACTTTTTCTGGAGCTGAAAGGTCAAAGATGGGTGTCCAAGTATCCGCCATTCGGACGGAATAGTAGGCGTCTATTTTCCGGCCTTGAATCGCCTTATTTGCCATTTTGCCGGATGCGCCGGGCGTTGTTCCGTAGGTAGCAACATAGTACAGATATTCTGTCTGGAAAGAAGCCTTTTCAAGAAATTCTTTTACAATACTTGGCAGCCCCCAATAATAAGTAGGTGAAATAATCCCGATTGTTTTATCGGAAAACACATATCGGTCATTCCGAATACAGTCCACTATAGATAGCATCTCCTGTTTTGCAGACTGTACAAGCCGGGTTGCAACATATTTGCAGTTTCCTGTCGCAGAAAAATAAAGAATCATTTATTAACCTCCACTATAAGTTTCAGATTTCAGTTTCACAAGACTGATTTCAGAAAATCGTCAACAGCCAGATTGAATTCTTTAGGTCTGTTGCTTGCGATAAAATGATTTCCCCTGATGATTTTAAGTTTTGCGCCGGGGATGTTTGCCGCAATTTCTTTTGAGTGGGATTCCTTTATCATGTCTTTTGTTCCGCAGATTACAAGCGTCGGCATTGTGATTTTTGAAAGTTCAGACGGCTTGATGTTCGGCTCGTTCACCATCAGTCCAAGCAGCTCCGCGTTTCTTTTTGCTTCCGGCGATTTTTCGGCAAAGAGTTTCGCTATTTTGTAGCCTATCTCAATCGGAATCTGTGTTGTCCGCTTTACGCCTTTTGAATTTAGGTTTCCGCCGTTTAAAATCAAAGCCATTACCATTTCAGGATGGCTCATTGCAAATTTCATGGCGATATTTGCTCCGTCCGAAAATCCCAAAATCACCGCGCGTGGAATCTGACGGGCATTCATAAAACCGTATAAGTCGCAGGAAAACTGTTCTATGGTAAACGAAGAGTTGCCTCTTGGGGACTTGCCGTGTCCTCTTGTGTCCAATGCAATAACACGGAATTTTTCTTTAAAATAATCCATCTGGTTTTTGAAGTAGGAACAGTCTTCGCCGTTTCCGTGAAGAAACACAAACGGCTCGCCGCTCCCTTTTTCCTGATAATGCAATTCTATGTCCATAAGTTTCCTTCGTTCTGATTATCCTAGCATGATTTTGGAGAAAATGCAGTGGAAAGTCATCTCGACAGGCTCAATGGTCAGATTTCTGCAAGCGCAATTAATTTTTGAACTTTCTAAATTCTCATTTTTCTTCTATAATAAAGCAGTTTTATTTATTGTCTTTTTATTGGGGTATTTTATGTCCGGCATACAGCAGAGGGCGGAATTACAGGCGCAGATTTGGAAGATTGCAAACGAGGTTCGGGGCGCGGTTGACGGCTGGGATTTCAAGCAGTTTGTTTTGGGAACGCTTTTCTATCGTTTTATAAGCGAGAATTTTTCAGATTACTTTGAGGCGGACGACGAAAACATTGTGTATGCCGACCTTGACGATTCAGTCATTACTCAGGAAATAAAGGACGATGCGGTAAAGACAAAAGGATATTTTATCTATCCGAGCCAGCTTTTTGTTAATGTCGCAAAAAACGCTTATGACAATGAAGCCTTGAACACGGACTTGGCGAGGATTTTCTCCGAGATTGAAAAATCCGCGATTGGCTACGATTCTGAGCAGAATATAAAGGGACTTTTTGCGGATTTTGACACGACAAGCAACCGGCTTGGAAACACCGTAAAAGAAAAGAACACGCGGCTTGCGGCTGTAATAAAGGGCGTTGCAGGCTTGAATTTCGGCAGTTTCCACGAAAATCAGATTGACCTTTTTGGCGATGCCTACGAATTCCTGATTTCAAACTATGTGGCGAATGCCGGGAAGTCCGGCGGAGAATTCTTCACGCCTCAGAATGTGTCAAAACTCATCGCGCGCCTTGCAATGCACAGGCAGGAAAATGTGAACAAGATTTACGACCCCGCGTGCGGTTCAGGCTCGCTTCTTTTGCAGGCAAAAAAGCAGTTCGAGGAAAACAAAATAGAGGACGGATTTTTCGGACAGGAGATAAACCACACAACATACAACCTTGCCCGGATGAATATGTTCCTGCACAACATAAACTACAGCAAGTTCAGGATTTCCTTGGGCGACACTCTGATAAATCCGCAGTTCAGGGACGACAAGCCTTTTGATGCGATTGTCTCGAATCCGCCGTATTCAATCAACTGGATTGGAAGCGACGACCCCACATTGATAAACGACGACCGCTTTGCTCCTGCAGGAGTTCTGGCCCCGAAATCAAAGGCGGATTTTGCGTTCATTCTTCATTCACTGAGCTATCTTTCAAGCAAGGGGCGGGCTGCGATTGTGTGCTTTCCCGGAATTTTCTACCGTGGAGGCGCGGAGCAGAAAATCAGAAAATATCTTGTGGACTCAAACTTTGTGGAAACCGTAATCTCGCTTGCTCCGAATCTTTTCTACGGAACTTCAATCGCCGTGAATATTCTTGTCCTTTCAAAGCACAAGACCGACAGCAAAATCCAGTTTATAGAAGCCGGCGAGCTTTACAAAAAGGAGACAAACAACAACGTTCTGACCGACGAGCATATCAATAAGATTATAGAAGCGTTTGACTCAAAAAAGGACATCCAGTATTTTGCAAAATCGGCGGAGCTTGAGGAAGTCGCAAAAAATGACTACAACCTTTCCGTTTCAAGCTACGTTGAAGCCAAGGACACCCGCGAAAAAATCGACATCAAGGAACTGAACTCAAAAATCAAGGAAATTGTCGCAAGAGAAAATGCACTCCGCACAGAAATTGACAAGATTGTTGATGAGATTGAAGGAGAATAATTGTCTTAGATGGAAAATAGTGAATACAAAAAATGGATTGCTGACGTAAAAAGACTGATAAAATCCACTCAGATAAAAGCCTCGCTTGCGGTTAATGAAGAAATGCTTGAACTCTATTGGAGCATAGGGCATGACATAAGCGAAAAACAGCTTGATTCAAAATACGGAAGCAAATTTTTTGAGACCCTTAGTGCGGAAATAAGAAAAGATTTTCCTGATACACAGGGATTTTCAGAGCGGAATCTGCGCTATATGAAACAGTTTTATATTTTTTATAAAGATATTCTGCACCAACTTGGTGCAGAATTTGAAAGCAGAATGTTCACAATTCCATGGCGGCATCATATTGAAATTTTCACCCGTTCAAAAAGCACGGAAGAAGCCCTGTTTTTTATTGAAAAAACTAAGCAGAACGGCTGGAGCCGTGCAATGCTCATCAATATGATGGACACGAAAATTTTTGAAACTCGCGGTAACACGGTTAATAATTTCTCTCTTACTTTGCCAAAAGAGGACAGCGAATGTGCTAAGCAAATTTTACAGGATTCTTATAAACTGGATTTTTTGACTCTCCGGGAAGAATACGAGGAGAAAGACCTCCATAAGGCTTTGGAACAGAATATCACACAATTTCTGCTGAAACTTGGAAAGGGCTTTGCCTATGTCGGAAGCCATGTTCCGTTTGTTGTAAATGGAGATGAGTTCGAATGTGATTTGCTTTTTTATAATCTGAAACTTAGACGGTATATTGTCGTTGAGCTTAAGGTTGTCAAGTTTGAGCCGGAATTTGTGAGCAAACTGAATTTTTACTGCAATGCGGTAAATCACTTGATGAAAGAAAAAATAGACAAAGATACAATCGGGCTTTTGATTTGCAAGGAAAAGAATGATGTTGTGGCGCAATGGACAGTAGAAAAAAGCAATGAGCCGATTGGAATCTCAACTTATGAGCTTGCAAGCATAATTCCGCAGGCGAAAGACATTCTTCCTGACACAAAAGATATAGAAAAATCTCTTCTGACAGAGGAAACTGACAGATGACCAGACTGAATGACCTAATAAACGAAAAAGAGTATTTGGATTTGCTTAATACTGCTGTAACTCAGATAAATGCTGCAAGAAATTCGATTGCCTTGCAGATAAACACAACCGTAACTTCTTCTTATTGGAATCTAGGCAAACTTTTACATGATAAAAAGGTTGAAAACGGTTATGGCTCAAATATAATAAATCGTCTTTCAGTTGACTTGAAGAATCAATTTCCTGATATGGGATTGTCCCCAAGAAATTTATGGAACATGAAGCTTTTTTACGAAAGATATGAAAAAGCGTCTCAAAAACTGCTACAGGCTGTAGCACTTTTACAGTGGGGACATAATCTTTTATTGATTAACAAAAAATTGTCTGATGAGGAAACATTTTATTACGCCACAGAATGTATCTCAAAAAAATGGAACAGAGATTTGCTTCTGAATGCCATAAAAATGAATTCCTATGCTCTTAACAAAAACAAATTCAAAGATAATAATTTTTCTAAAACCCTGCCCGCAATCCAGGCTGAACGAGCAAATGAAATTCTTAAGGATTCCTACAATCTGGGATTTTTGGGAATAACAGAACCTGTCGCAGAACTGGAGCTTGAAAAACGCCTTATAGAAAAGATAAAGACTTTCATGCTTGAACTTGGCAGAGGCTTCGCGTTTATAGGAAATCAGTATAGATTGGAATACAACGGCAAAGAATATTTTGTGGATATGCTCTTTTCAAACAGAAAACTGAACTGCCTTGTCGCACTCGAATTGAAAATTGGCGAATTCAAAAGCGAGTATGTTGGAAAAATGAATATGTATCTTTCTTTGCTGGATAAACTGGAAAAAGAGGAAACCGAAAATCAGTCCATCGGAATTATACTCTGTGCGGAAAAAGACCATCTTGATGTGGAGCTTGCATTGCAAGATATAAACAAGCCGATTGCAGTAAGCGACTATGAACTTTTCATTCCTAAAAAAGAACTGCAAGCCTTGATTCTTGAAGAGATGAATAAAACTCAAATCGATAGAAAGGAAACTGACAGATGACCAACACAAATGAACTTTTATATGTGAAGACTGGCAGCCTTTTAAATGATGCCCGTAGAATTATTGAATCATCTAGTGCAAATGCGGTAAGAAGCATTGATTTCTGCCGTGTTCAAATGTATTGGAATTTAGGAAAAAGAATATTTGAGGAAGAGCAAAACGGAAAAGAGCGAGCGGAGTACGGCGCATATATTATAAAAAATCTTTCAGAAAAACTTGAAAAAGAATTTGGCAGTGGATTTGGAAAACGTCAGCTCGAACAGAGCCGTCAGTTTTATCGCACCTATCCAATTGCGAACGCATTGCGTTCGCAATTAAACTGGACTCAATATCGTTTGTTAATTCAAATTCCAAATCCTGAAAAACGTGAATATTATGAACTGGAGGCAGTAAACAACGGCTGGACAGGCCGCGAGCTTGAACGGCAGATAAATTCTCTTCTATATGAAAGGCTTTTAAAAAGCAATAATAAAGAAAATGTCCTGGCTGTTGCAAAGAAGGAACGAATTCCAGAAAGTCCTTTGGAAATTATAAAAGACCCGATGATTCTTGAATTTTTAGGACTTGAGAAAAAGCCTGAATATTACGAGAAAGATTTTGAAAGTGCGCTGATTGCACACCTTCAGCAGTTTTTGCTTGAACTTGGAAACGGTTTTAGCTTTGTAGCAAGGCAGAAAAGACTTCTTATAGAAGATGATGAATATTTTGCAGATTTGGTTTTCTATAATCGGCTTCTGAAATGCTTTGTTGTAATAGAACTGAAGACGCATAAAATAACTCATGAAGATTTAGGACAGCTTCAAATGTATGTAAACTACTTTGACAGAAATGAGAAGCTCCCCGAAGAAAACAACACAATCGGAATTCTTTTGTGCACGGCAAAAAATGATGAAATGGTAAAAATGACTTTGCCTGAACAGAATAAAACAATTCTTGCAAGTAAATATGAGCTTTATCTTCCGTCTGAAGAAAAACTAAAGGAAGAACTTAAGAAACTGGCAGCGGCACAGGATAAATTAGGAAAGCTTTTAGAGGAAACCTACAAATGACCAGATTGAATGAACTGATAAATGAACTTTGCCCGGATGGTGTGGAATATAAGCCGCTGGGGGAAGTGGCAACTATTTTTAGAGGTGGAAATTTTCAAAAAAAGGATTTTGTTGAAGAAGGAAAGCCTTGTATTCATTATGGGCAGCTTTATACTCATTTTAAGAATTCAACAGATAAAACAATAACATTTGTATCTGAGGAAATATTCAAAAAGTCGAAATATGCTCAGCCGAATGATATTGTGATGGCTGTTACAAGTGAAAATATAGAAGATGTTTGCAGTTGCGTTGCTTGGCTTGGAAAAGAAAATATTGCTGTCAGTGGGCATACTGCAATTATTCATCACAATCAAAATCCGAAGTATATGTCATATTTTTTTCATTCAGAATCTTTTTTTGCACAGAAAATAAAATTGGCGCACGGAACAAAAGTTATTGAAGTTACGCCAGACAAGTTGATGAATATCAAAATCCCCGTGCCGCCGCTCCCTGTTCAGGAAGAAATCGTGCGGATTCTTGACAAATTCACGTCGCTAGAAGCGGAGCTAGAAGCGGAGCTAGAAGCTCGCCGCGTTCAGTATGAATACTACCGCGACGCATTGCTTGCTTCGGCAGGCTCAGCAACCAATGGAACTTTTCCAGTCATTGGAACTGCCAAAAATGAGGTCGTTGATTCTGCTGGGAATACGGTCGTTGAGCCTGTCGAAACGACTCTTGGCGAAGTCGCAAAGATAAATCGTGGTATTCGAGTAACAAGAGATATGCTTGTTTCAGAAGGAGAAATTCCTGTATATCAAAATGCATTGACTCCATTGGGATATTTTGACAAGTCAAACCGGAAAAAGGATACAACTTTTGTGATTAGTGCTGGTGCGGCTGGTCAGATAGGATATTCGCCAATAGATTTTTGGGCTGCGGATGACTGTTTTACATTCGATGATTTGAACGGAGTTCTTTCTAAATACATTTTTTATTTCTTGCAAACGAAGCAATCTTTTATTGATTCAAGAGTACGAAGAGGAAGTATTCCTAGAATCAGCAGAGACGTTTTTGAAAAAATGGAAATTTCAATTCCTCCTATTGAAGTCCAGCGACGAATCGTCAACATCCTCGACAACTTTGACGCAATCTGCTCCGACCTTAAAATCGGGCTTCCGGCGGAAATCGACGCGCGCAAAAAGCAGTACGAATATTACCGTGATTTGCTCTTGACATTCGCTGAACGCGGCAACACAATCCTCACAGAACAGAACAGAACAGAACAGAACAGAACAGATGAGATAAGACTGCTCCAGTATGTTTTTGGATATGCTGTTGTTCGGCTGGGAGAAATTGCAACAGTCGTTCGTGGCGGAAATTTCCAGAAAAAAGATTTTGTTGAAGAGGGCAAGCCTTGTATTCATTACGGTCAGATGTATACGCATTTTAGGACTTATGCGGATAAAGTTTTGACTTATATTTCAGAAGATGTTTTCAAGAAATCAAAAATTGCAACAAAAAATGACATTATTATGGCTGTAACAAGCGAAAATGTTGAAGACGTTTGCAGTTGTGTTGCTTGGCTTGGAAATGAAGCTGTTGCAGTAAGCGGTCATACGGCTATTATTCATCATAATCAGAGCGCAAAATTTCTTTCATATTACTTTCATTCAAATAATTTTTTTGAGCAAAAGAAAAAACTTGCACACGGCACAAAAGTAATAGAAGTTACTCCGTCAGCATTAAATGACATAAAAATTCCTCTTCCCCCTCTTGCCGAACAGGAACGGATTGTAAAAATCCTCGACCGCTTTGAAAGCCTCTGCAACGACATTTCCGCAGGTCTTCCCGCAGAAATCAAAATGCGCAGAAAGCAGTACGAGTTTTACAGGGATAAACTGCTGAGCTTCAGGGAAAAAGAAAATTGATTCACGGTTTTTTCGGCCTCTTCGACAAACTCAGAGATCGAAAGGGGTGGTTGGTTCGACAGGCTCACCAACCAATGCAACATCTTCGGTCATTGAGCCTGCCGAAATGACTGGACAGTTTCACATTTTTCTTGACAAATCAGAATATACAATGTATATACTATAGACATGGAGGCGGCTATGCAGGCAGTTGTGCAGAAATGGGGAAACAGTCTTGGTTTTAGGATTCCGTCGCTTTGGGCAAAAGACAACAATGTAAAAAACGGCACCAAAATCGAAGTGATTGCTGAAAAAGGAAAAATAACCATTGTTCCCCAGAAAAAATCTCTTGATGATATGCTTTCAATGGTAACGGAAGAAAATATCCATTCGGAAATTTCAGCGTGCTGTGCAGTAGGAAAGGAAGAATGGTAAAATCGAATTATGTTCCTGAAAAAGGCGACTTGGTCTGGCTTGATTTTGACCCGCAGGCAGGACACGAGCAGAAAGGTCGCCGTCCGGCAATATGTGTCTCGCAAAAAAAGTACAATCATAAAATCGGACTTGCATTGTTTTGTCCTGTTACAAGCCATATAAAAGGCTATCCTTTTGAAATTGTGCTGGAAAATCATTCGATAAACGGCTGCATTTTAAGCGATCAGGTAAAAAATCTTGACTGGACTCAAAGAAACTGCGCCTTTATAGAAAAAGCGTCAGAAGATGAAATAAACTCTGCCGTGGATAACATAAAACTGATGATTGAATAAAAAATCTCAGTTTCGATAATCTGAAACAATAAAACAATGGTATAATGTTCAAATGGAGGCTGGCTATGAGAAAAGAATTTTGTGAAAAAGACGGAATACTCATTACCTACACAGATGATAATGTCTGTTTTGAAGATGTGAATACGGCCGAATCAATATTGCTTTCAAATGATGGGAAAATTTTGCACTCAAACTTTGATGATAAAAAAAATCAGTTTTATATAGCTTACCTTAAAAAGATTTATTCAGCGATTACAACTTATAGAACTTTGGATTCTGTGGAGAGCGCTTGATGCCTATTTATATCAGGACATTTGGATATAAAGTTTATATTTGGTCTAATGAAAAAGACGAGCCGATTCATTTTCATGTTACAAAAGGAAATCCGTCTGAAAATGATACGAAAATATGGCTGTTGTCAAACGGCTCTTTTCAGTTGGCTCATAATAAAGGAAAAATTCCAGAAAAAGATTTAACTAGAATATTGTCTGCGATGCAGGCTTATTATTTTGATTTTATTGATTTTTATAAAAATTATCTTAGCTCAGAAATAAAGTTTTATAAATAAGGAATCCCAGAAATGACAGAATACAAGACAATCGCCGAGTCTCCGAATTACATTGTTTTGGACAAATACGTAAAGCCGCTTATGGTCTGCGAGAACGGCTACCAGTCGGAATTTGACTTGGAGCGAGAGCTTGTGGGCGACCTGAAGAATCTTGGCTATGAATATCTTCCAGACGTGAAAAATTCCTCTGCTTTGCTTTCAAACGCGCGCACGCAGATAGAGGAGCTGAACAACTTTCATTTTCTTGACAGCGAATGGGAACGCTACGTTCAAACTTACCTTGACAAGCCCAGCGACACAATGGACGACAAGGCGCGCAAGATTCATGACGATTATATTTTTGACTTCGTTTTTGACGACGGGCATATCCAGAACATATATCTTATAGACAAGGAAAAACTGCTTCGTAACAAGGTTCAGGTAATCCGCCAGTTTGAGCAGACTGGCGCTCATCAGAACCGCTACGATGTCACAATTCTTGTGAACGGAATTCCTATGGTTCAGGTGGAGCTGAAAAAACGCGGCGTTGCAATCCGCGAGGCGTTCAATCAGGTTCACCGCTACAGCAAGGAAAGCTTCAATTCTGAACATTCGCTTTACAAATATCTTCAGGTTTTTGTGATTTCCAACGGAACTGACACACGCTATTTTGCGAACACAACAAAACGCAACAAGAACAGCTTTGACTTCACAATGAACTGGGCAAAGTCCGACAACTCGCTCATAAAAGACTTGTCCGACTTTACGCAGACATTCTTTCAGAAGAACACGCTGCTCAATATTCTTTTCACTTATTCAGTTTTTGACACGACAAATACGCTTCTTGTAATGCGGCCTTATCAGATTGCGGCGACAGAACGGCTTCTGTGGAAAATAAAAAGCTCGTACATTGCAAAAAACTGGAGCTGTACGGAAAGCGGAGGCTACATCTGGCACACGACCGGCTCCGGCAAGACGCTTACGAGCTTCAAGGCGGCCCAGCTTGCGACACGGCTTGAATTTATCGACAAGGTTTTCTTTGTTGTTGACCGCAAGGATTTGGACTACCAGACGATGAAGGAGTACCAGCGTTTTTCGCCTGACAGCGTGAACGGCTCGGAAAGCACCGCGGGACTTAAGCGCAACATTGAAAAAGACGACAACAAAATCATTGTCACGACAATTCAGAAACTCAACAATCTGATGAAAAGCGAGGACAGTCTTGCAATCTATCATAAGCAGGTTGTCTTTATTTTTGATGAGTGCCACCGCTCTCAGTTCGGTGAGGCTCAGAAAAATCTTAAAAAGAAGTTCAAGTTTTATTACCAGTTCGGATTCACAGGAACACCGATATTCCCGGAAAATGCGCTCGGCGCGGAAACCACGGCCTCAGTTTTTGGCAGGCAGCTTCATTCCTACATTATTACAGACGCAATCCGTGATGAGAAAGTCCTAAAATTCAAGGTTGACTACAATGACGTGCGCCCGAAATTCAAGGAGATAGAATCTGAGCAGGACGAGAAGAAGCTTTCCGCGGCGGAAAACAGGACAGCCCTTCTTCATCCTGACAGAATAAAGGAAATCACGCAGTATATTCTTGAAAAATTCAACCAGAAAACGCACAGAATTTTCGGAAGCGCAAACGGATTCAACGCGATGTTCGCAGTGAGCAGTGTTGAAGCCGCAAAAATGTATTACGAGTCGTTCAGAAATCTGCAGAAGAATAAAGAAAAGCCGCTGAAAGTCGCCACGATTTTTTCATTTGCGGCGAACGAGGAGCAGAACGCAATCGGCGAGATTCAGGACGAAAGTTTTGAGACAAGCGCAATGGATTCAAGCTCAAAGGAATTTCTGGATTCCGCAATTGGCGATTACAATAATCTTTTCAAGACAAATTTCAGCACGGAAGGAAAAAGTTTTCAGAATTATTACAGGGACCTTTCAAACCGCGTAAAAAATCAGGAAGTTGATTTGCTGCTCGTTGTCGGAATGTTTCTTACCGGTTTTGACGCGCCGCGCCTCAACACGCTTTTCGTCGACAAGAATCTGCGTTACCACGGGCTGATTCAGGCTTACTCGCGCACGAACCGCATTTTTGATTCCACAAAGACATTCGGAAACATCGTTACTTTCAGGGATCTGGAGCAGGCGACGGTGGACGCAATCAAGCTTTTCGGGGCCACAAATCACATAATCCTTGAAAAAAGCTATTCAGAATATATGAATGGATTCAAAGACAAGGAGACTGGCGAAACTTGCCGGGGCTACATTGAGGTTGCAAAGGAGCTTGAGGAAAAGTTCCCGAATCCTGATGAAATCACAACTGAAAAACAGAAAATCGAATTCACCAAACTGTTCGGCGAATACCTGCGTATTGAAAATGTCCTGCAGAATTATGATGAGTTTGCAGGGCTGAAGGCGTTTCAGAGAATTGACCAGAACGATGAGAAAGCCGTTGAGGAATTCAAGGCAAAATATTATCTGAGCGATGAAACGGTAGAGACAATGAGGGACGTGAAAATTCCTTCCGAACGTGCGGTTCAAAACTATAAGTCAACTTACAATGACATACGCGACTGGCTGCGCAATCAGAAAGAATCCGATAAAAAAGACGCGCTGAAAATCGACTGGAGCGATGTTGTCTTTGAAGTTGACCTTTTGAAATCTCAGGAAATAAATCTTGACTATATTCTTGAGCTGATTTTTGAGAACAACAAAAGAAATCAGAACAAGGAAACGCTTGTTGAGGACGCGCGCCGCCTTATACGCTCAAGCATTGGAAACCGCGCAAAGGAAAGTCTGCTCGTGGAATTTATTAACAAGACGAATCTTGATGAAATAAGCGACAAGGCGGCTCTTATAGATTCATTCTTCAAATACGCGCAGGCGGAACAGCTCCGTGAAGTGGACGAGCTGATTGCGGAAGAAAAACTGAACCCGGAAAAGGCAAGGCACTATATCGCAGTTTCATTGAAAAAAGAATTCGCAAGCGAAAACGGAACAGAGCTGAATTCGATTCTTCCAAAAATGAGTCCGCTGAATCCGAACTATCTGACAAAAAAACACACGGTTTTTCAGAAGATAACGGCACTGGTGGAAAAGTTCAAAGGCGTGGGCGGAAGCGTGTAACGGTCATTTCGGCAGGCTCAATGGCCACATTTCGTGTTTCGGCGCAGTTTGATATTCGGCAGGCTCAATGACCGCATTCTCGGCTATGATTTTCTTCACTTCCCCGCGGCAATCTTTCTGTGCGCCTTCAGTTTCTTTAGCGCCCAGTCGTAGTGGCTGCTGGTCGTGCTGATGAAATATGCGCCGAGGTTCGTTGTTCCTGTCCAGGAAAAATGCTTTTTTGCAAAAAGTTCATCATTTGAAAAGGAGCGTGCAAGTTCCAAGATTTTTTCGTGCGACCCGGCAAAGTCGGCAAGGGCTTTTTCTGTTGTAATATTCTGGCAGTTTTGCCAGATTGCGCGGTTCATGTCGCCGTAGTTTTTCCAGTTGTAAGGTTCGGGCAAAAACTGGTACACAATCGCAGGCTTTTTGTTTTCGGATTTTCCGCCCTTTTCGCCTTTCATATTTTCTGCGACGAATTTCAATAGCAGCTTGTGCCATTCGGTCAGGTGGCAAATCACATCGCGCACGTTTCTGTCGCGGCTCCAGTGCGCCTCCTTTTTGTTCAGCGAAGAAAAGTCAAACGGCGTGTTTTTCTCATCTTCGCTCATCGAATCGATGAATTTTAAAAGCTCATCATAGTTTTTTTCTGCAAGCGCAATCAGGTCGGCTTTGTTCTGCGGTCTTGGCATTTTTACTTCCTTAAAACTAATTTAGTTAGTTATTATATAACGAAAGTGTTTTAATTTGCAAGATTCCAGCTTTCATCTATTTTTTTGCAGATTTTATCAAAAGAAACCGAGCCGTCAAGAATGATTGTGAACCAGTGCATTTTGTTCATGTGCCAGCCCGGAAAGATTTTTTTGCCGTCAACCAGTGCCGCAATATTTTCAGGCTGAGCCCGCAAATCAACGATTTCAACGATTTCGTCCGAATGCATTCCGAGCTTTCGGCGGGAAACCGTGAGAAGAACCGCGAACCATTTTTCAGTGTCCTTTCTGCGAAAAACCGCATTGTCCGAAAATTTTTCCCAAAGAAATTCCGGCTCTGTGCTGTATTTTTCACGCGCGTATTTAATCAGCCTGATTGTCTGCTCGCTTTTAAAAATTGCGGTGTCAAAGCATTTTTCTGCGATTTCGCTAAGTTTTTTTTCAATTTCACTGCGGACATTTCCCACGAATTCTCCGCTCGCCTTTGTCTTATATAAAATGTATTCCTCGCCTGTCGATTTTTCCGTAAGCGTCGTGTCCAGTTTTCCGTTTTTGTCCAGAACAATTTCAAGCTGGAATTCGCCGTTCAGAATTTCAGTGGTGAATTTGTATCCGCCGTCTTGCTCCGAAAATCCGTAGGTCTTGAGTTTTTCAGGATTAAGTTTTTTGTGGCTGAAAATTTCTTCAAACATTCTGCTTTCCGCTTTTAATCCACCTTTGAAAACACAATTTTCTTGTCCTTCAGTTTGATTTTCTCAACTTTATAGCCGTATTCCAAAAGCTCTTTTTTGCAGTTTAGAAACGAATGGTCAAGTTCAATTCCCGCCGCGTCCTTTATCTGGCTGAAAGACAGTTCCAGTTTTTCTTTGCCTGTCTGCTTGAAAATCAAATCAACATAAATCCATAAATCGTTGTACTTGCTCATTTCTGCACGCTCCGGATTTCTGAATTAATCATGTATCTTCCTAATTTTCCCCAAGTCACCGCTGCACAGGGCTTCCATGTTGTGGAAAATCTTTTCAGCATCCCAGTTCCACCATTTCAGGTTCAGAAGATATTCCGTTAACTCGTCGTCGAACCTTTTGCGTATGACTTTGCACGGATTTCCGCCTGCGACGCAATAAGGCGGAATGTCCTTAGCCACCACCGAATTCGCCGCGATAATCGCTCCGTCGCCGATGTGAACGCCCGGCATCACCGTCACGTTCTGCCCGATCCACACATCGTTTCCAACGACCGTATCGCCCTTGAACGGCAAGTCCTTCAGCTTTGGCGAAAACTTTTCCCATCCGCCGCCCATTATATTGAACGGATAAGTCGTCACGCTGCACATCCTATGATTTGCTCCGTTCATCACGAACTCGATTCCCCGCGCAATCGCGCAGAATTTTCCGATAATCAGCCTGTCTCCCAGAAAATCGTAATGGTGCGTCACGTGCTCCTCGAACTTTTCCGCACCGTCCACGTCGTCGTAGTAAGTGTAGTCGCCCACCACGATGTTCGCCCGTTTCACGACATTCTTGATAAACACAATCTGATGAATATTCTCGTTCGGATAAACTTTATTCGGGTCTGGTCCTGTCATTTTGATTTCCTCCGAATTGTAATTTATTTATTTAATTAAATATTTTTTTCTAATAATCTTTGTTATTTATGCAATTTTCAGTCATCGATGTTTTCCAGAACTTTCAGCCGCAGAGAAAGAACAAGAGTTCGGGAAGAAATAAAAGCAATTGAAAATATTTTACTTCAAATCTTCTAATTTATGCAGGAAATCCGCAACTGTCACAATTTTTATGTCCGTATAACTTCCAAGCGAAAGCAAATCATTATCACCACTTACGATATACAAGCATTCCGCCTCGTAAGCACATTCGATAAATTTGTCATCATCTTTATCACGGCAGGCTGAAATTATTTTCTTGGGCTCAACATTCCTGCAAGATGAAACAAAAATATCCAGAGGAAATTTCTTTGGGCGGTTAGGATATTTTTCTGCAATTCTTGCAGCTACTTCTGTATACTCATCAACAATTTCTTTTGAAACAAAAACTTCCAGCTCATTCTTTATCGCATACTGAAGAAGTCTATTCGGTTCACCGCCAAAGAAAATTCCTGAAATGACAACATTTGTGTCGATTACAATTTTCATTTTGATTTTTTCTCTGCACGGACACTTTTTATTGAATCTTTAATATCGTTTTCGGTTATATTATTTTCTTTTGCCCAAGACTGGCTTTCTTCACAAAGCAGATTGAATTCTTTCATTTTTGACTGATTGCTGTATTTTTTATTGTAACGAAAAATGATGTAATCAATGAATTCCGAAATTTCATCAAGACAAGATTCCGGCACAGTCTTTACTTTTTCCATAACTGTTTCATAACTCATAGTTTTTCCTCCGTTTTTGTTTATAATATAACACACTTCTGATAGCAATGATACAGCTTAGATTTTTTATTCCACAAACAATTTTCTGTCATCGATGTTTTCCAGAACTTTCATCTGCTGGATTGCAATCTTGTTCTGTTTTTCAAGGCGGACGCTTTGAGCCAAGCCTTAATTTATAAAAACAGCGTTCAGATTTTCCATATTTGAAAGGCATATAAGCTGGTTTATTGTCGCATAGTCGCGGACGTTGCCCTTTAAGCCAGGATTTTCATCCCGCCACTGTTTTGCTGTCATTCCGAACATCGCGACATTTAGCATATCAGCCTCGTCAGCATAGACGAAAGATTTTTGCGCAGCCGTTAGTTTCTGCGGAATCAGGTTCTGTTTTATCGCGTCTGTATGGATTCGATAGTTGATTTTCGCAAGTTCCCGTTTTGCAGACCAGCCGAGCTGTTTCTGCTCTTCTTCTTTTAACCGCTGGAATTCCTTTACAATATATATTTTAAATTCCGGGCTTATCCACATTGCAAATTCAAAAGCTATATCTTTATGCACATAAGTTCCACCATAACGCCCGGCTTTCGCAATGATTCCAATCGCATTCGTTTTTTCTATCCATTGTTTTACAGAAAGAATGAATCTGTTTAGCCCAGCTTCGTTTTTAATTCCCTCGAATTCGGGGGAATTAAAATCAAAATTATAAATCTCTTCTTAATCATGCTCCGCCGCTTTCAAAGCTCCAAAGCCTTCAGCTGCTTTATAGTCTGACGGATTTTTGCGGACTGCCTGTTTTGTTGCGGCGATTTTTTTGTCTGCATAGAGGACAACGTCTTTTATCACAAGCTTTTGGACTGCGCTGATGAATGTTTCCATAAAGGCGTAGTCGGGAGAATCGTCGGAAGCAATGGGAAGCATTATTTTATCTGATTTTATTTTTGCTCCGCTTATGCTGTCGCCCCATGTGTATTTGTGATTCAAACCTTTATAAACACAAGTCGCCAAATATAGCTGATTCAGTTTCGTAGGCTGCAAGCCTTTTACATACAATGCAAGATTATGGCTGTCATTTGAAAAAAAGTCTTTTTCCTGATAGCTGACAACAAAAGTTTTTCCGCCGATGAAAATGCAGTTACCTTTTTCAACAAGTTCTTCCTTATATGAAATATATGAACTAACACCGTTGTTCACAGAACTTGCGCAAAGATACGGAACGTTACCCGAATCTTTGTTAATTTCATTTGAAAGAATATTATGCGTATTCTTTACATCAAAAATATCTATAAGATTGAATTCCTTCCACTTCAATTCATTGAAGTGCGCGAGAGCTTCGCTCTCGCATTTCGACAACTTGTAGTTGTCGAAGCCGCTTACCTTTAGGTAAGCGGCCAGTTCGCGTATACGCTCCTCTTCGAGTTCGCGTATAAACGCTTCCATAAAATCAAAATCGATTTTGTTTTCTAGAGTTACAGGGAGAGAAAGAATGCAATTCTTTGCAACTTTCCAATGTCTTGCATAGCCCAGATTTGGTATTTGTTTTTTCCATACCGAAATCATAAAAAGCAAAGAATTGTTTTTATTCGTACAAGGAAGCAAAACTTTTACATTATCCAAAACTGAAAAACTTTTTCTAGCAATATTCAAAGTTCTAGTATGGTCTCCAAATGTAATATAGACAGGATGTTTTTCATCACAAATAAATTCAGGACTATTTGTATAGCCTATAATTCCATTATTCTCAGAATCAGAAGAATACGCTGGATAAATATAATCATCTGACAAATCTTCTTTAGATAACATATTTGAAATTTTTTTAATCTCAAACAAATCCCCAATCTTAAATTCGCCCCACTTAACCTCATTCAGCTTTTTGCTAAGCGGGGCATTCATTTTCCCAGGCTGTCGCTTGCCTCGCTTTTTATTACATTGCTCACTTCCCAAGCAAGATAGTCCGCCACGGTTTTCTTGAAGTCGTCCAAAGTCGGCTTTGTGTCCGTTTTCTGGTGCAAGGAAAAATTCCAGTCAGAGCCGGAATCATCAATAAAGTCTTCCACATAACATTGGTCTAAGTTCCACAGATTTTTGTCTACCTTTGCATTTTTTCCAGCCTTAAAAATTTTTACAATATCAAAATAACGCTGTCCCGGATTGTCTATTTCCTGCAAGCCACGCCCTGTCCGCTTGTAGCCATCATTAGAAAAATCAATGAACTTAACTGTCTTTTCAAAATCATGCGGTATATGCGCCTTAAAGACATAAATGCTTGTCTGCACACCTGCCATAGGCTGAAACAAATCACCCGGCATTTTTATGCTTGCAAGAAGCGTATGTTTTTGCAGGATTGCCTTATTTGTTGGAATGGCTTTTCCGCTTCCGGCACTGTCTTGAATAATAATCGCCCCAAGGCCGTCTTTCTGCATCTTATCCAGTCCAAAACGAACAAACGGCATTCCATTTTCTATAAAACTGAACGGCGGATTCAGCAGAATCCTGTCCGCATTGAATTTTGTATAAAGTTCTTCCGGGCAGTCAAAAGAGCTTCCTTTCTTAATATTGCTTGAACCGTCGCCCCGTAAAATCATATTTGTGGAAGCAAGCGTGAACATTTCCGCATTCAGTTCCACACCCAGAAGCCGCTCTTTTTTTATTTTTGCAATGACTTCTTCTGCTTCTTTTGAATTCTTGGTAAATTTTTCGTTTGCCTTTGCAATCATCTGTTCCATTGCACTTATAAGGAATCCTGCTGAACCTGTCGCCAAATCCATTACTTTGTTTTCATAGGAAATATCAAGAATCTGGGTCATCATTTTTGTGACATAAGGCGGAGTCAGAACAATTCCTATTTCCTTTCCATCGCCCAAGGCGTATTTCAGAAATTCAGAATACATTTCGCCCATTATGTCCAAATTGTTCTCAAAGGCATCAATCTGTCTGTAGATATTTTCATAAATGTAGGTGAAAATCTGCTTATTTGTGCTGGAATCTTCTTTTAGAAGTTTTGAAACCTGCGGGAAAAGTTTTGTTTTTTTATCTCTTTGACTGTCCTTTGAAATTTCATTAAAGGAAGCAAGCATAAGGTTTCTTTTTTCGTCAGGAATTCCACGTGCTTTCAGAAATTCCTCAATCTGAGATGTGATTAAAATTCCATCTCTTTTTGAGTCTGTCTCAAGTCCTTTTAAATCTTCCGGCGTAAGTCCATCTTGAATTTTCTTTCCATTCTTGCAAACATCCTGCATAGAAAGAAGCATTCCTGAAACATACAAAACTCTTTGAGGTGCCGTAATGTTGTGGTTATGCATCAGTTTATTCAGTTCTTTTGAATATTTGTTTAACTCAGCTTTGCTTTTTATTAATAATTCGTGTTTTTCTTCTTCTGTAAGTTTACATTCCCGGTAAAAATCTTCAAAAGTCCTTTCGTTTTCAACAAAACTAAGGCTAGTATATTCTGTCATCGGCTTTACAGTCTTAAATGAAGATCCATAAACAAAATAGACATTGATTTTTACATTTTCAGAATTGTCTCCTGCAACTCCGACAGCAATAACTTCTTTATATCTTCCGCTGGCTATCATCTGTGTCGCATAATAAACCGCCCCATTTACTGCGAAGTTTGAAATTGATTTCTCATCATCTTTTATTGCATTGCCATTAAAGGAAACCAGTTTTTTTATACCGAGTTTATCCTCAACAACCACAGGAACTTTATTGTTTTCAATATGAAAATCCGGTTTGCCAAAATTTGTCTTGTTTTTTGTTTTTGCAGAACCTTTCAACGCTTCTTTCATATAGTCGGACATCGCTGATTCTTCGTTGTAGTCCGTGTGTTTTTTTAATCCCAATTTCTTGAAACATTCTTTTACAAAATCATTAACATCGCTTTCAAGTTTATATTCTTCTGCAGCCATCTTCTTCCCTTTTTATTTTCTGACAAAAAAAATTATATCACAAATTCCGCTTGTTTGCCTCATTGTTATTATCCGGCTTTTCCCACAACGTTTGCAAAGCGAACTCGGTTGACAATCTATCTCATGTCAAAACACTTCAATACCGTATTTTTCCTATTCTTCATGCTTCCCGGTGATTTCAATCGGATTGCCGTCGGGATCTAGGAATGTAAAATACCAGTATGGGGAAAACACGTTCAAATATCTGATTGGAGTAAGATTTTCGGCAATTTTCAGGCTTCGAATCCGCTCGTATTCCTTGTCTAAATCTTCAACGCCAAGATTGATGAAAACTTTTTTTGAGTTGGCGGAATCGGCGATTTTGCTCGTGTCGTCATATTCCGGGAACGGTGCGCCCTTTGTTTCCATCTGTTCAGGATGCTGCGCGTCGTAATATCCGTTCAAAAGGCAAAGATTCAGCCCTTCATTATTGAAAACAGCAAAACGTTTTCCGTTCGTGGCACTCACTTTCATGGCAAAAACTTTTTCGTAAAAATCCAGCGACCTGTCAAAATCCTTTACCACAAGATAAATTGAACCGTATCTCATAATTTCAAGTTTTCTCCTATTTTTACGTTGCCTAGCCTTTAAGTTTTCAAGCCGATTTTACAATTTATACTGCATGAAGTTCTGATTATGAACGAAGCCGAAATCCGTGTACAGTTTTACGCCCATATCTGATGCTGTTATCTGAACTGTTTTGCAGCCGTAGTCTTTTGCTTCTTTTACGACGCGGCTCAAAAGTTCTTTTGCGATTCCTTTTCTTCGGTAATCGGGATTTGTGAACATGCTCGAAAGCAGAGCGATTTTTCCGCTTGGGCAGGCAAAGTACGGCGGCTTTTCCACGAAAGACATTCCGCTTGTTCCCACAATTTTTTCTCCGTCAAACGCAAGATAGGAAACAAAAGTTCCGTCCGCAAGGTGGCGAAGATAATAATCTTTAAGCGCGGGCCGCAAATCAATGTCTTCCTTTGAGCCTTCTTCCCGAAGCTGATTGATTCTCATCTCGATAAAAGTGTCCAGTTCGTTTTTTGTAAGTCGTTTGTATTCTATTGGCATTTTGGGTTTCTCCTACTATAAAAGTCAATTTCAATTATAGCAAAAATCATAGAACTGTGATATTTTCAAACTATGGAATTTTTGCCATTTTTGTTTTTTGTTGCCTTGCTTGCATTTTTCATTTTTCTTGCGAGAAATCGTGCAAAAATAAAAGGCAGAATCGGAGAAATCGGCATTGCAAACCGTCTGAATTCGCTGAATCATAATGACTATAAAATCCTGAACAATGTTATTCTACAGACTAAAAACGGCGGAACAGTTCAGATTGACCATATTATTGTTTCGATTTATGGAATTTTCGTGATTGAGACGAAAAATTACAAAGGCTGGATTTTCGGAAATGAAAACGCCGAAAACTGGATGCAAGTCATCTACAAAGAAAAAAATCAGTTCAGAAATCCCATAAAGCAAAACTGGGCTCACGTTTACGCACTGAAAAATTTGCTTGCTGATTTTCCAAACGCGAAGTTTATTCCGATTGTCGTTTTTACAGGAAGCGGAATCCTAAAGGAAATATCCGCAAGCAGCATTGTTGTTTATGACACAAGACTTTTGCGGGCGATAAAAAATGAATCAAGGGAAGAAAATCTTTCGCCGAAAGAAGTTTACGATATTATTCAGGTGATTGAATCACACAACATTCAGGACAGAAAAAACGAAAAGCAGCACGTTGAAAACATCCACAAAACCATATTTGAAAACCGCCAAAAAGTGAAAAATCAGATTTGCCCAAAATGCGGCAATGAACTGAAACTTAGAAGCGGAAAATACGGAAAATTTTACGGCTGCTCAAACTATCCGTACTGCAAATTTACGATGAAATGTTAAAGTTTATTATTATTACCCACCAACAAAATCCGAACTCAATTTGACAAACTGAATCTTACGGACAGTTTTTTGACATACATAAAATGGATCATAAAGAAGTAATTGAAAGATAACTAGCGTTCAAAAATTAATATGTTTGATTCATCTTTGAGGAATCTGTTCCAAAGCTTTCTTCAATGCATGATTTAAATCTGATTGAATGCCAAATCCTAAACCATATCTTCCTTCTGAAGTAAATAAAAGTTCATTTGTCGATTTATTATAAAACGCTAAAATTACGTCAGTATAGAATTCATTTGTGGTGTAACCGCCAAGCATTAAAATATCTGCATCATCTATATTGTTTACTACTTTATAGCCTTTATAATTTAACTCGGTCTGAATAGTTATTCTATTCTTTATAGTATCTAAAACGGCTTCACTTGATGAACTTGGAATATATGTCATGGAATTATTTGCGTAAGACAAATAACCTCCACTTGTAAGTGTGGTTTTATTTGAATCTAAACTAATAAAAATATTTTCATATTCTTGTGGTATGATTGCATAATTAGAGGACTTAGAAGAAACGCAAGACGAAAACATAAAAACTGTAAAAATCATAATGAATAGATATATAATTTTTTTCATATTAATCTCCAAAAAACTCAAAATTATTATATCTCGGAATTTATTCTTTTTCTATACGATAATATTGTAAATTATAACTTTCGTTTGCTGAGCATAATTTTGTTTATGGCAAATGACGAGGTAAAACGACGAATAACAGAGAAAATAAAAAAAATAGCTTCTGCCGCAAAGCAGAAACTGACTAAGATGAATTGTCTTTTTTATCCGATAATTTTTCTATTCCTGCATTAAATTTATTAAATCGAAATACATAAGTTGCGTAGGATTTTCATCTTTTTTTACAAGAAATTCAAATCCGTTTCTTTCATAAAATGGAATAGCGGCGTTGTATGCATCAACAGTAATAAAACGACAACCAGTCTTATTGTCTTCCAAGAAATACAGTTTTATAAAATCAATTATATTTGTGCCAATTCCCAGCCCATGCAATTCTTTTGAAATTCCAAGCCTGCCTATCTTTACAGACGGATAACTTCTTAAATATTTTTCCCTATTGAAGTTTTTCTTTTTAAATTTATTGAACTGACTGTTTGATGCAAACTCTGTAACTGAAATCTTATCATTGGAAAGTGTAAAATATGCCAAGATATTTTCAGCATTTTCTTTTTCAACAACGATATACGGCATTGCAATCAACTGCTCTTTATAAAACTGAACTTCATTTTTTATAAAGTCATTCAAATCTTCATCGCCGCAGTCAAATTTCTCTGCCGATATGTCGTTTTCAAATTTTTGAATATCGTACTGCTCAAAAAAATTTAAACTCACCTCGTTGTTGCTCCAGTTTTATGTGCCAAGCGAATTTTTCTTGCAGCTTCACCTCTTTCAAGGCTTGCTAAAACTGACTTGTAATGAGAATGCATAACAGCATACTGTTCCGGAGTTACAGTGCATTTGGCATTACGCATTTTTTCTTCAAAACGCCTGCCATCTTCACCGAACAGAATCGGTGTCTCTCTGATTGGTCTAGCCATAGTAAACCTCCTTTGATTTAGTATATTGCTTTTTAACAAAAAAATCTATGTTTTATAAACTACTATTCAAGCCATTGAATAAAGGCTGTTTTGTCGGTGCTGTTGTAGCCGGCGTGCTCGTAGAATTTTTTAGTGGAATCTTTTTTTGAGCCGGTGAGGAGCATCATTTTGTAGCAGTTTTCGGCTTTTGCGATTTCTTTTGCGTGGTCAAGGCATTCGGTTGCGTAGCCTTTTGCACGGTAATCTTTATGCGTTACGACGTTTTCAATAAAGGCGTAGGGACGCACGTTTCTTGTAAGGTTTGGAATGATGACGCACACGCATGAAGAAACGATTTTTCCGTCAATAAAGTTTACGATTATGTGATGATTTTTGTCCTGAACGATAGTTTTCCAAGTGCTTCTCAAATGCTCCGACATTGCCGGAACAGAATCCTCGTGCAGGTGCAGATACAATTCCAAAAGCTCATTCAACTCGTTTTCAAAAATTTCCCGAACCAATTTTTTCTCCCATAAAAAGTCAATTTTAAGTTATTTCACAACTAAGTGAACTCGCAACACAAGTTTCCAGCGGAAACAACAATTGATAAGAAAGTTTGCAACGCAAACTTATGAATAAAAACTTTGATGTCATTTTAGACAAAGTTTTTATTGCACTCTTCTGATAATAAAATTTTCAATATAATTTTTTTGTTATCGCCTCAACTTCATGAATTAAAAATGTTACCCGTCAATTCATAGAAATCCGTGTGAAAAATCACTTTTTTTCCGTGCGTTTGGGCAAAGTCGATTTCCTTTTTTACTTGCTCGCCGATATAGCCGTTAAGGTTGACCAGGTAAATCGCGTCCGAAAGCTCAATTTTTCTAAAATGTGCCGAATTCAATGCGGCAATTTCTTTTTCGCTCAGTTTTGACTTTTCCTCATTGTAGACGCATTGCAGAACGCACATATTGTGTTTCGTTTCCAAGTCGAAGGCGATTTTTTTCATTTCATTTTCAAATTTCATGCTTCCGCAGATTGTTACAATTTTCAAGTTTTCTCCTCTTGTAAAAAGTCTTGCCGGAATTATCCCGACAACAACGCGGCGTTCAGGGCAGCCAAACCAATTCGCACAACGCCGTGTGCTCTCTTAAATACATTCCTCTTCGCATTTCATCCGTGCCGGCGTATGAATTGTGCTTTGAAAATATGTTCTTAGCTTCATCAACAGAAATCCATCTTGCTTCCATTCCGGCTTTCCGTTCCCTTTCGGTCAGTTTTGGTTCGGTAGTTCCTTTCACTTTGCAGAAAAAATATTTGTTAATCCATTTGCAGTTTTCGTAGTATTCATCAATTTCAAGCAGACATTCAGAAGTGTCAACCAGTGTTCCGGTTTCTTCCGCAACTTCGCGAATGCAGCATTCCGCTTCGCTTTCGCCTTCTTCCAAACCGCCGCCGGGAATCATCCATTGGCCGGTTACGGTTTCGTATGAAAGCAGAATTTTTGAATTTTCAATTACGATTCCTCTGCAGGTTGTTCTGGTTTTGTCCCATTTGCCAAAATAATTGTCTCCAACAATATCAATAATTTTCATCGAATCATCCTTTCGCGGACTTGAATCATACAAATCCTCTTTTTTGCGCTTCCTTGATTAATTCAGGCTGAATCAGCGGATATGTCCAGTTTTCCACCAGTTCATCTGTAAGAATTATTTTTTCTATTTCGCTCCAAGTTTAGATACAAAAAAATACTTAGGTAAACCGGAAAAAAAACTTATTCATTTGGTATACATATACCTTATGAAAAAGAAGAAAAAGGATATGCTTTTCAGTTATGCTATAATGAAAAAAAAGAATTAGATTTAGTATGGGCTGTTGGAAATAATGAAGGATGGGTTTCTGCAGAAACATACGAATACAATTAAAAAAATGAAGGTGAACATTCAGATTTTTTTGTAAAAATATTTCGCCTTGCAGTAAATATTATTGCATATACATTAGATATTTCAGAAAAAGTAATAGAACCTTTTACAAATCAAGATTCAGTAAAAACTGTTGTTCCGCATTTCCGAAAAGGATACCTAAAAAGGCTTTCATCTGATTATTATACGCATAAGAAAGGACAGATAATTTTTGTTTCAGAAACAATGGTGAATGGAATTGCTAAAACTGTTGAAAAATCTCAAAATGAAAATAAATTAAAGGAGTTTGCAGAAAACACATAACAAAGCTTCAAAGCCGACAAACCGGTCAAGCCAGTTTGCGGTTTAAGCAATTGTTATGTGGACGCCCGCACTGGGGCGCATTTTGTGATATACTACACTTATGAACTACAGGCAAAAAAATATCTATTTTCCTCTGCTTATACTTTTTTCTTCGGTGCTGAATATTGCAGGCTCGATTCTGGCAGGTGAAAGCTCCTTCCCTCTTTATATAGACAGTTTTGCAACGATTGCCATTGCTGCGATGGGTGGATTTGTTCCGTCTGTAATAGTTGCGACTCTTACAAACTGGACTTTGTTTTTGCTTGGAAGGCTCAAGCTGATTTTTATTTTGTGTCAGCTTATGACGGCTCTTGGTTCTGCTGTTATTTTTGCTCTTGCAAAGAAAAATGGTGAAGAAAAGATAAGCCTTGATTCTTTTATGACGGCAGGAATTTTAAGTGCTTTTACTAACGGCATTTTCGGCTCGCTTTTTGCGGCATTTTACCATTACAATCTTACGGCAATTGAGCAGGGAATTTTATTTGTAACGAACAATGTGATTGCGGCAAATCTTATTGGCGGGTTTCTGCTGAATCTTTTGGACAAGGCTTTTGCGGCTTTTATTGCCTATGGAATGTATCTTCTGATTCTGAAAAAATGCGAAAGGGCATGGAGCAGTTGCGAAGCAAGCCACTGGACTGAGGAGCGAACGAAAGAGAGCGACGAGGGAAGCGGCCGAGCGTTAGTGAGCTGTGGAACGCCCGACCGCCGCTTGCCGACGGTTTCGCCCTCATTAAAAATAAAACCTGAATACATTTTTTTGATAATCGCATTCCTCACTTTTGCAATGGCAATTGGATTCAAGAAAACGGCAGACAGGAAATTCAGCGAAGACTACGAAAATAAAATAGAAAGCTCGCAGTTTGAAGCGCTTGAAGAAAAACGTTCGGAGGAAGAATTCATCAACAAGGGCTTTGACTCGGTTTTGTACACGACTTTCATTCTTGCAGCCATTTCGTTTTTAATAATGCAGGTGCGATTGGGCGAGGAGAAAAACAAAATCAGGATTCAGAAAGCAAGGGAAGAAACGCAGATGGCATTTTCCCGCGATTTGCACGACGGGGCAATTCAGACTCTTGCGGCGCTTAAGATTTGTCTTTCGGAAAGTGAGGATGAAAGGGCAAAAAATCTTACAGAGGACGCAATCACTCAGGCACGGGAACTTCTGGCTTTTTCGCGGATTGATTTGTCTTCTGATTTGATTGCTCTTGTGCGCGAAACGGCGAAAGTGTTTGAGGAAAATTATAAAACAAAAATTGCTTTTTATGAGGCAAGCGATGTGGCGCAAAATTTTTCTTCAGATGCAAAAGTGCAAATCCTGAAGATTTTACAGGAAGCCCTGCGAAATGCCCTGAAGCACAGCAGGGCGGATAAAATTGAAATAAAGATGATTGACACAATGAATGATTTTATCCTTTCGGTGTGCGACAATGGCTCTGGTTTTGATGTGGAAAAGCCTGGTGAAAAAGCGGGACATGCCGGCCTTAAAATCATGGAAGAGAGGGCGATTGCTTTGGGCGGACATCTTGCTATAAAATCTGGTAAAGACGGAACGAATGTAAGCCTGATTTTGCCGATAGGAGTTTTTTGATGAAAGTTCTTTTGATTGATGACCACAACATGATCCGGGAAAGTCTTGTCCTTGCCCTTAAAAAAGAATGTCCTGATTTTGATTTTTTGCAGGCGTCGACAGGAGACGAGGCAAAAGAAATTCTTGTTAAAAATGATGACTGCAAGATGATTGTTCTGGACCTGCAGGTTGGAAAAGAAAACGGGCTTTTTATTTTAAGTGAGCTTAGGGTTGTAAGGCCTGAAATTAAAACTCTTGTATGCTCTGCTTTTTCTGAGCCGCTGACGGTTGAAAACGCAATCAGCGCTAAAGTTCAGGGCTATATTACAAAAACATCTGACCTTTCGGAAATTGCCCTTGCGGTAAAAATGGTTGCATCTGGAAAAGAATATTTTTGTACGGAAGCCCTTAATGTAATGAAGGCAAATGTAAACGCCTCAAAAATTGCAAGCGGACTCCTTGATTCTCCTGACCGGACTACAAGACTTTTTGCAAATTACAAAAAACTTTCTCCAAAGGAAAAAGAGTGTTTTGGGCTTTTGGCACAAGGTTTTTCCGTCTCTGAAATTGCCCAAAAACTTGGAAAATCCATAAAGACCGTAGAAAATCAGCGGACGGCAGTTTATGAAAAAATGGAGATTCACGGAATGGGAGATCTTGTTGAAGGAGCCAGGATACTGGGATATTACTGATTCAGCCAGTGGTTGATTTCTTTAATCAACTCGTCTTCAGTTAATTTTGATATTTTATCGCTTTCAAACAATTTTTTAGATATGCTGTTGTATTTTTCACCCAGACCGTTACAGATATTTTCTCTTATTTGTTCATTAGTACAAAACCTGTAATAATCATCGTCTTCGGTTGCTAATATCCATCGTAAATTTGACTCAAAATATGCGAATTTTCCTTTTAAAATTTCGATTTGAAAACCTTTTCCATCTTCTGAACCAGTTCCCAAGCGTAGGTGACTTTTCTTAAAAAACTTAAGTTCGATAAAGAAGAGTTTTTGGGGTTTGTCATTAAGGATTACAATATCAACGACATCTTTATTTTCAAGGAGAATGAAATCAGTATCAGAGAACAAATCTTTCAAATTATTTCTGATTCTGATTTCCAAATCTTTTTCAGATTCAATTTCTTCCATTATTTTAATTTGTCATATTTCTTTTGGAAGAAATCTGCCTCAGCAGCGGCTCCACTGGAATTCAGTTTCATGATTCCAAATTCCAGTTTTTCTTTAATTGCATTGTATAAGGCTTTTTGCTCGGGTGTTTTAAATCTTGGTAATGCAGAAATCTGTGTAAATAGGTTTTGAATCTGATTCTGCAGTTCATTCTTATCAGTAGCAAACTGAAGATTTACAATTTCTTCAGTTTTAGCCTTGTTTTCTTTCTTTTCATTAAACATTGACTTCATTTCTTCGCCAGTAGAAGAAAAAATATCACCAAACATTTTGCCAATTCCTCCCAAGGAACCACCATTTGATTCTTGAACACTTGATTCTTTTCCAAAACTTTCTGTATTGGAAGAATTGCATCCGTTTTTAGAATTTTCATATGCCAATTTACATTGCTTACTGCAAAAATTTCGCTTTCCTGCAAGCCTTGCAATACCACCGATAGCTTTTACTCCAATAGTCAAGCCCATTGCATCTGCAAAAGCATTTCCAGCATCCCTGTCTGCTGAAAACATCGGTTTATAACTTCTTCCACACCAATCACAAGTTTTATAAGCCATCTATAGGCCTCCTTTTCTATATACTTTGATACATAATTTTACTCTTCCATGAATGTTTTGTCTTGAAGTCCTTAATTCAAAGCTCCTGGGAATTTTTCCCAAAAGCAATAACAACAAATTTGACAATAAATAAGTTGTAATATATAATACAAATAGTTACTGGAGGTGGCATTATGAAAGCAATGAACGTGCTTGATTCTATAATTCCCATAAGTCTTTTTAATAAGGGACAGGCAAACAAGATTTTTGCTGATGTAAAGAAATTTGGAACTCGTATTGTTGTAAAAAACAATGCACCTGAATGCATTCTGATGAGTCCGCAAAGCTATCAGCAGATGATGGAAGAATATGAAAACGCCATTCTTGCGGCTGAGGCTGAGAACCGTCTGGCAAAAAACAGTGAATATATTTCGCATGATGCTGTTATGAAAGAATTTGGTCTTGAGGAGTCGGACTTAGACGATGTAGATGTGAATCTGGAGTAAGAGATGGCTTGGGAAATAAAGTATCATCCGCTTGCAAAAGAGGAACTTGCACGCCTTGACGGTTCTGTCCGTAAGATAGTTTTAAAAGGAATTATTAAAGTCTCTGCTAATCCAAAACCCCAAAGTGAAGGTGGCTATGGGAAGCCTTTAGGGAACAAAGCCGGTAATGATTTATCAGGACTGTTAAAGATAAAATACCGCGACATTGGAATCAGGGTTGTTTATAAACTTGTGGAAGATGAAAAAACGCATAACATGTATATTCTTGTAATTTCTGCACGAGCAGACAACGAAGTTTACGATTTGGCTGGAAAAAGAAATAGCACATAACATAAAATTCAAAGCCGACAACGACTTTCGTCGTTGCGGTTTAATTTTTTAGTTATGACGACAGGCACACTGGCCTGCCCTTTTTTAGGAAGGAAAAATGAAAGAAGAAAATATTCCAAATCCTAATTTAGTATTCCCCATTAAAAATTTAAATTCAATTACTTATGTAAAACCATCCGTAAAAAATCCCAATATAATTGTCGGGGATTTTACATATTTTGCCGACAAGGATTTTGAAAAACATGTTACACATCATTATAATTTTATCGGGGACAAATTAATAATCGGAAAATTCTGTCAGATAGCCGCAGGCGTAGAATTTATAATGAATGGTGCAAATCATCAGATGAATGCAGTTTCCACATATCCGTTTTACATTTTCGGAACATGGGAACAATCTACTCCTGATAAAAAAGATTTACCTTTAAAAGGTAATACAATCATAGGCAATGATGTCTGGATTGGCCAGAATGTAACAATCCTTCCTGGTGTCTGGATTGGCCAGAATGTAACAATCCTTCCTGGTGTCCATATTGGTGACGGAGTAATAATCGGAGCAAACAGCGTTGTAGGTAATAATGTTGAACCATATACAATTATTGCTTGAAATCCTGCAAAAGAAATCAGGAAACGACTTGACCCAGAATTAATTGAAATAATGGAAAAAGTCATCTACCACCACCAAAGGTGGTGGCTTGAAATGGAACCGCTCAAAGCGGTTAGTTTCTATTCCAGTTCCGGGAACAGTCCCAAATCCTGATCCGTTTTCTTGTCCTCGTTTTCCTGATTCCGTATATACTTCCGCATCACTTCCTCATTCATTCCGACTGTTGAAACAAAATATCCGCGCGCCCATATATACTGCCCGCTGAAATATTTTTCTCTTCCTCCGTATTTTCTTGTCACATAAATCGCGCTTTCACGGCATTCCGCAAGCCACCTTATCTCTCCGCTCAAGTCTATCCGTATTTTTTCATGCAGCTTTTTCTTCCGGTATTTTGGTATCCATACGATATGGTACTTGCAATCCCATGTCGTATGGTTTAAACTTTCGTAGTCGGGCATATTTTCCTCCAGTGTGTTGCTTTGATCGGTTCACACTGTGATTATATGTCCCTTCTCTTTTATTTACATTCCAGGAACTGTCAAACTTTGCCAGACTGCCAACTACAGCTGGCGGATTTCCCGGAGATTAATCCGTTGTGATTTTACTGTCATTCCCACACTTGAGTTCTTATGTCATTGCCCGATGCCGCTCGTCAGAAGTTTTTGAATCTAAAAGAATCTTCTCCAGCTCACGCAGCAGTTTTTCTTTCATCGTTTTAAGCTCATCTTCCGAAGGGCGGTTTTCATCGCTGTACATTTTTTCCATCGGATACCACCAGACCGGACCTTTTCCGCCGTTTCCGTAATTTTCAATGTCGCCGTTTTTTCGCGGAAACAAATGCCAGTGCAAGTGCGCATCGCCCATTCCCAAAAGCTCGTAGTTCATTTTTTCCGCCCCGAAAGCCTTTGCCGCCGCCTGTGCAACAATCGACATTTCTTCCAAAAACTTCGTCTTTTCCGCCTTTTCAAGCTGAAAAAGTTCCGTCTTATCATGATTTTTATACAGAAAAAGCGTGTAGCCGTAAAAATGCTGGTTATCGCCAAGCACAACATAGCCAGTCTGCAGCTCCTTTACAAAATACGGATTCTGAGCATTTTTTATCATTTTGATTCTGTCGCAAATAAAACACATTTTTTCACCTTCCCCTTGATTTTCTTTTGGGCGTTCCGGTCGCTCTGGTTGCTTCGCGCCTTCGGACGGTAAACTCAACCGCCGCGACCGTCGGCTGTTTCCTCAAGTTTTTATAAAAACTTGGTAAGCAAACAATTTTGTTTGCGACCTTCGCTAACGCTCATCCGCTTCACTCACTTCGTTCGCTCCAGTGGACTGCTCCGCAGGTGCTTCATAGCCTAACATGCGTTCGCGCCGTCTGCTGCGTCTGGCAGCAAGATTTTATAGATTCATTTCCTATAAATATTTTAAAATATCAGATAAGTCATTAACTTCAATATCTGCTTTTTCACTTTCATCTGTTATATTCCACAAGCTTCCAAAGCCCTGTTTTACCCATATAGTTTTCATACCCAACTGTTTTGCTGGTACAATATCATTGTCAATACGATTGCCAATCATGACTGCATTCTCTGGCTTGCAACCGCTCCTTTCCAATGCAATTTCAAATATGCGCCTATCCGGTTTTGAAACGCCTTCTTCTGCTGATGCGATGACTAAATCAATATATTTTCGTATTCCAAAATTTTCCAGTCTCTTAGAAGTTCCTAATGATTGATTTGCTATTACACCAATTTTATAAATTCTGCTTAACTTTTTCAAACAATCTTTGGTATCTGTATACAACCTCTCGTATTTCGATTTCCATTTAGGTAATTCCACACCCAATCGCCTTGCCACCTCTAAATCTCCTTTTTTGTTTTCTTTATAAAACGACATAGCATATTCATAAATTTGCTCATAAGTTAAACCCGATAATTCCGCTATCCTTTTCATCCTGTCTTCATAAACTTTGGTTTCATCAACCAATGTCGAACCGACATCAAAAAATAGCCATTTTATTTCGTTTCCAGTCATTTTGATTTTCTCCGCCGAAATTTTGTCCGGCATTTTTATCATTTGTGATAATGAGTTCCGCACTGGGCGATTTCAATGTATTTTTCACCGTCTTTTTCGATTATCCGGTAGACAATGCGTTTAAAAAGGTCAATTCTGCGGCTCCAGAATCCGGACAAATCTCCAGTAAGAGCCTCGGGCTTTCCGATTCCGTCGTAATGATTGCGCTCAATGTCCTTCAGAATGGCATTCGCTTTTTTCAGCAGTTTCTTGTCTTCAGTTTGCAGTTTAAGGTAGTCTTCCCACGCAAGGTCGTACCAAAGTTTTTTCATCAGTCAACCTCAATAAGTTCGTGTTCGGAAACATTCACTCCATTTTTTATGTCGGCGACCGCCTTTTTCAGGAAAGCCTGATTCTCTTCGCTCCAGAAAGGGTCTGGTTCGCAGATTTTGAACGGAATTTCGTGCGTGCTCACAACTTTTTTTGCAAAAAGATTCACTGCGGCGGAAACTGTAAGCCCGACCGAATCGCAGAAGTTTTCAAATGCGTTTTTTGTCTTGTCATCCATTCTTATGCTAAGCGTTGCCATACAAATCTCCAAAATTGTAACATATATTACACACAATGTAATACACACAAAGTCTGATGTCAAGGAAACAAGCACATTCCCTGCTTTCCCTCAAACTGCTCCATGCCTTTTATCATCACTTCGAGCGAAAGCTCAAAACTTTCTTCTATTGAAATCGGGTTTCCAAACGAGTTGTGAATCACAAGAAGCGAAAATCCTTCCAGAAACGCGCGGTAAGTCCGCAAAAGATGGTTGGCTTTTTCCCGGCTGATTTTAAGCTTGTCGGTCTGGGCAAAAAAGAAGCCGTAAAGTTTTTCAGTCGCCTGAACAAGCTCCGGGCTTTCATATTTGTTGTACCAGAGCATAGCTTCAAAAACGCCGGGATTTTCAAGCGCATATTTATAGAAGAGACTTGCATACTGGCGCAAGGCCTCGTGCGCGTCGTCAGTTTTTATTTGCTCGGAAAGCGGCTCGATTCCGTGCGTCCAGCCGTAAATCATCAGCGACTTCTGGATGTCCTCCTGGCTTTCAATGTGGTTGTAAAGCGACGGCTTTTTTATTCCAAAATGCTCGGCAAGCGTTGTGATTGTAACGTAACCCAGGCCGCGCTCGTTCGCAAGCTTGGCCGCCGCCTCAATAACTTTTTCCCTTGTAAGACCAGCACGCGGCATAATTTCCTCCCAAAAAAGGCAAATTGAAAATATCAATTTTTAATTTGCCTTTTTTAGTTGTTTCGCAACGAAGTGAGAAACAACACTTGATAAGAAAGTTTGCAACGCAAACTTTTGACTAAAAACTTTGACGCCATCTTTGACAAAGTTTTTAGTACACCCTCCGTAAAAAGAATTTTTGACAAACTAATTTTATTAGTAATTTTATAGCGGCAGAGAATTTTTTGTCAAGGCGAATGAAAGCGCGCTTTATTTGCTCAACGAATTGTAAAGCTCTTCCAGTTTCGGGCGGCAGGAAATAAATATTTTTCCTAAGACAGGGTCAAAATGGCTTCCAAGTGACTCTTCTATTATAGAAAAAGCCTTGTCGTAAGAAAATGTGTCCTTGTAGCAGCGTTTGCTTACAAGCGCGTCAAACACATCGGCAAGCGCCATTATGCGGGCTTCAAGCGGAATCTGCGTTTCTTTCAAGCCATCGGGATAACCTTGTCCGTTGTATTTTTCGTGATGAAAATGCGCTATGTTTTTTGCAATCTGCTTAAATTCTTCATCGTCAACTTCTGAAAGAACATTTTCTATGATTCTGGCTCCTTCTGCGGAATGTTTTTTCATTATTTCATACTCTTCATCAGTAAATTTTCCAGGCTTCCGCAAGATTGCATCATCAACAGCGATTTTTCCCAAATCATGCATTGGAGCCGCTTTTATTACATCCTGACAAAATGAAGGAGCAAGGTTTTTGAACTGCTCGGTATTTTTCAGCTCTTCAATAAAAACTTTTACACATTCGCTAGTGCGTTTAATGTGTCCGCCGGTACTGTTGTCACGGCTTTCTACCATTACCGCCATTCCTGTAATTATCGAATCTTGAATTTTATAAATACGTTTTGTTTTCTCATCAAGTGAAGATGTCATATCATTGAATGCATCCGCAAGAATTCCAAACGAGTCGTTTGAAACAATATTGACCTTTTGGGTGTAGTCTCCGTCTGCAATAACTTCCGCGCCTTTTTTAAGTTTTTTCAGCGGAGATTTAAAATAGTCGGAGAAAATCATAAAAAGCAAAATACCGAAGAAAAATACAATAAAAAATACAATCATAGAGCTTTTGTCAATCGCAATCGAATGATTCAGATTAGTTGTAATAATTACAGACAAAAGATAGAAAACAGGGAACAGCACGGTAGAAACGTAAAGTATTGTAAATAAAAACTTTAACGACGGAGTAAAAGTTCCTTGTATCTTGCTTAAATTCCCATTTGGAAAAAACTTTGGAAGAATTTTTTTGCGGTGGAGCGTTTCCATCACAAAGTAAGAAATTGTAAAACTCAGTATACATTCGAGAATTATATACATTGAGGATGTAAGAATAATCGGAAGAATATTAATATTATACGGTTTTCGTATTAAAAACAGGATTGCAACTTCTGCTATAAAGTAAGTCAGCCAGCCTGTAGTTCCTATGAGTGAGTATGCAATCGGAAGATTTATAAAACGACCGTTAAATTTTTCATCTTTTTTTCTGACTGCATACACGAAACACAGAATAGTTGGTACTAAGAAAGTCGTAAATGTAACAATATTAGTAAATGCAGAATATTTTTCCAGGAAAGTCATCCAGCCATTTAAATAGAGACTTTGCAATGCCGGAGTGGAAAAAGTAATAGGAATTATTGATGAAACAAAATTTGCAAGCCCGGTTATGCAGGCGTATAGCACAGTTATGCCGATTCGATTTTTTCTTGAAAGTTCCATTCAACTATTATCATGGAAAATAATAAGTATTGCAACTAATATTAAAGAAAGTTAAGTGAACAGAAGCCATAGCCTCAGTGGACACCCGCTTGATGACAGGGCATCTCAGAGAGATGCCTTATTTTTTTTACCACGTTACAACCGCATCGACAATATTTTGCTGCTCGCTGGCAGTTTTTCTAAGGTAAATGCGGGTAGTTTCAATACTTTCGTGTCCCATCAGGTCTGCCAAAAGAGCAATATCATTGTATTTTTCAAGAAAGTTCTTTGCATAGCGATGACGGAAAGAATGGGGATAAACGACCTTTTCATCAAGCCCGTATTTTCTGGCATAATTTTTAAGCTGCTGTGCGATTCCTCTTGTTGTGATTCTTTCTCCAAAACGGTTCAGGAATAAATAGCCGAAGTTTCTGTTTATTGACTCTAGCCACTCCAGCGCTTCGTTTTTTAACATGGCTGGAATGTATAGGCGGCGAAGCTTTCCGCCTTTGCAGTACAAATCAAAGTACCCGGCCTTAACGTGCTCAACTTTTATCTGGACAAGCTCGCTTACGCGCGCGCCGGTTGCGGCAAGAAACCAGACAGCAAAATACCATTCTAAATTTCCGTCGGCTTTCAGCTTTGACTTTAAGAACTGATAGTCAGCATTGCTGATTACATTCTCTAAAAAGTTCTTTTGCTGGACTTTTACAAACTTTAGCTGCAGCTTTTCTTTTCCAATAAAGCGCAGATACTTGTTTATTCCCTGAATCCTAAGATTTACAGTTTTTGCTTTGTAATATTCCAGCAAGTAGCCTTTGTAGGCAAGAAGATTTTCTTTGTTCGCGCAGTCATAATGCTCTGTAAAATATTTTACTGTCCAAAGATAAGAAGCCAGAGTATTCTTTGAAAGGTTTTCTTTCTTCAAATACTCCTCAAAAGTTCTGCCGTTTTCCATAACGACCTCCAATAAGTTGAATTTGCGTTTCCGCTTATTGGAATTATCCAAGAGATTGAATGTCAAGTTTGGCTAGGACAATTTACAAAACTGTCATTGCCGTACTTGACACGGCAATCTGTTTGCAGTGGGATTATCGGGTCAAGCCCGATAATGACAGTAAAATTTAAGACTCGAAACTGAACATGCTAAATATTCATTGCCTCTTCATTTTTTTTGCTTAAAGATATTTCTGTCCTTGTGCAAGTTGCAACAGAATTATCATCTTCATCTGACCATTCACAGACAATCTGCTCAACTGAATAAATGTCCCGCAGATAATCAGTGGTTTTTACAATAATCATTTCTTCTTCAAGACTCCATTCACGAGAAATGGCATAAACAGATTTTTCTGTTTTTATGATTATTGCATCATCCATAGAGATTTCATAAATCGTATTGCCAGCAGAGTTTTTCACAGTAATCATATCACGAATAATCGAGATGCCAATGATTGTTTCATTTATTGGCATCTCCTCTATTGGCAGCACGACCATTGGATCAAAGCATTCTTTGCTCTCTAGCTTTTTAACATAAAACCTAGAAACATCTTCTTTGCCGCCGAAATAATCAATAACTGTCAGTTCATTTCTAATTTCATAAAAATGACTGCCGACATTAATTGCTATATTGCCGAAAACTCTGTTATATGAATCTTTTTCAGTTCTTATTACAGAAATTAAAGACTTTCCTATAAAAGAAGACAATAGTTGCAGTTCTTGATTTGTCAATGTTGAGTTTATCATATTTTTTCCTTATTTTTTTACAAAATGAATTTTTTGATATTGTTTTAACTGCGGATGCAAACCTTTTACATTAATTTCTACGGCAGGGCTATCTTTTGATGAAGTTTTTATTCTCATCGTAATCTTCGTACCATCTGGCATTTCGACTGCAATCCCTTTGAATTTACTTAAAGTAATAGACTTGCCACCCTCAGATATTTTATCAAAAAAATTACCAGCTTCTAGAATAGGATTGGAAGAATGTATTTCTCTAATCCATCCTCTTGTACCTTTTGAACCAAAATATCCATTTGTATGTAATTCATATTCTTTGGTAACATAATGAATATTATTGTCCAATTTATTTACTGGAAATAATCCACTATTTGGCTTGCTCACTGGACATCACCGGCATTAGCCTTCTTTTTATTCCGTCTACTTGGAAAAGAAACAATCTTTATGCCAGATGTCCATAAGCTTTTGAAACATTCGTAATTTTTTGAACCATAAACAATAATGGTATGAGGCTGCAATTTCTCAACCATTCTTATAAAATATTGTTCAAAATCACTGCGATTTTTCAAATATTTTAAGCGACTTGCAACTGCACCAATAGCAACAATTCCATTTTTGGGAATTCCTTGATAGCAAATATCAAGAGTATCTTTACTCCAGCGAACATTATTGATTACATTAATTCCTAATGTTGTACACCAGAATCCAAATGCTCGCATTCTGTAAATATTCCACAACTTTAACGGTAATGGAAAGTCTTCATAAATACTAAAATCTGGAGTAATTATTCCTGCAAAATGTTTTATAATTTCGTAGGCTTTATTATAATCAAAACAAACTCCATGAATTCCGTCAAACAGAAAATCATCAAGATAAAAATGAATATAGGCTTGATGTAAAAAATTTTTATCTTTTCTAATATTATTCTTGAAGATTGATTTTGCCTCTTTCCAGTTAATTAAATCTTCAGGAATCTCATCTTTCAAAGTTCTACAGAAAGGAATATTATTTTTATCCCATTCTATACAGTTTTTTACCATAAAGGCATTCCACCAAATATCTATAATACTTGGTCTATTGCCATAGTTTTTAATCCGTTTCATAAGCGGTACCTCTTTTCAGAGAAAACAACTCCATTTTCTACGGTTGTAAAATGCAAACTGCATCAATTCAACCAGGAGAAGCGTCAATAAATTTTTCTTGACGAAAGCACCGTTTTAGGATTAATATTCAATTACCACATCGAAATAGCCTAAACGGATGTTTCGTCTATTTAGTTCCATTACTAGAGGAACTAGGCATATGACTTATGCCAATTATAGGTCTGTTTTGATTCATACTCAAAGCAGACCTTTTTTATTTTAAAAACAATCATAGGCAATTCCTCCTTTTAATTAGAGTATTCTTTTATACAAACAGAAAAAGATTTATTTTTAAATATACTAGAGTAATCAAAATACTTATGCCCATTTGCATTTTGTAATGCAGTATAGGCTGCTGAATTTGAAACTCCACAATGGAAAGCAATATCCTCTTCAGAAAGATTTTTTATACAATCTGGTTCACACAATAAATAATTTGCAACAACATCCGCCTGCCATTCAGGATCAATAGAATGAAGTTTTGGAGCTGAATAATACATAACTTTTTCCCAATCCTCAAAATATGGAATACCTAGTATTTGAAATAAGAAGTAATGTGCAATTTCATGAGCTATTGTAAATCTTGCTCTTCCATCTTCATCTAATGCTTTTTCATAAACATCAGAACGAATATATATACAATTTTTTTTAGGAGAGAAAGACGCTTCTTTGCTAGTATTTATTGTTTTCTCGAAAATTTCATAGTGAAAATTACAATCAAGTTTTGGAATAAGTATTTCAAGACAATATAAAATATTGACAAATAACTGATTTCTATCAATGCCTAATTTTTCACGAATTTGTTTTGTAATTTTTTTTAGGTTTTCTCTTGATCTAGGTTTAGTTATTCGCACTCTAATTTGATTTTCATTTTCAATACAAAAAACCATTAATTACCTCTATTTTTCATTTCTTCATAAAGTTTTCTTATTTCTTTAGGTGTCATATTCTTAATCTCTCTTGCAAACATTACAGTTGCTTCTACTTGTTCATTACTTGCTCCTTCTAAATCAATTGTCAATGCTTGATTCGTATCAACTTCTGCTTTCAATAATTTATCAGCATCATCTGTAGTAAGATTATAAACATTTATAACCTTCGCAGTTAAATCAACAGGAATAGCTCGAGTTCCTGTTTCTATAGATGACAAATATGCAGGAGAGAGACCTAGCTTTTCTGCCATCGTTCCCAACAATTCAGATAAATCTAACCTTAGATGTCTTAATTGTTTACCGTAGTTTGTCACTGCTCCCATAAAAATACCCCTTATACTAATCTTTGCTATAGGTATATCACTTACATTTCAATTTGTAAATATATTTTACAAATTGTGAAAATAAATTCTAAATAAAAGCACTTCTTACACTTTAAGAAATGCTTTTAACTACATTTGTACTATAACACACCACATATAGTGCTGTCAAATTTAATTATAATAATTTTTCCACTATTCTATCCAATTTTTTGAAAGGTTTTCTTTTTTCAAAAACTCCTCCAAAGTTATGCCGTTTTTCATAACGACCTCCAATAAGTTGAATTTGCGTTTCCGCTTATTGGAATTATCCAAGAATATGTGCCTAATTTTGCCATTATGAGAAGTTCAGTGGAAAAGAGGCTGTCTGTATTGAAGATGAAATCCCTTTTGAAATTCCAAAGAACTGGCAGTGGTGCAGATTGGGGGAAATCGTTGATATACTCGATTCAAAAAGAAAGCCAATTACAAAATCTGATAGAAAAGCTGGACCTTATCCTTACTACGGCGCAACCTGTATTCAGGATTATGTAGAAGATTTTATTTTTGATGAAGAGTTACTGCTGTTAGGAGAAGACGGAGCCAAATGGGGAGCTGGTGAAATATCCTCTTTTTGCATAACTGGAAAAACATGGGTAAATAACCATGCTCATGTTTTGAAAGCACTAGAGGGAATTTCTCGATACTACCTTTGCTATGTTTTAAATTCTATGGATTTAATTTCATATGTTACAGGAACAACTGTTCCAAAGTTAAATCAAGAAAACATGTCATCAATAAAGATTCCTTTACCACCTATTCAAGAACAAAAAAGAATTGTTTCAAAGATTGAAGAACTGTTTGAGGCGTTAGACCAGATTCAAAGCAATTTGGTCTAAGTATTCAAATAGATTTTCTATCTTATTTATAATCCGTTGTTGCTCAGATAGTGACGGTAACGGAAACAAAATCTGTTGAATATTGGTTTTTGTTAAACTTGGGAGTGTTGTACTGCTATCTAAAGTTGTAAAATCAAAAGATTTGCAAAAATAGAATAAGTATTTTGGTAAAACACTTGATATTGGAGCAAGTCCAAAAGCGGTATCGACATTCCAGAATTTTTCTTCAACAAAAATAGGATTATTTATAGAGCCTTTTCGTCCAATTACTGTGCAATTTTCAGGACAAAGAAAATCATTAGCACGTCCCATAATTCCCCCGCTTCCGTAAATTGGATATAAGCCGTTGGCATCTACAACTTTTGACTGATTTTTACCATTTATTACTTCAGCAATATCTCCAAAATGGCACCAAGACCAATTAACAGGCACTTCAAACGGAACTTCTATTTCTTCTTCCGTGCCGTCTGCGAACTTCTCATAATGGCAATTATCGGTAGTGGACTTGTAGATGTAGCTGTCGTTTTTGTCGCGTTTAAGTTCGCCTTTTGCAATTTTGACTTCTTTTTCTGCGCGGAGCTTTTCGAGCAGCACGGACGCCGGCTCGTCTGCAGGGTCTTGCGGAACAAGCTTTCCGTGAATTGCTAAATCCAGGATTTTTGATTTGGCTTGTTTGACGGCAAGTTGCAGGGCTGATTTATCATTTTCAAGGGAATCGATTAAAGAAAAAATGCGTTCGATTTCAGAAACAATGCGTTTTTGTTCGACTAGTGGAGGAATACAAATAAATCTCGGCTTCATATTTTCCATTGCTACATGAATCATAGTTGAACCAGTAGTAGAGTCTTTTATAGACTCAACATCTCGTAATAGAAAATAATAGAGAAACATTTTTTCAAGAATCGATTTATTAAATTTTACATTCCAAATATGGTAATGAAATATTGTTTTATCTTCATCCCAAATTTTAGGACCAAAAGAAGCTGACCAAGCATAAAGCAAATCTCCTTTGTGACAATATTTGGATTCTTCTAGTTCTAAATCAGAAAAATACCAATTTGAATTTGTAAAAAAGTTCCCAACTCGCAATACTCTATATTTTCCTTTAGTCAATAATTCTGATTGTTTGTATGCTCTCCCATTGATTAATTCTAAAACTTGTCCAATTCTGCACCACGCCCACCCTTCCGGCGCTTCAAACGGTATCTCGTCTTCAATGTCCTTTACGCTTCCGTCCGCGAACTTCTCATAATGCCGGTTGTCATCACCTGTAAAAATATAGCTGTCTTTTTTGTCCCGCTTTAGCTCGCCTTTTGCAATCTTTTCTTCTTTTTCAGCGCGGAGCTTTTCGAGCAGTTTTGAAGCAGGCTCGTAGTCTGGAGAGTTTTTCAATCCGTCAAGAGTTTTCAAAGGCAATAATTTTCCGTGAATTGCCAAATCAAGAATTTTTGCTTTTAACTGTTTTGTGTCCATCTGTCTACTTTTCCTCTATTTTCTGAACATTCTGCAAAAACAAATCAAAATCGCTTTTGTAAGTTTTGTCCTGAATGGCACGGTATTTTTCAAATTCGCTTTCAGCAAATGCCTTTGCAATTTCATGGGTCACTTTTCCATTGTCATTCAGAATATCTTCCTCGTTAAACTGCAAGAACGCGTCAAGTTTTTTTACCCAGTCTTTCATGTACATGACACGCTGTTTCTTTGCCTGGCTTTCTGCATAATCAAGAAACATAGTCACAATCCGGTTCAGGTTATCAAGCTCTTCAAGATTCAAATAATTTTTTGCTGTTGAAACATCTGATTTTCGGATAGCTCCGTCAGGCGCATTTTTCCAGTTTGTCAGCCCCATGTTCTGCTTTTCATGGTTCGCCCGTGAATAAACAATTTCGGCAGCCGTCTGGCGGCTGATTGCAAAATGAAGCTTATTTTGAACTGTTGCGAAAAAATCCTTTGTAATCTGGCTGTCACAGTCATAATCGGCGCTGCACTTTGAATATATATCCGTAATTTTCTGATAGAATCGTCTTTCGCTTGAACGGATGTCGCGGATTCTTTCCAGCTGTTCTTCAAAATAGTCTTTGCCAAAATAATAATCAGGCTCTTTTAACCTTTCGTCATTCATGGCAAAACCCTTAATGACATATTCCTTTAATATTTTGTTCGACCAGATTCTGAATTGTGTGGCTTTTTTAGAATTTACCCTGTACCCGACTGCAATTATTGCATCCAGATTATAGAATTTTGTTTTGTAGTTTTTTCCGTCGGCGGCAGTATGTGTAAAATTTGCACATACTGAATTTTCGTCCAATTCATTTTCCGCAAAAATATTCTTCAGGTGTTTTGTTATGACGGTTCTATCTACATCAAAAAGATCCGCAATTTTTGCCTGTGTCAGCCAGAGATTTTCATTCTGCAAAAGGATTTCAACCTTTACTTCACCGCTTTCGTTCTTATAAAAGATGATTTCTCTAGTCTGAGGAGAAATCGCGCTGCTTTGTGTTGCCGGAGTGTTCATTTAGTTCTCCCATAAAAAGTCAAGATTAAAACTTCAATTTTCCGATTCATCGATTGAGCTTGTAAGCGCCTTTAGTTCAGAAACCGCTTTTGCAATATTTGCTGACTTCTGTTCAATTATCTGCATAAGCTCTGAAAGCGTGCAGTTCACGTCGTTGGAAGTGTCTTTTATCCACTTTAAATCTAAGCTTGTTTTTTCATCTTTCAGGATTTCTTCTATTGTGTATTTTTTCCATCTTCCGTTCGGATTTTCCTCTGACCAGGTTTCTTTTCTGTCTTCAAAATGGCCGGCGCAATAGAGTTCTTCAAACTCCTTAAAATCCTCCGTCTTAAGGGGATTTGTTTTTCCAAAAGAGCGCATATTTGAGCGCATGTCGTAGACCCAGACTTCTTTTGTGTTGTTCCCGTCTGTTTTTCCGCGTGTAAAGAAAAGAACATTTGTCTTTACGCCCTGCGCATAGAAAATGCCTGTAGGCAGGCGCAAAATTGTGTGAAGATTGCATTTGTTCATCAAGTCTTGCCGGATTTTCTGGCCTGCATTGTCTTCAAACAAAACATTGTCCGGCAAAACAACCGCCGCCCTTGCGTTTCCGGTTGTCCTTAAAGAGCGGTAGATATGCTGCAGGAAATTCAGCTGCTTGTTGCTTGTGGTGTAGGTAAAGTCGTCGCGGGTCGCGCGCTCGCCGCCCTTCTTAGTTCCGAACGGCGGATTTGTAAGAACCACGTCATAGCCGGTCATGGCTTTTCCGCTTTCGCTCAGCGTGTCGCCAAGAACGATTTTTCCTTCTATGTTGTGAAGCATTGCGTTCATCAAAGCCAGGCGGTGCGTCTCATGCACAAGCTCTCCTCCTGTGAACGCTTCTTTTATTTGAAACTCCGCCTGTTTTTCTGTTAAATCGCAGTAGTCATCTGTCTGAGATTTTACGTACTGGTCCGCGCTAATCATAAAACCGAATGTGCCGCAGGCAGGGTCGTTGCAGCGTTCGCCCACCTGTGGCGCGACAAGGCGCGTCATAACGTCAATCAAAACGCGCGGAGTAAAATACTGGCCCGCGCCGCTCTTTTTTTCGTTGGCGTTCTTTTCCAGAAGCCCCTCGTAAAGGTTTCCAAGCCCTTCTTCCTTTGCCGAATACCAGTCAAGCTCATCTATTGACTTAATGATTTTCTCAAGGTTTTTAGGCTCGTCAATGTTCGAGCTTGCGCCCTGATATATTTCACGCACACGTCCTTTTGTGTTTTCGCCAAGATATGTAAGAAGCTCCTTGTAGAATTTTTTAAGCTCGATTCCGCTGTGGCAAACAAGATTGTCCCAGCGGTAGCTTTGCGGAATTGAATCTTCTGTCTTTGTCTCTTTAGCCATTTTTAAGAAAAGAATATATGTAAGCTCCGTAACATACTGGTGATATGTGATTCCGTCGTCGCGCAGAATATTGCAGAGATTCCAAAGTTTAGAAACAATTTCCTGGTTTGTCATTTTTTTCTCCAATAAAAAGTCAAGATTAAAACTTCAGTTTTAGGATTGACTTTTTATTGCAATTTCGCAACAAAGTGAGAAATTGCAGTTGATAAAAAAGTTTGCAACGCAAACTTGTAAAGATAAAAACAGACGCCATTTTCGGCTGTTTTTATCTTATCTCCAATTAAAAGCCAAGGTTATACGGCTTTGTCTTCGTACAGATATGTGTTCAGCTCTTTTATAATCGAGCCTAGAGTGTTGCTGAATATTTTGTTCACCTTGCTGAATCCGCCCTGGTTCCGCCAAGCCAAGTATTCATCAAATGTCTGGGCATTAAGAACCGATTCATTTATAAGATATTTTTCAATCCGCTCTATCCACTTTTTTTCGCCGGCGGTAAAGTCGTGCGCCTTGTTCAGTTTTTTTACGGCGTTATGAATGCGCTCCTCGTGGGAAATCAAAGGAGAGCCAATCGCATACCAGCGGACTAGTGTAATTATGTCGGCGGCGCAGTCTTCTTTTGTAAGCTGCTGAACGGCCGTGTTCAGATGGATTGAGTTATAGCCGTTCGCATCAAGAGCCGCGCTAAGGCTTCTTAAATCTGCAAGAGTCAAATCCGCCGGGCGCGCGCATACAATTTCCAAAGCCTCAATCTTGCTTCTGTTTGCCTTTAAGTACGCTGAAAAGCTTTCAAGATAGTCGGCCGGCTCCAGCCCTTTTCCAAATCCTCTAGCAACCTCTTTTAAGCTGTCCTCTTTATTGCTGATTGGAATATATCGGGCATCTGTATTTTGAATCTTGAATGCGCCAAAAGCGGCTTTTTTTCTAAGAAGAAGCTCCTTGCAGGAGTCCTCGCTTTCATCCTTGCATTTTCTTACAGCTTTCAAAAAGTCTTCCACAGATTCATAGCTCGAAGCTATTGCAAAGTAGTTAGTCTGAGAGCCGTCCATGTGCCGTTTTACACGCTGCAGCTTTGCGATAATCTGGTCATTTATGAATTTAATGTGCTCCTCGTCATCGACTTTTTCGTAGCCTGCAAAAAGCTCATCAAATGTAACGCTTGGATTTGAGACAACCGGCTTCATTGAAGAAAACTCATCAAGATAGCTGTACAAATCAACCGCGTCAAAAATGTCAAAATGAGTCTTATTGATTTTAGGGCACAACCGGGTCGCGCGACCGAGCATCTGCTCATAAAGAATACGCGATTTTACGCGGCGCATAAAGACAATCTTTGTAACCTCCGGCACGTCAATGCCTGTAGAAAGCAAGTCTACCGTAACCGCAATTGTAGGATAATGCTCGTTCTTAAACCGCTTGATTGCATTCTGGACGCGCGTTCTGTCGCCGATTGCGCAGGTGATTTTTTCTATCGCATTTGCAGGTATTTCCTGGTCTTTGTAGATTTCCCTAAGCTGCTTTACAATCTCGTCCGCATGGCGGTCGTTCACCGCAAAAATTATGGTCTTTTCCTCGCTTTCAGGGTCAATATGTTTTGAGATTTCAGAAAGGGCGGCTTTATTGAATGAGGGCGTTATCACATTCCTGTTAAAGTCCTCAACGTCAAAATCAAGCTCATCTTCAAGCTCCTCAGGATTTAAAAGCTCTTTTGTTACCGGATTATAGCGCGCAAGGCTTTCGCCTTTTTTATGATGAATTCCATGCTGGTTCAGCTCTGTTTTTATGATATGCGGCGCGTCATAGTCAACAAGATAGCCGTCAATCACTGCATCGCGGTAGGAATATGTGTAGACTGGATTTCCAAAAATCAGCTTTGTATGCAGCGCAGGTGTCGCGGTCAGGGCGATTCTTACAGCGTCAAAATATTCGATTACTTTTTTGTACTTGCTTATAAAGTCGTTCTGGTCGCGGAACAGCATTTCCGCCTCGCTAAGTTCCTTATCAAGCGTGTAGCCTCGGTGCGCCTCGTCAATAATAATACAGTCAAAGTCTCCAGACGAAGGAATTCTTTCCTTGTCCTCGCCCATAATGCGGGCTACCATTCCCTGAACAGTCGCAACCTGAATTCTTGTCTCGCTGGCTAAATCAATATCATCAAGGGAATTCACATTGTAGATTTTATTTAACGGCTGCAAATCCTCAAGCTTAACATCGTTAAAGACATCCTGGGCCTGCTCGCCAAGAGCCGTGCGGTCCACCAAAAAGAGGATCCGGCGGAAGCGGTTTGTCTTTAAGAAACGGTAAACCATACCAAGAATTGTGCGAGTCTTTCCAGTTCCGGTCGCCATTGCAAGAAGAATATGATTTGCCCCGTCAACAACAGCCTTTTCAACTGCTTCTACGGCTTTAAGCTGATAATAGCGGAAATTCAAGCCGTCAGGGTCGCGCAAAAAGTCGTAAGGCAAGTTCTCAAGCTTCTGGTCAGCCTCGTCAACATTCTGCTTGAACTTTGCAAGAAGGTCTTCCGGACTGTACCAGCCGTGCAATGCCTGCGGAGGGTTAGTGTTTTTTCTAAGGTCTAAAAACCAGATTCCAGATTCAGTTTCGATTTGCTTTAAATACGGGCGGCCATTGGTTGCAAAAACAAAAGGAACTTTAAATTCTTCTTTCTGAAAGCCGCTCTGCCATTTTCCCATGCAGTATTTTTCATCTTCTTCCTTTATATTTCTTGCATACTCGCGGCACTGGTTGTCTATAATAGAATAGACGCTTTTTTCATAGGCTTTTGCCTCTATAATTCCAATCAGCTGCTCGCCGACAAAAAGGGCGTAGTCCGCGCGGTCATCCTGCTTTTTAGTAGGCTTTACCGGCCATTCCGCAATGGCGATTTTTCTGCCTTTCTGTGGCCGGATTCCTTTTGAGTAGCGAAGATTCTCTGTGTCAGCTTCCCAGCCTACTCTTCTAAGCTGGTCATCTATAATTTTACGCGTCTCATCTTCTGTAAGCTTTGCGTCAAGAATCGCTTTTGCGGAAGATTCCAGCCTTTTCTGTTTTGTAAGCGCTGCCTGCGGTGTAACAACTTTTAAGGATTTCCGTTCATTTGTAAGTTTTTCTATTATCGCCTTCTGCTGTGCCAGAAGTTTTTCTCTTTCCAAAAGCAATGCATTTGAGGCCGCAAGCTCTGACTCTTTGATTGCTATTTGCTCATTCTGCTCTTCAATTTTTCTTTCCTGATTCAGAACCAGCCTTGTATAGTCGGGAACTTTTTTAGGCGGCTCAGGTTTTACAAAAACTGGAGCTTCAAACGCGCCGTCGCCATAAACCTTCATGAACCAGACAGCAATGTGATAAGCAAATCCTAGAATCAACATTGCTTCTTGTTCAGTCGCCTTGTTTTCATGGGCGGAATCGTTCCGGCCTAGCCGCACCTGCGTAATCCATTGGCTGACATCGTAAGGCAAAAGACCGTTGTTTTTCAAAAGTTTTATTCTGCTGTAATTTGAATTTTCTGCCTCCGGCTCAGGAATATTTTCAATTCTTAAAATCTCGCGGACCATCAGCTCAACGAACAAGCCTGATTTATTTTTGCTTGACACAGGATCTGTATAGACATATCTTTCAGCAAATTCCATTATCTGAGCAAAATCAGGCCAATAAGTTCTTAAAAATGCAAAATTACTCATACCTTAATCATTTTATAGTATCTAGGTCAAAAGAGCCATAGTAATTTTTTGAATCTTTTTTGTTAGCTCGAAAGCAAAGTTTTTTATAACTGTAAAAAAATGCTTTCAGCGAATTTTCAATTTGTAAAGATTTTGCGCAATAAACTCAATAAAAACAGCCAAGGCTACATAGCAGCCGAAACTATCTTATAAGCTGCAGAGTTTTTTTAATATTTTCTGGCGATTCAAGCTTTCTTTTGGCGATGAACTTTTTGACCGTTTTTCGCTGCACACCGTAAAGATTTGCAATCCGGTTTATGGAAATCCCCTGAAGCAACATGATTGTTGTTCCAATTTCCGCGCCGTCGAGCTTTGAAAAACTGCTTGAACTACCCAGCGGCCGGCCGAGTTTTTGACCTTCCGCTTTTTTGCGTTCAAGAGCTTCTTTTGTACGCTGGCTGATTAGATTCCGCTCAATTTCCGCAGAAAGCCCGAAAGCAAAGGCAAGCACTTTTGACTGTATGTCATCTCCTAGCCGGTAACCGTCCTTAATTGTCCAGATGCGCGCGCCTTTTTCCAGCAGCTTGTTCAAAATCGACATTATCATAAAAAGACTTCTGCCAAGACGCGAAAGCTCGGAGCAGATTATCAAGTCGTCTTTTTTGATTTTTGCAATCAGTTTTCCAAGCTCGCGGTGTTCAGGCTTAATAGTTCCGCTGACAGTTTCTTCAATCCAGGATTCCACGCAAAAAGAATTCCGTTTAGCAAACTCTTGAATTTCAAAACGCTGATTTTCTACCGTCTGTTTATCCGTGCTTACGCGAATGTATCCGTATGTCATTGTTTAAATATACGAACTTTTTTGCCAAATGTGTGAAAATTTATGAATTATAAATTCATATCCGATTGCGATTTTATAATTTTTTAACTTTCAACCCATTTTTTTGCCCATTTTTTTGAAAAAAAATTGCAGTTTTGCACAAACAAACTCTGATTATTATGTAGAGGAATAAAAGAATTATAAAAATCTCAAAGATTTTTTGTATTTCTTTTTCACTTTTATAAAATTTTTTATTATTAGATATTGATTTTTTTTATTTTACATATTACAGTTTTTAAGTATTTATAAAAGTGTTATCTATTTTTTTGTGCTAGCCAATTAAATACGAATTCCTCTAATTTCAAAACGGAGGATTTCAAATGAAATCGTTTCTTTCAAAATTTCAGGAATTGGATTTTTCATCGCTTTTAGATATAAACGGTGGATATGGCTCAAGTTCATCAGGTTCGCAAAGCAGAAAAAGCGGCTCTAGCAGTTTTAGCTCCTCTAACAGGGGTGGAAGCAGTGGCAGTGGCGGAGGAAGTTACTGCGCAAGCACATCTGGATTAGATGCGGCAAGGTACGTAAATGCTCGCAATAACAAAAGCAACAATGCAAAAAATCCTGATTCGGACAAAAAAATAACGTCTTTTCCACCGCAAGGATACAATGCGCTTACTAGCGGACTCGAAAATTTTGGTAGCAAAAAAGGAACTGAAAATCCTGACAACGAAACTAACAAAAAAGGCGGTTCATTAGGGCTTTCTCAAGATGACAATCTGGGAACAGATTTAGGAACTGGAGATTATACTTCACCCTTTGGTAGCGATGAAAAATCTCTTGAAAACCAATTGGTTTATTCTATGGAAAAAGACGTTTCAGAAAAGAAAATTAAATATGAAGAAGGAGTTTACCAATGTGATAATTATGTTCAAACCAAACTTGAAGAAGCTGGCGTTGATACATCAAAATATCTTGCAGGCGATGCCCAAGAAAAAAATGTTTCGCAGCACATTGCAAGCCAAAGCGATCTTCTAACAGCGCCAACAGAATCTGGAGTATATGTTGTATATATGAAAGATGGGGCAACTCCTCACTGCGGACTACTTTCTTACGATGCAAACGGAGGAGCAAACAGTGTGAAATTCTACGACAATTCTAGTAACAATGGAGCAAAAACGCCTGGAATTGGAAAGAATTCTTATTCATCAATCGATAAATTCAATGAAGATTACAGTCTTTATTCTACTTTCTACTATAAAAAAGTAGAATAAAATTCAATTGAACTGCCAAACAATTCAAGTATTCTGAACTTTTGGCAGTTCATTTTATAAAACTTTTAAACAAGGAAAAATATGAAAAAGAAACTTTTATTTACGTTATTTACGGTCTTATTAAGCGCAGCTTTATTTTCACAGGAAATACAAAATTCTGCAGATGAAATCAATAAAGGCAAAATCATAGGTGAAACTCAACTAAATGAAAGGTATTCAGTGTACTATAAATTAAGTTCTAAAGAGAAATTCTACACTATAATTGACGATTTAAAAACAAAAAAAGAGGTAAAAATAAAAGATTATCCCCAAAGTTTTGACCTTACAAACAAGTTTCATATTCCTATTCGAGGGCAAAATATTAGTTTTTATCTGACATCGGATTTTAAGAAATTTCTTTTCAAAGAACGCGGCTATAAAAAAGTTTTTCCATATTGCAATGGCTCTGCATTTGTCTTAGACAAAGATGAAAACTATGTTCTAATCGATATGAAAGGCAACACCGTAACTGACCAAGTTGAATTCACTACAGGACGGTTTGGAGAAGGTCTTGCCCCTGTAAAATTAAAGGACGGCAGAACTGGCTATATGAATCCTAAAGGAAAGCTGGTTTTAGAATTAGATTTTAATTTCAAATACAACGGAAATTGCTATTATGCCACAAGATTCAACAACGGCTATGCAATAGTCAACGATGGAAACGATTTTGATTATTCTGTAATAGACAAAAAAGGAAACCGCATAAAAAAAATAAATGCAAAAATTTATAGCGATGAATTTTCAGGACTTGTAACATTTTGCGTTCCTGCAGAAAGAGAAGGATTATATGCATTTGGATTTATGAAAACAGATGGAGAAGTTGTTTTTCCTCCAAAATACAGATTTGCAGACGGACCAAGAACATTTCCAAGTTTTATGAATGGAATGACAAACCACTTCTACACAAAAGACGGAATTCCTGTGCTAATGGATAAATATGGAAACGTCTACAACTATGACGATTATCGAGCAGGAATAACAGTTTATGTAGAAGACTATTTTGACAATTTAGAAGATTACAAAATAGAAAAATAATCTTCTATAATAAGTATCAAATTTTTATGAGAGCGATATGAAAAAGAAACTTTTATTTTTATTTGCAGCTTTATTAAGCACAACTTTATTTTCACAGGAATTGCAAAATTCCGTGAATAAAATCAACAATGACAAAATCATAATTCAAACTCAGCTAAACGAGAGATTCGTAAAATATTCAAAAATGGACTCAAGTCAAAAATACTACTCCACTTTAGCAGATGTAAAAAATAACAAAGAAATTTTATTCAACAAATACACAGCTCCTTTTGAAATTCAGGGAAAATTTCATATTCCTGTACAAGAAACTAATCATGGCTTCTATCTTACATCAGACCTAAAGGAATATATATTTAAGGATAAAAACTATAAAAAAGTTTTTCCATATTGCAATGGCTCTGCATTTGTCTTAGACAAAGATGAAAACTATGTTCTAATCGATATGAAAGGCAACACCGTAACTGACCAAGTTGAATTCACTACAGGACGGTTTGGCGAAGGTCTTGCTCCTGTAAAATTAAAAGACGGCAGAACTGGTTATATGAATCCAAAAGGAAAGCTTGTTTTAGAATTAAACTTCGATTTAAAAGAAGATTTTAACAAGACTTACGCAACAAGATTTAATAATGGATATGCAATTATCAACGATAACAAAACAAATGAATACTTTGTCATCGATAAAAATGGCAAATATGTAAAAAAACTTGATGAACGTCCAGTTAGCGATGTCTACTGCAATCTTGTAACTTTTTGCGTTCCAGCAGAAAAAGATGGACTATATGCATTTGGATTTATGAAAACAAGCGGCGAGATTGTTTTTCCAGCAAAATACAGATTTGCAGATGGTCCAAGATTTTTTCCAAACTTCAAAAACGGAAGAATAGACAATGTTTACTGTAAAAAAATAAATAGCAATGTATCCATTGAGCTTGATGGAAAGGTATACGAACAAGAACAGTACTTTAAAGGAAAAAAAGTTCTGGTAGAAGACTATTTCGATAATTTAGAAGATTACAAAATAGGGAAATAGTGGATTAAAACCGAATTTAAGCCAGCAGTCAAAGCCTTGAGTTTTTTATAGCTGTAAAAAAACGCTTTCAGCGAATTTCCAATTTGCTAAAGATGGTTGCGCCCGCACTTCGTTTGACTTGGTCGAGGTTGCTACGCAACCTTAACTGTTCTTATCGCACAAAATCTTCATAAATTGTAAATTCGCTTACGCTTTTGTTTATTTTTCTAAAACTTGAAGCTTGGGCTATTTAAGCTCATCGAACTTTTGTTTCATTGTGGGATTATTTTTCACAAGTTTTTTAACAGTTAAATCCTCAAGTTTATTGTTTGCAAGACGGTAATTATTTTCAGAACTAAGCAAATCTTCTTTCATTTTTTGAAGGTTTGAAATAGCCTTATCAATATCATCAATTGCGCTCATAAATTTGCGGCTTGCTAAATCGTAGTTGCGGCTAAAACCGTCTTTAAACTTGTTCAAGTCTTCTTCAAAATGAGTTATATCCATATTTTGCTCTTGAATTCTTTTTAACTCGCGTTTTGATTCAAGAGTGTTCATAGCAGCATTCCGTAAAAAAGTTATAACTGGAATAAAAAATTGAGGACGAATTATGTACATCTTCGGATATTTATATGAGACATCGACAATTCCTGTGTTATAGTAATCGTTGTCGCTTTCGAGCATAGAAACTAGAACCGCATATTCACAATCTTTTTCAGTTCTATCCTTGTGCAGCTCTTTTAAAAAGTCTTCATTTTTATGTTTAGTCGCAGTTTCATCAGCTTGGTTTTTCATTTCAAACATAATTGAAATAAATTCAACTCCATCGCTGCTCTTTTCTCTAAAAATAAAGTCGCCCTTGCTACCAGAAGCCTTTGAAACTTTATTGTCTTTTTCAAAATAGGAATTCTGAAACCCTAAGGCACGATTTTTATTAAATTCCGTAAGACAAAACTGCTCTAAATCTTCACCAATTTGCTTGGTAGATTCCTTAGCCTTAAAATCCTTGTAAAATGCAATTACATCATCTTTAGCCTTAAGCTGCGCCATAAGTTCTTCTTTTATAGAAGAAACGTCGCTTTTAGCCTTGTTTTCCATAACAGCAAGGTCACTTTTTAGCTGGATAATTTCTTTTTCCTTGTCTTGAACAGCAGATTTTACCGCAATTTCAGATTCTTTTTTTCCAGAATCAATTTTTTCTTTTAAGATAGCAATCTCTTGCTCCTTTGAAGCAAGAGCAATTTTTAATTCCGACTGATTTTTTTGCTTTACAGAATCAAGCTCTGCTGAAACTTTTATAAATTCCTGCTCCTTGGCTGCTAATGCAGCTTGCAAATCTGCCTTTGTTTTTTGTTTTTCCGCATCAAACTGCGAAGTTATTTTTGAAAGCTTTACTTCAAGTTCTGCAATCTCTTTGTTTTTTTCGCTTTGAGCCTTAGAAACAGCAAGCTGAATTTCAGATTCTTTTTCTTTTTCAAAAGAAGCCGCCCTTTTCTCAAGCTCTTTTTCAAACTGTTCATTGCGAACATCATTCGCAATAGAATCGTACACATTTTGTTCCAGTGGAATCAATTGCCCGCAATTAGGACACTTTATATTCATTTTTCACCTCCAATAAAAAGTCAATGACGAAGTTTCAACTTAAACTAGACTTTTTTACGATTAATATGGAAATTGCAGCACAAACCTTAAATAAAACTAACGAAAAACAATTGCCAAATTATCAGTATAAAGTTCGTTTGGCATAAAATTTGGAGTTTCGTCTGCAAAGCGTATTATTTTTTGAGTTTTTTCATCAAAAGTAAAAGAATAAAGACAGCAATTATAATTTTTTTGCCTTGGAAAAGCCGCCCCACGCTTGTTCATTTCTCGAACAACAGAATTCATAATTCCGCCGTGGCAAACAACAAGGAGGTCGCCTTCTGTATTTTTCAAAAAATCTTCAATAAGCAAAGATATCCGTTCATCTGCAAAATCAGACTTTTCATTTTCAAGCCGCCAAGGAAATTTAACCTTTTTGGGTATAACTACTTGCGGAAAGTTTTGTTTTATTTCCTTTTTCGATAAACATTTTTTTGTAATTCCAACAGGCTTTGACAACGATTTTAATCCAGTCACTTCCTGAACGCGTGGCTCTAAAATCATTTTTTTTATGCCCATTCTTTCGCAAGCAAGAGAAGCCGTTTCTAAAGTTCTGTAATAAGGAGAAACAAATACAGTTCCTTCAAATCCAAGTTTTTTCAAATATTCGCCAACCGCCTGCGCCTGCAAAACACCTTTCGGCATAAGGCAATCTTCTTTACATTCCTTAAAAGTCTTTTGATAGCGCAAATCGCCACGCTGGCCATGCCGCACAAAATAAAAAGTCCGCTCCTGGGCAAACAGCAAAAACGCAAAGAAAAATAAAAAACAAGCTGTAAAAAACTTTTTCATATTACAGATTATAACATATATATTTTATTTTGTATAGTACTATTTTTATTTCTTCATACTTTTTTAGTTTTTTGCCATCTGCCCACTTGACAAAAAATGGGGGGGGGTACAATCGGGAGTAGATGTTTGTTCACACATTCAGAGAACCAACATTCAAAATCTATATACCATGGAGAAAATATGAAAAAATTTTTAACAAGTTTATTTGCTTTTATGGCTTTGGCTCTTGCTTTTACAAGCTGCAAAAATGACAGCAGTGAAACAGAAGAAAAGTTTACACAACGTACAAAGGAAGACATTGCCAATTCTGAAGATTGGCTAAAAGGCGAATGGAATGGAGAAATTCAAATATTAGATGTACAAGCTTCTAAAACATACTTAGAAAAAAATGACACGACAGAAGAAAAAATCAAAACAGAATTTCGAAATGGACAAGAAACTGCAAATCCAAAAATGACTGGCACAATCAGCCTTTCAAATGAAGACTCATTAAAAAGCTTTAAAGACTTTTTGTATAGATGTTTAAATTCTAATGAAAATCCAACTTATTATATCTCTACAAATGAAAACAAAACCAAAATGATTTTAGAAATAAAATCATTTTATAAAGAAAGTGAAGATAGTTGGTTGAAAAGTTATGTAAAAATTCTTTATACAAAAAAATAGTTCTTATAAAAAGCAAAAAACAACTTACATCTTTTAGACTGTCTAGAACTTCATGCACAAAAGATGCTTGCTTGCAATTAATACGTCTGATTAAGGTTCGCTTAAGTCCAAGACCTACCTCAGACGTTTTTAAGATTTGATAAACTTAAATAAAATTGCAAGCATAAAACATTCTAATTCTTAAAAGGATAATTAAAAGACACAACTTTCGGACCTTCCGCAGACACAACCTTAAAGTTTTCCGTCCTTACTTTCCACAGCTGCGCATTAAAATCTATCGCCGTCCAAAGAGGCCATTGCCATACCCTCTTTCTTACAAACGGAGGGTCAAGGCAGAACTGCAAATCAAGCCCAAGAGTCGCCTTAAAGTTTCCTTGCGTTTCTGCAACAAAATTGAAATAATTTCCATTTCCAGTTGTAGCGCCAACATAAACAGAAATAGGCAGAACAAACCCGATTGGAGCTCCAAGTGTAAAGTCCGCAGAAATAACGCCAAAATCAGCTCCAACACCAAAACCAGCTCTAAGTTCAAGAACCGGAGCAAGCATAAATTGCGCGCCACCGCCAAACTGAACTAAACTCTTGTCTTTTGTAGTTATACCGGCAAAATTAGCGCCCTGACTAATTTTAAATGCTTCTGTATAAGGTTCAGCTTTTAAGCCAACTGGAATCATCCATTTTTTTATAAATGACCATCTGATTCCTGACTCAACGCCAAATCCAATCATATAAATTCCGCCGATTGAAACATTCTTAAATTCCACAAGAACATTTGAAGAAAGCAAAATATCAAAGGTTGCATCAAATGTAAAAACCAACGGAAGCGGCGGACACACATTTATTGACTTGTGAAAATTCTTAGCATCTTTTGTAGGACGAATTCTAGGGCTTGACCTAAATTCTCCAACTTCTTTAAAGCCTAGCCAAGAAAAATTATCAATTCCGAATTCTTTTTCAAGCTCTTTTTTATTTTCCGCAAGTTTTTCTTTCATTTCTTCATCAGAAATATTGCCATAGTCGCGCATTTTTAAAGCTTCGCCGTTTTTTGTATCAAGAACAGCCGGAATTTCATCAGAAGTAAAAAGAGAAGTCGTTTTTACCGAATATCTTATAGCATCCTTAAACTCATATTTAAATAAAAGGCACATTTTTATATTGAATTTTGGATTTGCGCTTACGCAGTTAATGCTTCCTCCGACGCCAATGCGGACAGAAGAATCTGAATCAGAAACAATTTTCTTTAGAACTGGACTTTTCAAAGATCCAACAATGCAAGGCAAAATATCAAAAGAAAGCAAATGGCTGAATTCTTCTGAAACTGCATCCCTTTTTCTAACAAACTCTTTGTATTCATCTGTGTATTTATCATCTGAAAGAATTGGATTTGCTTTTTTTGCAGCGCGAGAAGAATCTATAGAATCGGAATCTTTTATATCTCCAAGATACGCAGAAAACCACGGAAAAATCATAGCAAAACTCGATGAATAAGTGCTTAGCTGCGGACACAAATCTGGATACAAAACTGAAAGAGCCTTACGGTTTGCAATTACAATATGCAATTCTGAATCACCGTAAAATTCAGAAAGATTTTCACGAATTTCGTTCGCTTCGCCGCTAGAATTTCCTTCAACAAGCTTTTTCCACAGATCAGGATTTTTTGCAAGTTCATTCAAATATTCAACTGCGTCCGCAATCGAAAGGGATTTAAAATCTTTTGTAACAACGGAAGCTGGCATTGCCTCTAAAAGCTCATAAATTGAATAATTATCCGTAAATTCAGCATTTTGGAAATAATACATTTCTGGAGAATCGTCTTCGTTTACTTCAATTGTTTTTAACTCCTCATCATTTAATGCACGCGCGCCAGAAAAAGATTTTGAACCGACAAAGGTCGCAAAACTATTTTGCTCATTATCAATAACATAATCACCATAAATCACACTTTTTACAGCGGCTCTGTTTGTTGTTCCAATATCATACTTGTTTACAATGTAACGGCCTTCTGGATTGATTCCGATAAGTCCGCCAGGATATGCGCTTCTTGCGTATTGCTGAGGAATAACTGAAAACATTGAAGAAACTTTTATGTTTTCATCTGCATTCAAAAAGGCGAGCCACATTGATTTTTCAGAACCTTTTCTTTTTGTAAATGGTTTTATGTAAGAAACGTCATCAATTCCATCACTATTCAAGTCGCAAGATTTTCCGGCTTCCAAAGTGAACGTATTTTTCAAGCTTGCACTTTCTGAATCAGACCATTTTTCGTTTTCAAATTCGTAATAAGAAAAAGAAACTCGTTCACGGCTAATATCTTCTATTGTAATGTAACCGAAAATTGCCTCATCATTTATATCACTGTAAACCGGCTGAGCCGCGCCAACGTCTTTTTGCTGGATTTTACCCAAGCGAACGCCAAGAACCGCCCCCTTATCAAGCTGGCTCGTAGACAAGTCTGAAGGATTGTACAAAGCCGCGCCGCCCATAAATGGCATTTTAGAAATTGCAGAACGGTTTTTTAAGCCTGCAATATTTCTTAAATCAGAAGAAGACGAAGAATATTCATCCAGCGGCATTGAACAACTAAAAATAATAATCGAAAATGCAAATACAAAAACTGTTAAAAAATTTTTAATATATTTTACCTTCATCTAATTGCTCCTAAAAAATTATCACTCCGCAAAGCAATAAACACTGCGCACATGAGCTTGAGAATCTTTAAAAGATTTGCGCACCTCTCCAGTTTCCATATCAAGAAGCAATTGCACATCTTTCATATAATAATCCTGCGAGCAAGACCAAATTCTGTGATCAAGAGCATCTCCACCGCAAAGTTCAATAACTTCATTTAAAAGAGATTTATTTTCAAACATTTCGTAAAGTTCCGCGACTGTCGGAAGATACCAGTCTGTTGAATCAAATTTTCCACATTTTTGATTAATTCCATAATTTTCTGCAAAAGCATACGCCGGATAAACTGAATACATATTTTTCTTTGCAGTTTTGTCGCGGCGGCTAACATTTTTCCAAGAATCTTCACCATCAATATCGCCAGAAAATCCATCGTTCGTATAAAATCCTGTTGAAGAATCAAATTTTTGATTTATAACATAAGTGCGATTAAAAAGAAAATTTGTATTGTCCCCAGAAGAATTATCTTGTGCAAAAGAAACAATCGACTTAGATTCAAAAAGTCCAACGCCAATAACGCGTTTTGAATCACCCTTTTGAACACCATTGACTGTAAAAATAACTGCAACAGGTTTTTCCTTGCCTTTATAAGAAGAATAATCTTCTTTTGAAAGAACGGTTCCATCAGACATAACAATATCTCCAACATGATATTGTTTTTTTGAGCAAGAACAAAAAAGAACGCAACATATGCCAAAAATCACAAAAGCGATTTGTTTGATTTTTTCTGTAAAAAACATATTACTCCTCAAAAAGTCAATGAGAAAATATCTATTTTCGATTTGACTTTTTAACGCAATTTCACAACGAAGTGAGAAATTGCACTTAAATAAGAAAGTTTATAAGTGATTTAATTTCGAGTTTTTATGAAACTATAAAAGCAAATTTTCAAATTGCTTTACCCCATAATTTTTTCCGTAATGCAGATTCAATCTAAATTTTATATGCTACCATCAACGAGAAAACAGAAGATTCTACGCCAGGAATTGTAGAACTATCTATAAAATCATTTTTGTCTCCAATAGTCCGTATCTGTGTTTTTCCTTTTTCGCATTTGAACCATTCATAGCAAAACGAAAAAGAAAGTTTTTTCCAACTAACTTCTGTTCCAATCGAAAACCCCAAACCTTTTTCCATATAATCATTGAACTGCGCAGACCTTAAATAATGATTATCGATTGCCGCCGCATAAATATATGGAAAATATCTGCCAAAAAGTTTCAAGCACCAAGAAAAATCAATTTTATATTCAGTTTCAAGGCTTAAAAAAGGCATATAGCTTGCCACTTCATAAGTAAGGCTGCTTCCAGATAAATACTTTTTTTCTATTGAATCGCTCCAATATTCTCCGCTAGTTGCGTATTGCGTATATCCGTTGTACGCTTCAAACTTTTGATTTCTGTACAAAAATCCAGCCTGAGGAATTATGCTCAAGTCAACAGAAACGCCAAAATTCTTAAGATTAAAATCGTAGCCAGCTTTTGCTTCTAAGTCATAAAGTTTGTTCAAAATAAGTTCGTGATTGGAAAAATGCGTGTATTTTGATTTGTCCTGCCCCAGCCAGTCGTAATCCTGCATTGAGCCGAGTTTTACTGGAATTGCAGAACCAACCGACAAATCCAAAATCGCATGAAAAATATCAAAACGGCCGGCAACATTCAGCACAGGAATCAAAGGAGCGTTCCAGTCAAGCCGGCTTAAAGTATAATCATCTTGAAAAACAAATTCTTGAACTTTGCTGTTACGAATTCCGCCAGAAACCGAAAGCTCAAAAATCTTAGCGAACGAAAAATTTGGCGCAAACACTAAAAGATTAATAAGAATAACCAAAAATCTAAAAAATCGTTTTCGCATACGCATATATCAAATCTGCAATATTATATAAAATTTTCATATCATGTACACTATTTTTTGTCTTTTTTTTCTTAATATAAAAAAAATCAAGAAACTATCTGCAAATCACTATAATTCATAGTTTTGGATAGCCTCTTGATTTTATATAAACTAAAAAGAATTATTTTGAAACACTATTTCTTTACATTTCTTCCATACAAATCAGAAATAAAGGCAAGATGTTCTGCATTTTCTTTAGTTAGACTGCCAGGAGCAATGCGCCAAGACCAGTTTGTTCCAAGCGTATTTGGAATGTTCATGCGAGCTTCTGTTCCCAAGCCAAGAATATCTTGCATTGGAATAACAGCCATGTCTGCGCAAGAAGCAAGCGCGCAGCGAATAAGAGCATCGCAAAGTTCACCGCTCTTTGAAAGAGCTCTTGCTTCAGCTTCCGACATTTTTTTAGAAAAAGCATACTCCGCAGCAATTTTAACGGCTGCATCGCTAGCACTATCAAGCCAGCCTTGCATAGTATCGTTGTCGTGCGTTCCTGTATAAACAACAGAATTCTGACCGTACATGTGAGGAAGGAACGCATTTATCATTCCGTCTTTGCCAGCTTCGTTAGGGTCAAATGCAAACTGCAGAACTTTCATTCCAGGGAATGCACAGTCGTCGCGAAGTTTTTTTACACCGTCGGTGATTACGCCCAAATCTTCTGCGATAATTGGAAGTTCGCCCAAAGCCTTTTTTATGGCGTCGAACAATGCAATATTTGGACCTGGAACCCATTTTCCATTTACAGCGGTTTCATCGCCATAAGGAATTGACCAATATGCTTCAAATCCGCGGAAGTGGTCGATTCGCACAATGTCAACAAGTTCTGTCATGCGTTGAGTTCGCTTTACCCACCAAGAATAGTTGTCTTTTTTCATTGCGTCCCAGTCATAAAGAGGGTTGCCCCAAAGCTGGCCGGTTGCGCTAAAATAATCAGGAGGAACACCTGCAACCTTTAAAGGAATGCCTTTTTCGTCCAACTGGAAGAATTTTTGATTTGCCCACACATCGGCAGAATCTGGAGCTACGAAGATTGGAATATCTCCGATAAGTTTTATTCCTTTTTTGTTTGCATAAGCTTTTAAAGAAAACCACTGCTGAGCAAAGAAAAACTGAATCACTTTGATTTGTTCAACGTTGTCCGTGTGTTCGCTGTCCCATTTAGAAACCGCTTTTGCATCGCATTTAGCCAAATCTTCTGGCCAAAATGCATTCCACATCTGCGCGATGCCGCTAATGCCTTGCTTATCTGCCTGAGCATCGTAATACTGCTTTATGCTTGTAAAATCAGCATAGTTGTTAAGCCAGGCGGAATTGTCGTTCTTAAAAGCTTCGTAAGATTCCCTGTCTTTTTTTGAACAATTTTCTAAGAAAAAAGCAGCGCTCTTAAAAAGCACAGGAAGTTTCCACCAAACCACACTGCCAAAATCAACCTTTCCTTCTGATTTTATATATTCAGGAGGAACAATGTCTTTTTTGTCTGCCCAGCCTTTTTCAACAAGGGTATCCAAATCAATAAGCAAAGGATTTCCCGCAAACGTTGAAAAAGAGGCATACGGACTGTCTCCGTATCCTGTAGGTCCAATTGGAAGAATCTGCCACAAAGTTTGATGAGCAGATTCAAGCCAGTCAACAAATTCGTACGCTGCTTTTCCAAGCGTACCTATACCAGGTGTACCCGCAAATGAAGTCGGGTGCATCAAAATACCACTGCTTCTTGTAAATTTCATAGTTCTTATTTTAATATAGGTATAGCAAATTGTAAACAAACTTCTTTAAGCTTCTTTTAAATAACCCAAAATCGAGTTTTTTATAAGCGTTAGAAAAAAATGCTTTCAGAGAATTTTCACTTTGTTCAGACGGTTGTACTCGGACTTCGTTTGAATTGGTTTGGGTTGCTGTGCAACCTTACTTGTTTTTACCGCACAAAGTCCTCACAAATTGCAAATTCGCTTACGTTTTTTGTTTGTCTTACTAAAACTCTAAATTTTGGCTATTTAATTTATTGAGACAAATCCGTGTAATGAGTTCCGAATTTTGGAAGTGCTCCAATAAGTTTTTTTGTGTAATCGGCAGAAGGATTATTCATTATATTTTGAGCAGAATCAATCTCTACAACAGAACCTTGATGCATAACTAAAATTCTGTTGCTTATTTGAGCAACTAAATTAATGTCGTGGCTAATAAAAATAATCGAAAGCCCCCTCTCTTTTTTCAAACGAAGCAAAAGAGAAACAATTTGAGCCTGAATCGTAACATCAAGAGCCGTTGTCGGTTCATCTGCGATAAGAAGCTCACAGTTTTGAGCGAGAGCAAGAGCAATTCCAATTCTTTGCAACTGCCCGCCGCTAAACTGATGAGGATAAGCGGAAAGTCTTCCCCTTGAATCAGGAAGCCCTACTTCCTGCAAAAGTTTTTCGGCCGTACCATAAGCTTCTTCTTTTGAAATTTTAGGATTTTGATTTTTCAAAGTTTCGTAAAAAACGCTGCCTATATTTTGGAGCGGATCAAAAGCTCTACCGGGTTCCTGAAAAATAATTGCAATTTTTGCGCCGCGGTATTTTCGAAGCTCTTTTTGCGAAAGCCCCATTAAATCAATCCCATTGTAAAATATCTGCCCAGAAAAATCTGCATTAGCACTAAAAAGCCCTGTAATAGCAGAAGTTGTAACAGATTTCCCTGAACCAGACTCTCCTACAATTCCAAGAATTTCGCCTTTGTACATATCAAAGTTCACGTTTTTTACTCCATGAACAACTTTTTTTTGAATGCCTTGCAAAACTGTAAAATCAACTTTTAAATTGCGAACAGAAAGCAATCGCTCACAAATATTAGTTTCTGCAAAATCAAAATCGTCCTTTTGAGAATTGCAATTGTATTCTGCTTTTGAATACTTTTTTTTCTTTCTTTTAAAAACTACAGCATAAGGATCAAAGTAGTCGCGAAGAGCATCCCCTAAAAAGTTAAAAGCCAAAGTCACTATGAGCAATAGCAAAACAGGATACAAAAGCCACGGAAAGTTTTTTAAATTAGAAAGAGTTGAAATATCGCGGTTTATAAGAGAACCCCAGCTTACAGCCGGATCGTTTATTCCTAATCCCAAATAAGAAAGAGTTGTTTCGCTCATTATAAAAACAGGAACATTTAGTGCAGTACTTACAATAAGCAAACTCATAATCTGCGGAATTATATGTTTGCATATAATAACAATTCCCGGAACACCTTCAAGATTCGCATTTACAACAAATTCTTCGCGCTTTATGGCATGCACCAAACCTCGAATAGTTCTTGCGCTGCCAGGCCAGCCTACCAAAGAAAGAATCAGCGTTATAATCATGTAAGAAGTTCCGCTGTCCATCCGAGAGTTCAAAAGGCTCCGCAAAAACAAAATTAAATAAAGCGAAGGAACTAGCATAAAAAATTCAGCGCCTCTCATAATAAACCAATCGCTAAATCCACCGTAGTAACCTGCAATGCCGCCAAGCAAAACTGCGAGCAAAAGAGAAATCGCAGTTGCAACAAAGCCAATGGTCAAAGAAATTCTGCTTCCGTAAACAATTCTGCTAAAAAGGTCTCTGCCTAAATTATCTGCTCCTAGCAAATAAACTGGATACATATTTCCATTAGAATCGGCTTCGCTTCCAAACAAGTGAATATTGCAAGGAATAAATCCAAAAAGTTTATAAGGACTGCCCTTTACAAACCACTTAAAATCGTGAATATATTCGGAGTCTTTTACGCGAGCATAATGCCAAGTAGATTTATCAATTACTCTAAATTCGCGAACTTTTAAGCCTTTTGCAGTCAACTGCACATTAGCAGGATGAAATGTATTGTTTTCAAAAGTTAAAGTCGGTCTGTAAGGAGCAAAAAATTCTGCGAAAATCATAATAAAGTACAAAACACATATAACAATTACAGACGCAAACGCTAAAGGTTTATGTCTTAGATAGTCAAACATTTTTTTCATACAAAACTATTCCTTTCCATATCGGATTCTAGGATCAATTACCGCTAAAAGAATATCGCTTATAAGCATTCCAACTAAAACTAGAGCCGAAATAAACATACTGTTCGCAAGAACTAAGTTTATATCTTCCTGAAGAACAGCCTCGTACATAAGGCGGCCAATCCCCGGATAAGCAAAAATTATTTCCAAAACCAAAGAACCGCTAAAAAGACTTGCCAATAAATTTGCACTGCCAGTAATGTAAGGATTAAGCGTGTTTATAAAGGCGTGATTCAAAAACACCCTGCGTTCGCTAATTCCCCTTGCACGAAGAGCAAAAATATACGGCATTCCAAGCTGGTCAAGCATAGTAGCCCTTATCATGCGCAAAGTTCCACCCACACCACCTAAAAAAGCAGAAAGCAGCGGAAGAAAAATATGATACATATAGCTAAAAACAAATTTAGCTGGAGCTTGCGAAAAAGAAAAATCAGGATATGCTGTAACAGGAAAAAGCCCTGTAATGCTTGCAAAAAGTTGAAGCAAAATTAAAAGCAAAATTCCTGGAAAAGCGTGGAAAAACAGGGCAAAAAATGTAATTGCCGCATCAGACTTCGTTCCAGCCTTGCTAGAAAAATAAACGCCTAGCAAAAACGAAAACAATGTTATAAAAACAAGCGAAATCAAATTCAGCAAAACAGAATTCCAAAGCCTGCTTTTTATTAGAAAACCAACAGGCGCCCTGCTTACAAGGCTAACTCCCAAATCGTGATGAACCAAAACTCTGTCAAGCCATTTAAAGTATTGCACATAAAACGGTTTATCAAGACCAAATTCCGCACGCATACGTTCTAGCTGCTCTTGATTAAATGACTTATCTGCAGTTGCTCCCCCTGAGCCAGTTCCGTGCCGTCCACCTTCGCTTGAATTCATTATCTGCTGATTTGCCATTTGCGAAACAACATCGCCAGGAGCTAAATCTAGCAGAGCAAACAAAGCTAATCCTAGCAAAAACAGCAAAACAATCATTGTTAATGTTCTGCTTAAAATAAAGCTCAGTAAAGGAGATTTTTTTCTAAAAGCTGAAAACGGAGCTGAAAGAGTTTTTACAATTAAAACAATTTTTTTATTCATCTATAACCTCATTCTTCAGAAAGAAAAAGCCATTCATTTTTTATTCCATTTATATTGTCATAATAAAAGTTTTCTAAATTCCATTTGTTTTTTATAGCATAAAAACTTTTACTTCTTACAAGATAGATAATCGGACATTCTTCAAGTATAAGACGCTGATATTCGTCCCAGATTTTTTTTGCAGAATTGTAATCGCTTGTGTAACAACCTTCGTTGTAAAGAAAATCGCACCTTGCTTCCCATTCAGTAGCAGGAGATTCTTGCAACGGATTCCACAAATGCAAATTTCCATAGCTAGGCCAAACGTTGCTGCCCTGACTTGGAAACAGATTCGCACCAAGACCAATCATGACAGACTGCCAATCGTAATCAGAGGTTAAAGATTCCACAACCTTTTGAAAATCAAGCTGCCGGACATTCACCTTTATGCCGACTTTTGAACATTCATCCGCAATAATTTGCGAAATGTCATTAAAAAGCGTGTTTGCCGAAGGAATTGTTATATCAAACTCAACAGGCACACCGCTTGCATCGCACATAGCCCCCGAAGAATCTAAATAAAAACCAACGGACTTTAAAAGACCCATAGCTCGCTCAGGAGCATATCTATACTGCAAAGTTATATTTTCATCGTAAAAAGGATTCGCTTCCGGGAAAAAAGAATACTTTGGTTCGGCAAGCCCCCTGTAAGTCTGGCTAACAATTCTGTCGCGATTTAATAAACAGCTCATCGCCTGCCTAAACTTTTTATTTGTAAACCATCGGTAAAATTTTTTGCCAGAATTTTTAGGATTTTGATTAAACGACCAAAGAGCCGCCCCCATAGAACCTTCTGCGCTAAAAACAGTGTAATCGTCTTTTTGATTTTCTACAACGGAACTAAGTTCTTCTGGGCGAGGAGTATAAGATTCAAGTTTTCCCTGCTTAAACAGAAGATAATCAGTATTCATATCGCCAACAATGTTGAAAACCATCTTTTCGTAATACGGAATAGAAACCCCGGTTTTGTCCTTTTCCCAATAATTAGGATTGCGGACACAAACCAACTGGCGGGCACTTTTATATTCAGTTATGTACCACTTTCCACAGCTAGGAATTAAAGCAACATCAGTGTCCGCAGAAAACAAAGACTTTACAGCACTCATTCCGCCAGAATCTTTTGCTTTTTTATATATAAAGCTTGGACACAGGCTCATGTTCGTGGCAAGCAAAGGATCTGCAACAATTCGCGGAAAAATAAAATCAAAGCGTTTTTCATCAATTTTTACACATTCAATGCGTTTTTCGCTGCCGTCCGGCATAGCGCACCACTGCGAACCGTAACTGCTTGAGCCAGATTCTGGATCAGAAGCGATTTCATTATACCAAAACACAAAATCATCGCTTGTAACAGGGATTTTTTCATTTTTTCCATAGTAAGACCAAAAAAGGTCAGGCCGAAGCGTATAGTGAACTGTTAAAGTATCGTTTTTCTTGTCAATTTCAATTTCAAAAGAAGCGCAATGAGGCTTCCATTCCTTTGTGTAAGCGTCATAATCAACAAGATAATCAAGAGTAAGTCCAATAAGCGAAGAAGAAGACGCATCGCGTTCCGCTATAAGCTGATTAAAAGTCTTTGGATCAGAAAGAATAGAATCGTACCAAACACCTCCAAGTTTACCTGGCTTGATTTCTTGATTTTTCCAAGGTTTAGAAACAGTTTTTTTAATAAGAGAAGAATTTCCGTCTTTTGTAATTTCTTCGATTTGCGCCAAAGTTAATTCTTCAGTTTTTGTACAACTAAAAAAAATAAGACATACAAAAAAATAAGCAAACAGAAAAAAACATTTTGCTTTCATAAAATACCTCAACACGTTACCAAAACACATTTGAACAAAACATGCTTAAGAAGCTTAAGCACAGGACTTTGATTCAGGCGCTTTTACGCTTTTGATAAATCTAAATAAATCGCCAAACAAAATTAACATAACACAAAAAGAAAGAGAATAAAAGACTAAAAAGTTTTTTGTGTTTTTGACATGCACGCAGCCAAAATCCATTTCATTCAACAACCGTACTTCCTAGTACCAGATGTCGGCACTAGTTTTTTTAATCTTTTACAGCCAAGTTTTGTCTTCATAAATAAAAATCACAGAAACAAAGTGCCAGCCCGCATTTTGAGCAGGCAACAAATAAAAAGTGCAAGACCCTCGCGCGTATGCACGGGCAAAATAAACTTATAAGGCATAAAGCCTAAAACGGAGTTATTATGAAAATTTCTAAAATTCTTATGGGAGCTGCTGTTTTAGCAGTAGTAGTTGGATTTGCTGGTTGTAAATTTGGAGCTGGAGAAGGTGAAACAGACGGAACTAAATGGAATCTTACAATGACTGTTGATGCTTCTGATTCTGCGAAAACAGCTTTAGATAAAAACTATCGAAGATATTGGTCGTCATTTTCAAATAATGAAAAATGTGCAGAAATTACAACAACTGTAACTATTGATATGAACGAATGGGAAATCCCTGAAAGTTATAGTTCTGCCTCTGTTGTTGGATTAGCTTTTGACGTAAATAACACTGAAGAAAATGATGATTCAAATAAAAGCTTTAATCTTATTGGTGTAAACCCTATTAAACAAATGTTCTACGTAGAAAGATATACAGGAATTCCAAAAGATAAAGCTGCAAGCCTTGATACAGATGAAGGCTCTCTTGGAAAAGCAGTCGCTGATTTGGAACTTTCTTCCATGAATAAATCATCAGCTGGTTGGTGTTCTCTTACAGACAAAATGTATACTGCAGTTCAAGAAGATGGTAAACAGCCAGTTATTACTTGTGTTGTAAAAATTACGCAGGAAAATAAAAAGTACTCTGTATATCTTGGAGATGTAAAAGTTGCAGAATATGATGCTTCAGATTCAAAATATACTAATACAATTAATGAAAAAGAATACGCAATAGGTGGAATTGCTTGCTACGGAAACGTTGGCAAAGGTCTTAAAATGACTGCAAACTATAAAACAGAAAAAGATGCAGTTACAGGAAAGCTTGCAGCAGAAGTTGCAGAATAAGTTTCCTTATTTCTAAAGAGGTTTGTATGAAAACATTGAAAAAAATAATGTTAATTTCACTTCTTTTGATTCTTTCTTGCGGGGCAATATTTGCCAAAGGAAAAAAAGACAAAGAAGAAATAAAACCTGCAGAAGCAGTTGAACAAGAAACTTCTAATGAAGATTTTGATCCTGCTTATGCAAAATAATGCGTCTATTCAAGATACACTATATTAATAGTCTTGATTTAGTCGTTTCGAGGTTTATATAAGCCTTAAATAAAAGAGGTGTCCTAGCGGTTCTAAAAGCAAAGGACACCTCTTTTATTTATGTTTAATTTAACGGAGATTTCAAGTCAGACTTGAAATCTCCGTTAAATTAGATTGTAAAAATTATTCCAATTTCAAAGATGCAATTCCAAATATTAGAAGAAGAAGGTTGATCTGTAAATTCTGTTAGATTTTCAGAATATTCATCAGAATAAAGTTTTCCAAAATCAGTAAAACCGAAAACAGAAGAAAAATTTGCAGAAACAGCAATATTTTTAGTGATAAAAAAATTAACACCTGAACGTGTCATAAACTTTGAAAAAAATCCATGTTGAATATCTAAATAATGAGAACTTTCTCCAGACCGGTGGTGGGTGTCCATAGAATAAGAATACGCATAAGGTGAAAAATAAAATCCTGCTAAAAACAAAAGACGATTTACCGGCCTAAAAGAAAAATCCGAACCAACAAAAACAAATAAATTATGCCTATAATAATCGATGTCTCTAATTTTTTTTGCCTTTCGAGCAAGGGGGCTATCCCATGAAACATCATAATTGCGATTTGGTTTTGAAACTTCCGCTCCGCCATACCAACCGTATCCATCGTGAGCGTTTAAACTTGCATACAAATATTTTATGCCAACGGAAGGAGCTATAGTAAAACTGAATTTTCTAATTATTGGAATTGAATAAGAAACAAAAAGATTAGAATCAAAATCCTGTAAAATTTCACATTGATGTATTGAATATGTTTTTTTTAGGCCTGCTAAGTTCCAGTCAGAATCGTACATTGAACCGCAGGAAATTGGCAAAGAAAAAGAAAACTGAGCTTCAATTGAAAATTGCTCTACATAAAATTTTGACTGCAGACCAAACATATAAGCAGGTTTTTGTTCCCATAAAAGTTCACTGATTTTTGTATCTTTGCTATTTAAATAAATGGATTTTGTAAGTTCGCTACATTTTAGTGCAAAAAATGGGTTGGTTTCCAAAGAAAAATTCTGTTTTGAAAATAATAAAAAATCTGAATAAAGTAAGAAAAAAACTGAAAGAATTATTTTTTTTATAAACATAAGAAAAAATATGAGATTGTCTAAAAAACTTGAAAATTAGCGAACTACATTTTTTAGACAATCCATTTATAATTTATAAGAAACTCACTTTGTATTTAAAGTATCAACAGGTTCTGAAGGCTCTGTTGTAGTTTCTTCTGCTTGAGCAGGAACTTCTTCAACTTTATCCTTCTTTCCTTTTGCAAAAACTGAAGCAGCAGAAAGAATAAGACAAATAAAAATTAAACCTATCTTTTTTGATAATTTCATAAAATCCCCTCAAATATGGAATGAAAGATATGCTTACATTCAAAACCATAATTTTTCTATTTTTAAAATTTTAATAACCCATAAATACGTCTGGTCAAGGTACGCTTTCGCTCAAGACCTTGACTCAGCCGTTTTTAAGGTTCGTATAAACCTTAAATAAAAAGACTGCTTTCAATCAAGAAAACAGTCTTTTGTAGGATAGCCTATTCTAGACTACTCGTACCATTCAGCAACTTCACCTTCATTAAGAATGTAAGGAAGTTTGATTTCACCAACAAGAGTTGAACTTGGGTAAACGGCAGCATAGAATCCCATATCTGTTTGCTTTGTATCTGTTGCCCCTTCTTTCCAGCTTGCATCTACTGAAAGCTTTCCAGAGTCAAGAGTTTTATTTCCTTTTACAGTAAGAGGGGTTGATCCTGATTTTATTTGACCTGTCTGTGTTCCATCATCTTCTTTAGCAGAATCTGCAAGATCATCAGCCTTGTAATATGCTATAGAATAAGTTCCATCCTTATTTGCAACTACTTCAATGGCAACCTTAATTTTTCCATCATCATCAGGAGAAACACCTTCTATTGTTGCATAAGCACCTGAAGAACCTTTTAGGTATTCGGTTTCAATAGCCTTTGAAGTTTCATTAGCCTTTGAAGTCAATTCAACACCATTAACATCTTTAAAGTTGTTTTCTCCATCAAGGTAATCTGGGCAAACTCCACTAAATCTTGACACATAAGTCTGAAGGCTAGAGCCATAATAGCGAACTGCAACAGAAGTAAAATCATACGATTTTCTTTCTTCTTCATTACTGTCTTTTGCTGTTGTTTTATTTAAATCAAAAATAAAACCAAAAACACCAGCTTTGTTTGTAGTTTCATTTGCTTTAGATTCTTTTGTATCAATTGTAATAACAGCAACAGCATCTGTATGCTTTGTTTTTAAGGTATTAAAGCCTCTGTGAGTAATACCTGTATCTTCATTTGTGTAATTAATAGAAGCTGTATCACCCTTAATGTTTAAAATTCCATGTGGATCTTCATTCTGACGACATCCACCAAGAATCAAAGCTCCTGTTAAAGCAGCAGCTCCCATAAGAATTTTAGAAATTTTCATAATAACTCCGTTTTAGGCTTT